>Ga0310695_10014924_pt1 | contig 10430 bp, 11 predicted proteins | sample RumenRJG_04DNA_FD_203882 | JGI IMG/M metagenome (GOLD analysis project Ga0310695, IMG submission 203882) | Bovine rumen microbial communities from Lethbridge, Alberta, Canada - RJG_04 (v2) (version 2) | ecosystem: Host-associated > Mammals > Digestive system > Stomach > Rumen | place: Canada... | reverse complement strand
AACAAACAATCCCGACTCCGACTCATAATTCAGGCTTGTTTTGCAGCTCTTTCAAATGGCTACATTAAAGGCTTTGCAAATGGAAAGATTTTTGAAGGCCCAACAAAACACATCTGCCTTCCCGGTATGAACTGTTATTCCTGTCCGGGAGCTCTTGGCGCCTGTCCAATCGGCTCTCTGCAGGCTACTCTCAATGCCCGCGAATACAAAATCTCAATGTATGTAGTAGGGCTGCTTGTAATTTTTGGAACCTTCCTTGGTCGTTTTGTTTGCGGATTTTTATGTCCATTTGGATTAATTCAGGATCTTCTTTTTAAGATTCCTTTCATAAAAAAAATCCGCCGCCTGCCGGGCGAAAAGGGCTTGCGCTGGCTTCGTTTTGCCTTCCTGGGCATTTTCGTAATTCTGCTTCCAATGTTTGTAGTTGATATCACGGGGCTGGGGGAGCCCTGGTTCTGTAAATGGATTTGCCCTGTTGGTACTCTCGAAGGCGGCATTCCTCTTGTTCTTTTGAATAATGCCATGAGGGGAGCTGCGGGATTTATCTTCCGCTGGAAACTCGTAATCCTTGTAATCACTTTGCTTTCTTCAATTATCATTTACAGGCCTTTCTGCCGCTACGTATGTCCGCTTGGTGCAATTTATGGTATCTTCAATAAAATCTCATTTTACAGATTTAAGATTGATTCTGAAAAATGTACAAAATGCGGAGCCTGTCAGAAAATCTGCAAGCTTGATATTCCAATTTTTCTAGTATTCAGCCAATTCCCATGTTATAATTAAAAAGTAGGGTAGAAAAAAATGACATTTGATGGTACTCAAAAAGTAATTGGTAAAGGCGCTCAGGCAGAAGTTCTTTTATATCATGGTTTTGCTTATAAAGTTTATAATGAATCATATCCTGCAGAATGGATTTCTTTTGAAAAAGAACAGCAGCAGGCTGTAAATAAAGCTGGTCTTTGCCCGGTAAAATACTACGACACTGATAATCCCCACATAATCAAAATGGATCTGGTAAAAGGTGATCAGCTGGAAAAATCAGTTCCAAAGGCTCCTGAGCAGGGCTTTTTACTTCTTGCAAAGGCTTTTCGTTTTGTGCATAAAGCTGATATAGGTACTACAACAATTCCGCCGCTTTCTGCTACTGCAGGTCTTATGCTGACTAATGAAGAAAAGCTTCAGGTACTCCCTATAATCGAACGACTTTCAAAAAAATATAAAAGCTGTATCTGTCATCTGGATATGCATTTTTTGAATATTATGATTCCGTCTGATTCAAAACTTATCGCAGATAAAATCAATTATACAATTATCGACTGGATGAATGCCCGTCTGGCTCCCGCTGTTTTTGACTATGCACGAACATATGTAATTTTCAACGAGTTTGCAAAAGATGCTCTGGATTTTTATAAAGCTTCAGTCTGGCCGGATATACAGGCTCTTGGTATTTCAGAAGAAGACTTTTTTGATGCAGTAAAAGTATGTAGTGTTTTACGAAGTAAGGAAAAGTAAAGATTAGAGTATCGAAAAGTTGTAACCCCAAATGGGGTTCAGTAAGTTCTGACCATCAAAAAACGTAAAAATCACTATATTATATAACTAATTATAATGTATATTCTGTCTACCAATATATATTATTTAAGGGAAGGTAAGCGTCAATTTTGTAAGCGTCAATTTTCCGCCCTATTAGGCTATTAAGACCGTTGAAACATCAGATTTTTGAATCAATTTGATATTCCAAGGAAGAAGTTCTGACCAGTTTGAATCAGTCCAGTCTGTTGTATCTGCGGCTAATTCAAAGATTGAAGAAAGATATTCTTCAGGATTGATACCATGTATTTTAGCACATTCTATGAGAGAAAACAATAGGCATGTTGACCTAGAGCCGTCTTCTGATGCAGAAAACAGGAAGTTTTTTCTTGATAAAACATACGGACGGATTGAGCGTTCACTGACAGAGTTATCCAGATAAATCTCAGGGCAATCAAGATAATTCATCAGATGAGGCCATGCATCTATTGCGTACTTAAGAGCTTTTCCAAACTTAAATGAAGCCGGAACTTTAGGCTGAGTCTTAATCATCCAGTCATAGAATTCATCCATAATCGGCTTAATAATTTCCCGACGTTTTACAACAAACTCTGCATCCGAAAGATTCTTCTCTCTCAATAGATTCTCTTCATGATACATCTGCTGAATGTATTTTATAGCCTTGGCAGAGCCCTTGGATTTCCCGTTGAGTAATGCGTCATAAAACTTTCTGCGTATATGTGCAGCACAAGCGATATGAATAATTTTGTCTTTCGGATAAAGAAGTTCATGTTCTTTTAGTGCAGTTTCATATCCGGGATATTCATCAGTCTGAAGCCATCCTTTGAATCCGTTGATGAAAGGCCTGATGTATTTCGGACTCCGGCTTTCAAAATAGCGGTAAACAACAACCTTTTTGTTTTTCGGTCCACCATGAGCTAGCCAGATGTAGGATTTCTTGCGATCCTTATTACCGTTCTCGTAATTCAGAATCCTGCAGGTTGTTTCATCCATGTTCAGGACTTTTCCGGTTTTTAAATGCTTCATAAGCACATTTTCCAGAGGTTTTATCTTCTCATAAACCTCAAGCTGCCATTTATCCATCGTAGCCCTTGAAATATCGATTCCTTTTCTTTCGAAGTTCTGGGCTTGTCTGTAATACGGCATATGATTGCAGTATTTGTTAATAAAAATGTAACTCAGAAGCCCTGGTGTTGCTATTGATTTTGGAATGATATTCTTTGCGGCAGGAGCCTGACGGAATACAGGATGGTCTTCATCACCGCTGCCTTCACATTTTCTGCAGGCATAAACCGGATAGATATGCTGTTCTACATAAATCTTTTCAGGGATGATGTTTACTCTTTCAGTTACTTTCTCCCCTACTTTTACAAGCTTTGCTCCGCAGCCACAGATTTTCTCTGATTCAGGAATATCATGATAAATCGGGATTCTTTCATAATTTTCATCAATCTTTTTACGGCCGCACTTACGTCTCTTATATGCCTTTACGAGGACGTTTTCTTCTTTCAATTCTTCAAGTTCTTCATTTGTAAGAAGTTCATTCTCTGGAAAATCATCAAGGTCATCAAATAATGGAAGCCACTGTTCGAATAATTTTTCAGAATGACTGCCGAAACGATATGACATCTGAGTTCTCAGTCGTTCTTCAAGCCCGAGAATTTTTAAATCTTTTGAATTATTGTCAGATTTGAGGCTTTTTATTTCTTCATCTTTTTGTTTCAGCTCTTCTTTCTGCTGATTTATTGTGAATAATTGTAATGTGATTTTTTCATCTTTAGAGGAAAGTAACTTGTCCTTTAAAACAAGCTGCTGCTGCATTGATTCAATCTCAATCTTTGCTGCAGCCAATTCTGTGAGTGCTTCCTGTATTGTCACTTCCCTTTTCATGTTTTAAATGTTAACAGATTTTAAAACTTTTAAAAAGGGGGTGTAACAACTGGTTGTACCGCACGCGGCTTGACCGCGTGTCGGCTACGAACCTTTGAAAATCATTAAGGCCCCAGGTTTATCATGCTAAGATAGATAAGCCTATCTGGGCACAATATCCTACTTTTACTGGAGGGAACCTTAATGAGATTCTATAAGAACCAGCATCAATTTTACATTGGAATCGACCTTCACGCAAGAACGATGTACATCTGTATTATCAACAACATCGGAGAAACTGTATTCCACAAAAACATGGAGTGTTCCAGAGATAATCTGGAACTTGTGACAAACACATTTGGAAAAGACATTGTTGTCGGCGTTGAATGTATCTTTACCTGGTACTGGGTTGCAGATTTCTGTGCGGAGCAGGGAATCGATTTTGCACTGGGACATGCCTATTACATGAAGTCAATCCACGGGGGAAAGACGAAGAGCGACAAAATCGATTCAGAGAAGATAGCGAACATGCTGCGCGGAGGAATGTTCCCAATTGCATATGCCTATCCAAAAGCAAAGCGTGCAGTACGCGACCTGCTCAGAAGACGACTCTTCTTTGTCCGACAGCGTGCAGAGCTTTCCGTTCATCTGCAGAATACAAATCATCAGTACAATATAAATGAACCCCTGACATCTTCCCGAATGAGGAGTGAAGTTTACAGAAATACAATTCCACAGAAGTTCTCTGATCCGGCAACCTTAAAAATGGTGAATGCAGATCTTGCCATGTTCCAGGCTTACCACGACATAATCACAAAACTTGAGTTTCAGATTGAGGACAGCATGGAAGTGCAGGATCCTGTTTCGTACAGCATCATAAACTCAGTTCCGGGCCTCGGATTCATCCTCTCCCTTACGATTCTCTACGAGATTGATGACATCCATCGCTTCTCCGATGTAGGTAAGTTCATCTCTTACTGCCGGCTTGTGAAGTGTTCTCATGAATCAGCAGGGAAGAAGGAAAAAGGCGGACATAATAAAATCGGAAATGTCCATCTGAAGTGGGCATTCTCAGAAGGGGCAGTTCTCTTTCTCCGTAATAATGAACGTGGCCAGAGGTGGCATGACAAGCTTGTGCAGCGATATGGAAAAGCAAAAGCCATGAGCATCATTGCACAGAAGCTTGGACGCACTGTTTATTACATGCTCAAGCGAAGAGAGGCTTTTAATCCCGATAAGTTTTACGGGGATAAGAAAATTGAAAATAAGGACGGTGGCGGCGAGCATCTCGCATAACTGAAGCGTATACGGCGGGACTTTTGAAAAATGAAGATTATATGCGGCTTAGACCGCTTGTCATTCTTTCTGTCCCGGATGCCGTGACTTCGTAACCTTTGAATAGACGCTGCCACTGCGCCTTTTTATATTTTTGTTTTTGTTGAAAATAAATAAGCGGACTGTCCCTGCCTTGACCTGCCCATATAACTATCGGCATCGTATGATGACCATCTTATTTTTGCTTCAGGCCTGGCACGGGTACCGGTGAAATTCTTCGTGCCGGAAATCTGTTTTTTCAGGTTTGCCGTGACCGACTATATGTGTTTGATTCAGGACGCTTTTCCTGGAATCTTTTTCTGAATTGCGATTCAGGCTTTGCTTTTTTATTTTGAACGGAAGCTCTATTTTTCTCAAAAAAAAGAAGACTGCCTGAAAAAGACAGCCTTAAGTGATTATTTTTTGAGGATTCTTATTGACAAGCTGGGGCCTTATATGTGTTATACGATAATTTTATTTTGCTTCATATTTTTGCATTAATGCAATGAAGTCTTTTTCATCCTTACGCATCGCGGATTCATTAAAATATGGATCCTTCTTATACCACGAACATGAACTGAAATATTCTTCTAAATCTTTACTCTTGAAGGTATATCCGTTACGGGCATAAATTAAATTTCTAAAGAGACGTAATTGATTTTTTGGAATTTCTGAATAATCTGGTATCTCATCAGCATTAATCTTAAACAGTCCAGGAAATTTGGCGATCAATACATTTTTTGTTCGTGCAAAATCATCTTCATCCATTTTACTTGTATATAATTCACCATTAATACCATTTCTTTCTAATACATAAGCTTCATCGCTAAATAGCCATATTGCTGCATTGGATGTATCAAAGAACATTCCATCCAAAATTACTTCATATTTTTTATCAGCAATATATAGATTTTTTCCGTCAAATTTAATTTTTGCAGAATCTATAGAATTTGCCAATATGATTTTCATTACATATTCAGCGTATTCAGAAGAGCCATGTTCAACATTACATATTTTACGATAAAGAAAACCTTTATTATCGATACAAAAAATGCCGCCTCTCCCTGTAATGAATTTATAATCTCTAAAATCTTTAGATTGTATTGCATAGCCGTCATGAAATCCTAGATCACTGTAACATTTGTTCTTTTTTAAATATAAAACGTCATGAGGTCTTGTTGTTCCATATTTTCTTGAGGCAAGTAATGATTCATAGAATTTTTTTGATTGATAAAGTCGTAACTCTAAATCAACTGGAATATATGTACCGATATATTCATCTTTTACATTATTTAATTCAAATTCATCTGCGGCTGCAGATAAATTAAAAACAAGAAATAAAAAACAGATGAAACAAACTTTTTTAATATTATTCATATTTACTCCTAAGCACCCCAGTGCGGGTGTCCACATAAGCAACTGCTTGTACCTGCCTACAATCGAAGAGCCGTTAAAAAAAATGCGAAAGCATTTTTTAGGCTCATCGAAATAATGGCTCGGAACAATTGATTGTTCCGTAGCGGGCTTGACCCGCTGTCGGCTACGAACCTTTGTTATGTGATTTTTATCCAAGAACTGCTTTTCGTAAAATATTATTTATTCTTGATTGATAGCCCTTTCCTGTTGCTTTTAATGCAGCAAGAACATCATTATCTATTCTGAGACTTACTGCAGTTTTCTTTACAGAAACTTTATAAATATCGTTTCCTTTTGGATGCACTTCGTACCAGGGTTTGAATTGTTTTAACTGCTCATCTGTTTGTTCTGGGCAATCTTCTGTAGCAATTGGACGAGCATTTTCTATGATTTTTTTATCGTTTTCTGTAAGTGGATTTTTCAATAAATCATCTAATGTCATAGTTTTCATAGTATTCTTTCTCCTCTTTAGGCGTTGCTCTACGTGCAGAAATTATTCTTATATTGTCATCTCCACGTTCTGTGTAAACTACAAACAAGACTCTTTCTACAAGACCAATTACATTATAACGTTCTTCTTTGTCAGAATGGTTATCGTCAATTTTCTCAATGCGCTTTGAGTCCAGAAAGACCCTGGCTGCATATGAAAAAGTGATTCCATCGTGAGCTTGAATGTTATGCCTTTCTTTTTCTTCATCCCACTCAAATGTCATTTTCTAACTCTGTGTATATTATAATTTGTATATACAAATATTGTCAATAAAAATGCAAATGTTTATATCATTCCACTTATCAGCAAGCTTGACTTGTTGATACAAAATCATTTAAAGAGATTATAAATCTTATATATGAAATATCCTATTAATATAATTGGATAAGAAACTAACCCCAGAATAAATCTGAAGTTCCAAAAATCTATTTCAATTTCTTCTTTATTTTTTAGAATTTCTACTATGAACGGAATATAAATAAAACCTAAGAAAAGTAATAATAGAGGAAATTCAAAGTTCTCAGGAATTTTATGTTTAAGAATTAATTCAGTAGTTATTACTCCAAGTAAACCTAAAAACATAAAAACAAATCGAAGTATTTTCATTTTTCCAAAAGCGCCCCAGTGCGGGCGTCCACATAACAACTGGTTGTACCGCAGCGGGCCTGACCCGCTGTCGGCTACGAACCTTTGTTATGCTTTATTTTATTAGATAAGTTTTTACATAATTCGATTTTAAGAAATAAATTATGAACAAACTATCTTTAATTATTAAATATAAATCTTTTCCAATTGATCCAATTGAATTAGTAAATAAAAAAATTAATATATTTATTATACTTATTAGTATACAAATGCACATTAAAATTATAAATATTTTTTTTACTATTTGTTTTCTGCAAAGTATTAAAATGAAACTCAGTATGCAAATTATTGAAATTATAAATAATAAAAATGATTCAATTAAACCAATATTTCTAATTGCAAAGAATCCTGCAAATAAATATATAAAAAAATCGATAAATAAAATTATATTTATAAAAAGCAAAACGCCTCTTAGCTTATTTGATTTATTATGTTTTTTTACATTTTTGTTTATTTCATTTCTTTCTTTTATTTTATTGATTTCTTCTTCTGAAATTTTTCTAAATTCTATTTCTTTCTTAAATAATTCCTGTACTTCAGGAATATAATCATTTGCTTTAATTATTCCTTCAACAATCAATTTTTCATTTGAATAATTCTTAATGTTTTCTTCAACTTCTTTCAAATCCATCTTTTTTATCTTTTTCATTTAGTTTATTATTACTAGATTCTTCTTCCGATACAGATATTTTGTTCAAAAGTCTACTTGTGAACTTTTACTTTTTCTGCTTCCTCGTCAATACCCCTAAAGTTCATTTTTTTTTGCAAGCTTGACTTGCAAAAAAAATATTCCATTTGTTTTAAATAACATTTACAAATTTCCAAATAATCTTTTTCTCTTATAAAATTAAAGTCTGGAATATTTGAATTTTCTTTAAGTTTATTTCTGGATGAATTTAATTTCTTATATGCTATTTCAGTTCGTGAAAATGCACCCCCCTTTACTTTTTTATATTTTTCATAAATTTCTTTACCTTTATCGCTTAAAGAAAAAATATTATCCTTAAACGAAATTAGTGAATATTTCAAACCTTTTTCAAAAAAGCTTTTTACCTCTTCGTAATTTGGAATAGCATGTTGATAGAAATCGGCAATTCCTACCATTGTTACATAATCAAATGTATTATTGTTTACAGTTTCACAAAATGCTATGAAAATCCAGGCATCACTTTCGGAAAAATGTATTTGTTCTTCCATATATTATTCTTTTTCCTTAAAGCACCCCAGTGCGGGTGTCAGCATAACAACTGGTTGTACCGCAGCGGGCTTGACCCGCTGTCGGCTACGAACCTTTGTTATACGATTATAATATATAATAATACCAATTACTTTCATAATTGGTATCAAAATTTTCTTTAGTATCAAATTCTATATTTATATCTTCTTTTTTTAATATATTATTGGAATCAAGTTTTTTTAATGAAGAGTAAATATATTCTTTTATAATTTCTTCTATTCTTTCTTTTTCCTTTTCATCTGGAATTTGATTATTTGAATAAAAGAATACAACAACTCGCGTACTAAATACATTTTTTATTATCCATATATTCTTATTATTTATTTCGTTTAATAAAAAATTCAAATTCTGTGGTAATTTTTCATATATTCTTTCTAATTCATCTTGTACAAATGATGAAAAGAAAACAAAAAATTTAGCTTTGTATTTATTCTGTAGTTCAAATTCTTTTTCTGTTATGTAGAAGAGGATTTCATCTTTCAATTTTTCATCAAACTGAACATTTTCATTTGGAGAATTATTATCTAATTTTATTTCAAACCGTATTAAGTTTTTACTATTTGAATTTTTCAGGAGCGTAAATAAAATTTCATGAATATCTAGATTATATGTTTCTGAAATATAATTTTTAATTTCATCATAATCCTCTTTTGAGATTTCCTTATTTAAGGATATTTCTTTTGCTGATTTAGGACTTTTATTCTTCTTATAAAGAATTATGAAAAAAATGGAAAGTAAAATTATTATAAAAACGATTTTCATTTTTATTCCTAAAAAGCACCCCAGTGCGGGTGTCCGTATAACAACTGGTTGTACCGCAGCGGGCTTGACCCGCTGTCGGCTACGAACCTTTGTTATACGATGAAGATTACCTCACCGTAAACAAATATTCTCTATGTCTATTTTTTAAGAAGCAACGCTTCTTTTTTTACATTTTTTCAAGCGGCATAAAGCCACGTACTATAGCTTCCAAGCCTCGCCCTAAAGTTTAATTGCATTTTTTAATCGAGCTTGACTCGATTAAAAAATAATCAATTATTAAAATTCTACACTGTCTGAAAATTCAACAGAACTAAAACATTTCCAAGTTTCATTTTCTTCATAAAGCCAAAGAACAATATTTTTATTATTTTTCCTACCAGACAAAACTCTGATTGTTTTGCCATAATAGTTTTCATTTAAATATTTTTGATAATCAGGTTCTATTTCTGTTGAAGGAAAATAATCTTTTGTATATATAAACGATGAGATTTCTTTGATATTTTCAAAAATACTTTTAATTGTTATTTCTAAACAATTCTTAAAAAAATCTTCACGAACAAGCATTTCATTATCAGGAGAAATATTTTGATATAAGTTTTGAATTTTATTAGGAATTAAATTGATGGCTTTGATTTTCTTAAAGTTATGTTTTATTTCATCATAAGCATTTTGTGAATTAAAAATTGTATAACGGAGGATGTTATTGTTATTTTGATAAAACTCAACGGAGAATTCTCCTTCAGTTAAAGCTTCCTTTATAACAAACAAATCACTAATGGTTTTTGCAGTTTGAATTTTTTTAACAAGTTTATTTATTTCAGTAGGATTATCATCATAAATTAAAGCGGAAACCATTTCATCATAAAACTGATCATAATATTTTTGAACAATTTTTACATTATCTATTTTTTTTGAAGGTTTTGAAAAACAAGAAGTAATAAAAAATGATAATACAAATAATATAATAAAACATTTTTTCATTTTCTTTCTCCAAGCGGCCCAGTGGGCCGTCCGTATAACAACTGGTTGTACCGCAGCGGGCTTGACCCGCTGTCGGCTACGAACCTTTGAAAATCATTAAGGCCCCAGGTTTATCATGCTAAGATAGATAAGCCTATCTGGGCACAATATCCTACTTTTACTGGA
>Ga0310695_10014919_pt1 | contig 10434 bp, 13 predicted proteins | sample RumenRJG_04DNA_FD_203882 | JGI IMG/M metagenome (GOLD analysis project Ga0310695, IMG submission 203882) | Bovine rumen microbial communities from Lethbridge, Alberta, Canada - RJG_04 (v2) (version 2) | ecosystem: Host-associated > Mammals > Digestive system > Stomach > Rumen | place: Canada... | reverse complement strand
GAAAGAGCTATGTGTGCGCACGCATCCGCCAGCGGGGCTTCGAGGTCTATGACTGCGACAGCGCCGCCAAGCGCCTCATCCGCACCGACCCCGACATCCGCAGGCAGCTCACAGCCCTCATCGGACCTGACGCATACACCCCGGAGGGACAGCTCGACAAAGCCGTCGTAGCACGGTTCCTGCTCGCCTCCGATGCCAACTCAGCCGCCATCGACGCCATCGTCCACCCCGCCGTGTTCCGCGACTTCGAGGCAAGCGGGCTCCAGTGGCTCGAGAGTGCCATCATGTACGAGTCGGGCATCTCCCGTCTCATGGATCGCGTCATCGTCGTCACCGCCCCCCTGGAAGTGCGCATCCGCCGCGTCATGCAGCGCGACAGCATCTCCCGCACCCAGGTACTCGCCTGGATGGGCAAGCAGCTCCCGCAGGAAGAGGTCGTCGCCCGCGCCGACTTCGAGCTCGTCAACGACGGAGAGGCAGACATCGAACAACAATTAAACAACATTATAGAACAATGCAACAAACCATTTTAGCAATTGCCGGTAAGCCCGGCCTTTACAAACTCGTCAGTCGTGGCAGCAACAACCTCATCGTCGAGGCTCTCGATGCCACCCATAAGCGCATGCCCGCCTTCGCCACCGACCGCATCACGTCACTCGCCGACATCGCCATGTTCACCGAGACCGACGATGTGCCCCTGATGGACGTACTCGACAACCTGAAGACCCTTGAGAACGGCAAGAAAGCCAGCATCAACGAGAAGAAAGCCTCAGGCGACGAGCTCCGCGCCTATTTCACCAAGGTACTCCCCGAGTGGGATCAGGAGCGTGTCCACAACAGCGACATCAAGAAGCTCATCACCTGGTACAACATCCTCGTGGAAGCAGGCATCACCGACTTCAAGGAAGAGATGTCCCCCACCGACGGCGACAACATCGACGATCGTAAATAAAACAATCCTCCCTCGCTCAACAGAACGAGGGAGGATTTGTTTTAGAAGAATGCGTCAAGCACTTTTTCAAAAATGTCATTGGGTGAGACCCGGTTAAAGAGATTCATGCATGTCTGGAGTTTCAGCACATCGATGCTGCTGCCCATGATAGCATCGATATCCCGTTTCCCTTCATGAGTGAGCAAGGCTTCAGAGATCTCCCTGAGTCGTGCGCCAAGGATGGGATGAGCAAGATATGCACGGGCTTCGTCAATGCCATCAAGGCCATAATACTCTGAATTGTAACTGTGGCCAAGCCCTTTCTGCTGAGGGAAGATATACCAGATCCAATGGCCGTGCTTACGTCCGTTCCGGATATCGTCAAGGGCATCTGCGTAGTCTGCAGCCTGTGCAGTCAGGAAACGCTCCAGATCATACTCCTTTACTGACGGCTCTCCGATTATATCCCAGAAAGAAGCAGGAAGTGTCACGTTCTCCACATCGCGACAACATTCGAAGAGCGGTGCAACCTCACCAATAGAGAAACCGGCAATGCCACAGCCGATCTCCGTAACAAGGAAACGTTTCTCAGAATGAGACTTGGCAAACTCGCAGAATTCTTTGACATATTCGCCCATCACACCAATTCCGCTCATGGAGGGGATTGCATAGCTTTTCCCCTGTAAGCCATTGCCTTGGCCCATAATGGCACCAAAGTTCTCCAAAGCTGCTTTGGCTGCTCCACCATAATGGAGTCCTTGCTCGTTGGAGCCAAACACAAAGACCTCGTCCGGAGCCAAACGAGTAATAACGTCTGGTGTGATACGAGTATCAGGATTATTCGGAGAGGTTTCTAGTTTTGCTAATTCTTCGGCTTGAACAATTGCGACTTGTTTCTTCCACTCCTCTAGAAAATCCTTCATGTTGTACTTCACATCATCCAACTCTTCCTTCTTGAAGATGCCGCTCTTAGCCACATATTCCTTGATTTTCTTCTTGAGGGTTGCCTCAGTTTTGAAAACTGCCAGTTTCTTGGGATCCAACTTAAAGGCAAAAGACTTTCCAGTCTTCTTCCCATTAACTGTTTCAAACTTGATTGCTGTAATCTGTATTTCCATTATTTACCAATGGTACTTTTTAATGAGTTGCTTAAATACTGGTTCATCGGATAAAGATGCAAAGAGTAAGGCGCAAGTACGGATCTTCATTACGCCTAACTTGCTAAACACTTCATAAACGGGCTTGTCGCTATCCAATAGGATCTGAAAAGCTCTGATGAGTCTTTCTTTGAGAATTGGATGCTCTATGTAAGCCTTCGCTTCATCGCGTCCATTGAGACCATAAAAGTCAGTCAGTTGACTTGTACCCGACCTTTTCAGTTGAGGATAAACATATCTAACCCAACACTCAAAAGAGGGCTTACCTTCCTGGATTTCTCTAAGAGCCAGTTCATACAAGGTGTTATCACCTCTTTTGCCATCTTGTGCTGTTATGAATCTCTGTAAATCTCCCATTGTTACTCAGGATAGTTACCTTCAATATATGCCTTGATCAGCGAAGCGTGAGAGAGAGGGCTCTTGGGATTCCATACATCAGTATTGGTATTGTAGTCGAGCAATACCACGGGTTTGTTCTTTGAGATGATACGGATGGCTGTTACCAGTTTCTGGAGCTTGTTTTCCAATACCCACTTATAGCAGGGAAGATAGATCTCCTTACGAGCGGTGAGATAACCCAGAAGTTCTTCGCCATGAACGCCCTTGCGATGTCCGCGCATAGGACCATATTTTCTAGTAGTGCGTTTCATGTTCTTCATGTCACGCTTAGAGAATAAAGATGTGTCAATATCTACATCTTCAAAAACCTTAAGCCCCTGCCAGATACCCTCGACAGATACTGCAACCAGGCCTTCAGTAAACGGAACAGGAATACCGCCAATGGGATAGAATGGACTGAACTTGACGAACTCGTCCTGTGCTTTGCTCGTCACGTCGATGATCATCGCATCAGGATATTTTTCCTTCAGCGACAGAATTGGCTTACCATTCTTGTCTTTCTTACCAGGTTCAAGCGGTCTTTTCTTGGATTCAATGATAATCATGGGCTTCATTTTTGAATCTGCCCCAAAGTTACCACTTTTCTCCGAATAAACACTAATTTTCATCATAAAACACCAATTTTTATCATTTTTACCCAATATCGGGCATAATATATTGCCCAAAAATGGAAAAAAGTAATCAATTGCGTAAAAAATACGCATAAAAACTTGCAAGAATAAAATATTTGTTGTACCTTTGCCGCGTAAATATTACGCAATAATTTAAAATAAGGGGGTATGATTAGAATTATTAAGGTAAGTGGTTTTGAGAATGAAGTGGTTGAGAAGCCGTCTCTTAAAGATGAAAAGAGAGGGCTTCTGGGTGTTAGTAGCCTTATATATAATAAGGTGGTGGATGGTGAAAGAGAGAATGTGTTGTTGAGATTGATGGGAATATTTAAAAGTTTGAGGTTTGAAGATTTAGAAGAGGTTTATAATGATGGATGTTTGGTTTTATGGGAAAAGATGAATAAGGGGGTTGAGTTGAAGGAGAAGAGTTTGGTTGGTTATCTGGTAAGGATTTGTAGAAATATCGGGATGCATTATTTGAGGAAGGTGAATGAGGATATTGAGAGTCTGGATAGGATTTATGAAAGAGGTTATGAGCTGAAGGAGGAGGATGAAAGAGGAATTGAGACGATGTTTGATGTGATGGAAGAGAAAGGAAATGAAGATGAGATCTTTGAGAGGTTGGATAGAGTCTGGGGTAAGTTGAAAAAAGTGGATAGGATGATTTTGGAGAGTTATTATGTGGATGGATGTAGAATGGAGGAGATTGCGAAGAGAGTTGGTTATAGGAATGGAAATAGTGTAAAGAGTAAGAAAAATAAAGTTTTGAGAAAAATGATGGAAATGATGCGAGAAGGGGCGGATTTTAAGGATCTGCCCGTTGCTGCATAGAACTTAAATACGAAAAGATATGGAAGAACTAAAGTATCATTACAAATATCCGCATCCGTGTGTCACAACGGATTGCGTGATTTTCGGATTCGACGGGACAAAATTGAATGTTCTGTTGATTGAGCGCGGAATAGAACCCTTCAAGGGACGATGGGCTTTCCCTGGCGGATTCCTAAAAATGGACGAGACGGCTCTTCAGGGAGCCAAACGCGAATTGTTTGAGGAGACAGGCCTGAAGGATGCCTATATCCATCAGTTCCATGCTTTCTCTGGTGTGGATCGTGATCCCCGTGAGCGTGTCATCACCATTGCTTATTTTGCTTTGGTGCGTATCAGCGAGGTAAAAGCTGGCGACGATGCTGCCAAGGCCCAGTGGTTCCCGCTTGACAAAGTACCATCGCTGGCCTTCGATCACGATCTGATTCTGCGTGAGGCTACCAATGAACTGCGCCGTCAGATTCACTTCGAGCCCATCGGTTTCGAGCTGCTGCCCGAGAAGTTTACCATGACCCAGCTGCAGCACCTCTATGAGGCCATCCTCAGCGTAAAGTTCGATCGTCGCAACTTCTGCAACAAGATGCTGAAACTGGGCATTCTGACCCAACTCGAAGAAACACTCCCAATGCCCAATAAGAAAGTGGCATTCCTCTATAAGTTCAATCCAGAGAACTACAACGAAATGAAAGAAAAAGGCTTCCGCCTGGAATTTTGATATCCCAGTTGTTTACCTTTTCTGAGTTTTTGGCATTATATTATGTGAGGTTTAACTTAATAAATTATTAATGGACTATTCAATTACAGATTTAATGAAAGCCGCTTCGATGATGTCGAAGAAGTATTTTGGTAAGAAAGACGAGTACACCATCTCCTTCACCAAAGAAGATGATGGTTGCTGGTACGTAGACTACCCAGACTGGCCTTTTGACCACCATAACCTGATGATGGTAGAAGGAGCCGATGATCTTTGTGAGCTTCTTTCTTACGATGGGACACATACAAAAATCAAGGTATGCGTAAACATCGTCTCAGATCAGATGCCTAAAGGATGGTTCCGCATTGAGAAAGGGGATTCCTCCATCACCGGAGGCGCCCACTACGAGGTAGACCTTATTGCTGCCAATTCTTTTGGGGGAATTATCTGGTTGTGTCCTGTAACCCTCTTCGTGCTAGGTCAGTATCCTGATTACATGTGGATCAAGCCCTTGAACCTCGATGATGACAAGATGAAGAAACTGGGATTGAAAGATTGAATAACTAAAAATATAATGAATATGAAACAAGAACAATTTACTTCTCTGCGCTCATCGACACAAGAGGAATATGGTCAGGTACAGACGCTCTGCGACATCATTAAGGCAGCCAACGAAGAAAAGCATTTCAAATCTACTCAAGAAGTTTTTGAGGGTATATCCCCTATCATGGCCAGATATATAAAACGCGGAACCATCGGAGAGTTGACGCGGCAGCATATTGAAGCGGGATTGTTGAATGATGAAAGCCTTTTCCGTGATGGACAACTTGATTGTGATGCACTCAGAAAGAAGCTTCTTGAAAGCATCACGACTGACAAGGATGACAAGTTTGAAAGAATCATGGCTCAACGAGACGTTTTCAAGTTTGTTGGATTGCTGATGTATTTCAACTGTTTCCGCAAATATACTTCAGTTGAACAGATCCGTGAAGACTTTTGTCAACACTTATTCAATGAAGAAAAGCCTGATGGAGACCTTAGTCAAAGTTGGCTCAATGACAAAATGTTCTTCTGTTACCCTATGGGCGGTCATGCCTATCCTTTTTTTTCCTTCTTCTGGGCTCTTGACTCCCTATGGAAATGTGTATCTGATGAAAATGGCGTTCTCGATAACGAGAAACTGCAGAATAAGATGATTGACGAATATCAGAAATGCAAAAAGGAAATGGGGCTTGAAGCGTTAGTGGCTGCTCATTATTCTGACGACGGGCCATGCCATCCTGAAGTCTTTTTCCCCAATACAGAAGAATTCTATGGGCCAGTTTTGGTGGCAGTGGAGAACGAGCGGAAATTCATAGAATCTTGTGGCGAAGGCAAAGGTCCCAACCGTTATCCGTATGGATATGAGGGCGCATTACTTCAGAGAATTCGCACCAAAAAACAGGGGAATGACTGAGTATCAATTGTTTGGTCGTAACATCTTGATTAAACGCGTGGGATGCGGGAACGGGGACTCTATGGGAGTTCCCATTCCGCCGAGTCTCAATCTTTTCGTCAAAGTGACGAATGGATGTAATGCAAACTGCCTTTTCTGCTCAAATGCCGGTCACACACAGGACCGTCAGCTATTTGATGTGGATAAACTATTTGCCTGTATTGATGAAATATTGAATCAGCGCATGATCCTGAACCGATTGAACATCACAGGAGGCGAACCTTCGATTGTGCCGGAAACAGTGAACCGAATCATAGAGAAACTTAACGCATCACCAAAATATCAACCCATTCACTTGCATTTGAACACGAATGGCCTGCTGCCAAAGTCACAGGAAATGATGCGCATCACGCGTTTCGACTCTATCTCTATTTCCATGCACCATTATGACATGCGTGTTCTCTCTGAGATATACAACTGCCACATACCTTCAAGGGCAATAGATTTTGAGGGTATAGACATCAGCAAGATAAATCTGAGTTGTAATCTCATCAAGGGGTATATAGATTCACCTGAGGAGGCGAGGAAAATGCTCGACAAGGCCATTGACATCGGTATTCCCAGAATAGGATTTGTGGGGCTTATGCCTGTCAACCAATACAGCAAGGAGCATTTCATCGATCTTGAAGAGATCAGGATTGACAGCATTCCGCACGTTTACTTTACCAAATCCAAGAACAGAGGGCAGAATTGTAAATGCTGCAACTACCTCTATAATAGAGATGGTAAAATACTGGAGATCTATATGCGCAATTATATGAACCCGAACTATTGCGAATCGTCGGTGGTCTTCGACGGCCAGCATCTTAGACAGGGATTTCACGATAACAATATCATTTACTGATCATGACGGAGACAGAACAACTTTTTGAAACCAGAAAAGATATAAGCGATTACAACACCTCCTATCCCTTGCATCCTTCCGACTGGAGTTCGTGGAAGACATCTGATAGACTCTCTTTTGATGGCGTCGAAGACTTGTCGTTTTACATTCACATACCTTTCTGCCAGAGTTTGTGCAGGTATTGCGAATACATCAAGTATAAAAAGACATCAGCGTCAATCGAACGCCAATATCTGGATATCGTCGATGGCGACATGCGTGAGTTCGCAGAGCGATCTGCGACTGGGAAAACGATCTTGCGGGGATTTGACATTGGAGGAGGCACGCCTACATCCTTGAGTACTCAAAACTTCGCAAGGCTGATTGAAATGTCTGCCGCATATGCGCGACGCTTCAAAAGGGCAGAACGCTTTAAAGGCAGCATTGAAGCGACGTTTAACACGATTGACGAGAGTAAGATAGCCATCATTAGCGACCATTCTGATATTTTCAGCCGGATCTCTTTCGGATTGCAGAGTACGAGTTGTGCTTTTCTGCGGGATAACAACAGAGACAATGGACAGACACAGAGGATGACCGATATCTTCCACACCTGCAGACAGCATGGTATCAACACCGTCAACCTGGATCTGATGTATGGCTTTGTCAATCAGACGAAAGAAGAAATCAAAGCAACAATGAAGGTCGTTGCACGATTGATGCCCGAACATCTCACTGTCTATGAACTACGGACTAATATGCTCAACAGGTATCCCATTGCCTCTGCCGAGCAACGTTTTGAGCAGTATTCGTATCTTTATGATTTAATCAAAGAACTGGGATATAATGGACGTTTTGGCATGAATACATTCTCTTTGATTGGTGACGAAGGCTTGTCGTCATACCTTCAGGATCGCATGATGAAGAATGGGGCCTATAAAGGATTCGGCATCGCTGCACAGAGTAAAAATGACACCGGTATTTCATATAATATCGGGAAAAACGGTGAGTCGCTGGAATGCTGTCTTTCCAAGAACACTTTTGAAAAAGGCGGTGACTCTTATAGGCTTCCGCCCAGAGAACTACTCTCAAAATATGTAGCCATCAGTGGTTATTGCGGCATGATAGACTTGTCTGTGATGGAGGAAATACTTCATTCAGATCCTAACATGGTATTTGAAAAGGAGTTGGGCTTCTTGCTGGACAATGAGTACATTGAAAAGAACGGCACGATGTTATATCTGACGCCCAAAGGTTTTCTTCATTATGGTGCTGTCCTTTCTTTGTTTTATAATTAGGTCATGTTAAATAAAGAAGATATTGACAGATGAAGAAGATACTAATTATTGTTGTAACGCTCACAGTACTAGCTATAGCAGGGCTATTGACTTATAATCTGTTATACACTCCTGACATTTCAAACAAGAGGGTAACTGAGGCATTAAAATATTGTAAGAGTCACAACTTAAATACAAACTATTGTGTGTTCGTTGATTTCTCTAAACATGCAGGTAAGAAGCGTTACGTTATCTACAACTTGAATACCAGAAAGGTAGAATATAGTAGTGTTTGTGCTAATGGACTTAATAGAAACGAGTTTTCCAACAAAGCAGGAAGTCACTTGTCTTCATTGGGTAAGTACAGAGTAACTTCGATTGTTGGTAAAATGGGTATTGGAGAAGAGTGTCTAATCTTAGAGGGGCTTGAAGCAACAAACAGCAATGCTCGTAAAAGACAAATACTGATTCATTCACATAAGAGTGTTTATTATAACCCAGGCACTTTTCCTTTTAATTTCTTCTACAAGAATTTAAGTTGGGGATGCTTTGTGATTGATAAAAGAGCATTTAATAAGACTAAGAAGATTTCTAAACCGATGCTACTTTGGGCTTATAATTAATAATTCTTAGTAGCGTTTTTAAGTTCATCACTCCATCATAAAAAAGGATATGCTGTGTGATTTTATTGCTTTTTTCTTCCAAAACCAGATTACAGCAAAAAGCATGCCAAACCGATAAAGCACTGATAACCAGTAAGATGACTCAATTTGGAAGTTTCAAAAAAATGTTGTAACTTTGCAACCGAGTTCGAGTACCGCAATTGGGAGACTCCCAAAAGCGTTTCACTAAATCTTGTTCTAATGTTTAATCGTACAATCATGTATGCTAAACTCGCATGGGTTTATGCAAAGGAATCTTTGTTGATGAAAAGGAAGTTCAGATGGATTGACTTGGCACTACTGCCATTCGGATTGTGTGTGTTGTTCCTGCTCTTGTTAGGTAAGCTCTTTGGGCTTACCTACAAGCAGATCTCTGTGGTGTTCAACCTGTGGGTGCAGGGCGCAGTCCTAGCATTGTCTGGCTTGGCTCCCTTTGGAATAGCTGTCTACAAGATGATGGAGTCATTTTCGATGTGGTGGCTGGCACTATCTGCAGTCTTGCTGATCTATGGTATCGCATACGTGAATGCTTTCGTCAAAATGCTGCAGCATTATCAACTACCATTCAATGCGGCATTTGCCCTGTGTGTTAACGATTTGAAGAGGTTAGCCAGGAAATGGCATACCACCTATCAGATGGTGAATCTGCTCATTTTTATTCTCTTTTATCTGATCCTCTTAGGATTGAATATTCTTATCTGCTATTATCTTTATTCACTTTAAAACTCATAATTGATGGAAGTATTACAAACGATTTTAAGTCTTCTAAATAAATATCTGGAATAGGGTTTCGAAATCATTTTATGTGTGTTTAATCTGGTCATTAGCAATATATATGAATATTTTATGAATATATATTGCTAATGACCAGATAGAAACAAAATCTCATTTGTGTTTGACTATTAAATTCTAAAAACGATGGACTATTCATTTAATGATTTGAAGAACGCTGCCTCTCTGATTCAGAAGAGCGTGTTCGGTAAGAAGAAAGAGTATCAGCTGAAATTCAACCATGAGGATGATGACTGCTGGTACGTTGATTTCCCAGACTGGCCATTTGATCATCACAACCTGATGATGGTGGCTGGCGCTGATGACCTCTGTGAATTTCTCTCTAACGATGGTTTGGAGACTCGTGTAAAGGTGATTCCGTCAACAAGACGGGAGAAGCATGATGGCTATGCAGAACTGCGACGCACAGACCATTCTCTGACAGGTGGTGCTCATTACGAGGTGAGTGGGATAGCTGGATTTACTAAGAAGATCTGGCTGTGTCCTGTAACACTCTTCGTCCTTGGGAACTATCCTGCCTACATCTACTTAAAGAAAGATGTCTAACAAAAAACTCATTAACTCATTAAAAACAATCAACAACATGAATCAGAAAATCTACAACCTTATCATTCTGGACGCCTCTGGCTCCATGTACAGCATCAGAAACGAAGCCATCGCTGGCGTAGTAGAAACCATTCAGACCATCCGTACGGCACAGGAAGAAAATGCCGATCAGGAACAGATGCTCAGTCTTGTCGTGTTCAACGGCAAGCACATTTCCGC
>Ga0310695_10014918_pt1 | contig 10435 bp, 6 predicted proteins | sample RumenRJG_04DNA_FD_203882 | JGI IMG/M metagenome (GOLD analysis project Ga0310695, IMG submission 203882) | Bovine rumen microbial communities from Lethbridge, Alberta, Canada - RJG_04 (v2) (version 2) | ecosystem: Host-associated > Mammals > Digestive system > Stomach > Rumen | place: Canada... | reverse complement strand
TAATGCGTCAAGCCTATGTCGCGGAGTTCCCCCCTCAAATCGATGCCGGCGGCACTGAGAAGGTTCATCTGCCTCTTTAGGTCGTCTCCCACTTTGGCGACGGACTCGTCCTCCATCAAGAGACGGAATTCCTCCGGCCCGCCTTCGGCGACCAAATATGCGCTCGGAATGACAGAGGTGGCGGCGATGACCCTTTGGGGTTTGGAGAATATTCCTCCGCCGGCCCCTTCGGTGATGACGGAAATGACTTTACCGTCACTTACGGCTTGACCGGAGGCCCCATTAAGGGCGGCTATAAACTCCTTGGGAGTTACTTTGTTGATTTCCAGCTGTTTCTGCTCTTTGACCGGTGCGGCTACATGGCCGAGAAACCTCTGGAGAGAATTGAACTCGTACTTCTCGAAAAGATCTGCCAGAACCGGCCCGTAGGCCTTGTCCACCAACATGTCGTCGGTGGCCACATCCACGTCGATATCCGTCTTGATGGTCACGAGTTCCTTGCTCAAAGCGATATGGTCCCTGGCCTCCTCGAACATCGTTTTCTGCCTCGGGGAGAGTTCGTCCAGATGGTCGTAAATGCCTTGTACTGAGCCATATTTGGCGACAAGTTTCCCGGCTCCGACCTCACCGACACCTTTTACTCCCGGCACATTGTCGGCGGTGTCTCCACAGATGGTCAGCATGTCGATGACCTGGGAGGGGGACTGGATTCCGTACTTTTCGCAGATCTCTTTTACGCCGATTACCTCATTGTCCCCGCCTGATTTTCCGGGCTTATATTGCCAGATGTGGTCCTCGATGAGCTGGCCGTAGTCCTTGTCCGGGGTGACCATGTACACGTCGAGGCCTTCCCTGGAGCATCTTTTCGCCATAGAGCCGATCACGTCGTCAGCCTCATATCCCATGATCATAAGCGTCGGGATATTCATGGCCTCGCAGAGTCCTTGGAGGGGTTCCAGCGCGTCGATCACCAACTGTGGGGTCTCCGCCCTGTTCGCCTTGTACTCCGGGTACATCTTGTTCCTGAAAGTCCCGCCTGGAGGGTCAAAAGCCACTGCAAGATAGTCAGGCTCCTCTCTCTCAATTAGTTCCAGGATATATTTCGTGAATCCGTACAGGATTGACATGTCCGCCCCCTTGGAATTGACCATGGGCCTTCGCAGGAAGGCGTAATACATCTTGAACACTAAGGCGTGTCCATCTATGAAGAATATTTTACGAGGCATCCGGGTGGTGGGATTCTATTCTTCCGGCATGAACATGGGATCCCATGCGGGAAGGAGGATAGGTTTCTGCGAGAGTTGGGCCTTCAGGCTCTCGGGGACATATTTTTTCTCGACGACAAGGCGGAACATATATTCATTGAACCACTCGTCGGTCATGATGAGGTTGCCCTTGTAGCCGCTGGCGGCTCCCCAGCTGTTCTCGACCATCCACTTGACTGGTTTGCCGTCCTTGATATCGACAGCGATGAGGGTCATCGCGTGGGAAGAACCGCTGGCATGGGTCATGATCCTCTGCTTCTTGTCCATCGGGAAGGTGGTTCCGAAGAGGGAACCATAATCGAAATTGGCGAGGTCGAGGGTGCCTTTCTTACGGTCGCTGAACTTGCCCACATCGCATGAGAAATACATCGCCGTGTTGTCTTTGATCGAGGCTATGGCGATCTCCTTGATCGTCTCGATGGGGACGTTGAGGTAAACCCAGTTCTGTCCGTCATAGACATGGCGGTCATAGGCGATCTCATAGACTTTGCCATATTCCCTTGAAGGATCGTTCATCAGCATGACATAGCTGTTGTTGAGGTCGGTACCGACCCACTCGTTGTAGAATGAGAGGGGAGTGTAGGTCTTGGTGCTGATGACCTTGTCCTTGGAGTCACGCATGGTGTACTCGAATTCCTGCGGTGGCTCTCCGAGGCAGAGAACCAGCATGCGGTAGATCTCCTTGAGCATCTGGGTCTTCATCGCCTGGCAATCCTTGGGCTTGGCATCCCTGAGCTTCAGACCGTCCTCGCGGAGTTTGGTGGCGATCTGGGTTCTCATGGCTGATGTGCTGTTGGCGTTCAGGGTCTCGGGCATCACGTCTGAGGGAACCACACCGTATTTCATGATAAGGTTGGCTACACCGGTGAACTGTCCTCCGTCTCCTATCGGGTTGCTGAAGAGCCAGTCAACCTCGCGGTCGTCGAACCCCTTGTCTTTCGTGTCAATGACACCTTGGAGGAACAGGTTGGCCTTCTCGAGCTGGTCATAGAAGAAGCAGTAGTTCTGGGAGAAGGTGAAAGCACCCAGGTCATATTTGTCAATCATCCTGGCTCTCAAGACGTTGAGTCCGGAGAATAGCCAGCAACGGCCGGAGGACTTCTGGTCGGTTATGCCCTTGGTCTTTACCATGTCGGAGAAATGGGTGTCTATCATGGCGATATTCTCCGAGTTGGCGGCCAGAACGCTTATTGATGTGGAGTTGAGAGCGTTTTTAATGGCTTTGTCAGCGGCTGTGCCCTCGTATCCCTTGCGGATCTCCTTAAGCATCTCAGGAGAGATTCCTCCCTTGGGGTCAGCCTTCTGTTGCGCTGAAGCTATGCCGCTGGAGGTCAGAATGATCGCGGCGGCGAGAAAGAATGTTGCTTTTTTCATGACATACGTTTGATTTCGGTAAAAATAATGATAAATCGCCGGATAACCAACAAAAACACTTTATATCCATGTGCCAATATATGCCATTTTTGAGTAAATTCGCGGCCGATATGTTGAAGTTGTTTACGCAGGGGGGCACAGCAGGTGCCATTTTGATTCTGGCGCTTGTGATAGCGTCAGGTTTGTATCTGGGTCGTTTCAAGTTTAAAGGTATATCCCTTGGGACGACGTGGATTCTTTTCATGGGTATATTGCTCGGCCATTTCGGCATGAGGGTCAATCCCACGATGTTGTCTTTCATAAAGGATTTCGGACTCATTCTTTTTGTGTTCGCGATAGGCCTTCAGGTCGGTCCTGGATTCTTCCACTCTTTCAAGAAAGATGGCTTGCCCATGAACCTTCTGGCTGTCGGGCTTGTTTTGCTGGCAGTCGCGACCACTTATATTATTCATCTGATAACTGGTGAGGATCTCGGTACCATGACCGGTATCATGTCTGCGGCCGTCACAAATACTCCAGGACTTGGAGCCGCCCAGCAGACGCTTGTTGACGCCACTATCGCCACTGGCGGATCTCCCGAGAGAGCGGCTGCAGCCTCAGCGGGAATAGCCTCGGCTTATGCGGTCGCTTATCCTCTCGGTGTGCTTGGCGCTATCGCCGTGGTCATTCTCAGCAAGGCGATATTCAAAATCGACCTCGACAAGGAGAAGGCGAAGTCAGATAGTGGTGAGAATACTGAGTCAAACGCTTTCCGACTCGCTTGCAAGGTTGAGAATCCGGCCGTGTTCGGGAAGTCTCTCCACGACATCATTGGATGCGAGAATAGTGACCATCTGGTGATAAGCAGGATGATGAGGGATGGAAAAGTCTCTGTCCCGGATTTGAACATGCCTCTTAAAGAGGGCGATAAGTTGCTGATTGTCACAGATGTGCATCATAAGGAAAAGGCTCCTATCGTTTTCGGGGAACAGTGCCCTGTGGATATGAATGAGTGGATCACTCCGGATTCGACACTTGTGAACCGCCGGCTTTCCATCACCAAATCAGCGATCACTGGTTATAGCCTCCGCAAGCTTGACATCCGTCATAAATATGGTGTCACGGTGACCAGGATCCTGCGATCCGGAGTCCAGCTCCAGGCCGACCCTGACATTATTCTCCAGGTTGGCGACAGCATACAGGTCGTCGGAACAGAGGATGCCATCAAACAGCTCGCGACTCTTGTCGGAAATCAGCCGGAGACGCTTCAAAAGCCGAATCTCGTGCCTATCTTCTTCGGGATCGCTATCGGTGTGCTTGTCGGTATGATTCCGATCCGCTTCCCCTGGATGCCGCAGCCTCTCAAACTCGGTCTTGCCGGCGGTCCTCTGATTGTGGCCATATTGCTCGGCCATTTCGGTCCGAAACTGAAGATCACCACCTACACCGCCCTGAGCGCCAACCTGATGATCCGTGAGATTGGCATCTCGCTATTCATGGCTGCTGTCGGTCTTGGAGCTGGTGAGACATTTGTCTCCAGTCTGACCGGAGGAGGATATATCTGGATCCTGTACGGCTTGATAATAACCCTTGTCCCGATGTCGATAATCGCCATAGTCGCGAGGGTATTCCTGAAAATGGATTTCTTCAAGATGTGCGGTCTTTTGTCCGGAGGTACCACCGATCCGGCTCTGCTTTCCTTCTCCGAGCAGCTTTATGGCGGGAAGATAGCGGTCAACTATGCCACGGTTTACCCTCTGACTATGTTCCTTAGGGTTGTCGCAGCCCAGATATTGATTATGATAATGTTATAAAACCAAAGATATGAAAAGGAATCTGATATTTATCTTTGTCGCTATCCTTCTCGCGACCGCTTGCGGACAGGGCTCCAAATCTCCCTTCGCGAGGAAGGTGTCTGAATATGCCCTCGTGACCATACCGGCACCTAATCTCAACGGTATCACGGACAATGGCAAGGAGGTCCTTAACCTTTATCGCTTCGCCGCTGACGAGGTCGATGCCATCTACTGGAAACAGTATTTTGGGGATAAGGCCGCTTTCCTGGGTGGATTGGACGATCCCATGCAGAAAGAGTTCGCCGCGATCAATTACGGCCCTTGGGACCGTGTTGACGGACGTTCTTTCGTAGAGGGTTATAAAGACAGGCTTCCCGGAGCTGGTTTTTATCCTGCCGACATGACTCCTGAGGAGTTCGAGGCGCTCGAGGACTCCGCGAAGTTAAGCCCTTACACAATGATCCGCCGTGGCGAAGACGGTTCCCTTAAGGCTGTCTGGTATCATGACGCTTATAAAGATCATATCGACAAGATAGCCAATTATCTTCAGGCGGCGGCAGATATCACCATCAAGCCTAGTGTCAAGGAATATCTTCTCCGTAAGGCGGATGCCCTCAAGACTGACAATTATTTTGACAGCGGAAAGGCTTGGCTTGAGATGGAGGACAGCAAGATGGATCTCGTGATCGGCCCTAATGAGACCGCAGACGACCAGCTGTTGGGTATCAAGCGCTCTTATGAGGCTTTCGTACTTCTTAAGAATGAGGCCAGGACCGAGCAGCTTATGAAATATGTCTCCCGTCTCGAGGAATTCCAGCGCATGCTCCCTGTTGAGGATATGTACAAGGCATTCCAGCCTGGGGCCCGTTCGGACATATTCTCCTGCGACGCCATCTACTATGCCGGCAAGGCGAACGCCGGAATCAAGGTTATCGCCCTGAACCTCCCGTACGACGCTGATATTCAGGAGACTCTTGGCACCCGTACGATCCTTCTGGAGAACGTTATCCGCCAGAAGTTCAATTACGTGATCAACCCCACCGGAGAGGTTCTCCTGAACCAGGCCGCGAAAGCCCATCTCTCCCAGGACGCTTTCTTCTGGAATATTGTTTTCCGTGAGGTCGCTCATGGCCTTGGTGTCAAGGAGACAATCAACGGCAAGGGCACTGTTGAGGAGGCTCTTGGAAGCTCCGCTCTTACCTTTGAGGAAATGAAGGGCAACGCCGTTGGTATGTACCTGGTCTGCAAACTCCAGAGCCACATCGCAATGGATCGCCTGTTCACTACGGAGGATGCCCTCACGACCTTCTTCACCTCTCTTGCCCGCTCAGAGCGTTTCGGAGAGGGATCCGCTCTTGGAAGGGCCAATACCATGGTGTTCAACTATCTGAAAGAAAAAGGCGCTTTTGAGCGCCATCCGGATGGCCGTTACAGCATCGACTATCAAAAGATGGAAACCGCTCTTGGGCAGCTCTCAGCCTTGATTCTCAGGACTCAGGCTACAGGAGACATCGAGTTCGCGGCTTCCTTCGAAGAGAAGTATTCCCACCGTGATCAAGACTTCCAGACTGACCTGATGAACCTCAACCTTGAGAAGGTTCCGATGGACATCCGCTTCAAATTCAAAAAGTAGGCGCTAACTTTTTATAATACGGCCTCAGCGGGTCGTCAACTGTGACGCTTGCGGAGACGACGGGACAGGCGGCGAAATAACCGGCCACGTTCCCGTCGCCTCCTTTTATATTGGTCGGGCAGTTGGCCGGCTGGGGGGAGAATAACGGGATAGCTGACACGGCCCCGTTAAGCAGGACAGCCATCAGGTAGTCAAAGAAATCCTTGCTCAAGGTCATTGCCTCCAGGGTCACGACATCTCCTGTCTCGAGGTATTTGGCGCAATCGCCGTAGAGTTTCCTCATCATGGAATATTGCATGAGCGTGGCGATAGGGAAGCCGTTGATGACATTGCCGCTGAAGTATTTGTCGTCAGTCACCTCCGACATCTCGAAAGGATAGAAATTGTCGTTGACCCCTGCCGTGACATAGTAATAATCAGTGGTTTCCAGATCCTGCCCCCATATGGCGAGGGTCCACAGGCTGTCGAGTCCCATGGTCTTGTTGCCGGCGAAGGCGTAGTCCACCTCGTCGAGCCTGAAGCCGTTGTGGGGCATTGTGGCGTCAGCTCTGTAAATGTCCCCTTCGGGAAGCGATATAGTCAAATGATAGTTCCCTCCTGGCTCGCCATGGTATCCGGCGGGAGCCTCGTAAACTCCGGTCTCTTTTTCGCTGAAGCGGACCTCCTCATTCCCGTCGCTGATTGTCACAATAGCGCCGGAAAGTCCCTGGGATGACGCTTCCTCAAAGTAGGGGACTGACTTGGAAAGAAGAACCTGTTGAGGCCGGTCTGCCCTGTCAGTGATAATGGCCTCAACGGAGATGAACTCCTGATGCTCACCGCTCGAACGCAGGTCAGTCTCTTCAGAGCAAGCTGCCACTGAAAGAATGGCACAAAGAATTATGAATATACGGAAACTCTTCATTTTCAGAATTTTATGTTGTAAGACACCGAGGGAATGATTGTGAACAAATAGACCTTTATGGCTCTGGCGGTCTCCTTCTCGCGGTCGTAGTTGAAAGCGATGCTCCAGGCATTGTGGCGGGAATATGCGTTATAGAATGAGAGATTCCACTCTCCACTCCACCGCTTCCCGGCGGCCCTTCCCGCTGTCCGATAAGTCAAAGATAGATCCATTCTGTGGTAGTCTGGCAGACGGTCAGAGTTCCTCTCAGAATAGACAGGGACCCAAGTCCCCATGAATGAGTACCTTCCGACAGGATAGGTGGTGGGAGACCCGCTGTAGAAGACCCATTCAGTCGCGGCTGACAGCCTCTTGCTGAAATCGTATGTCAAGACGAAGTTGACCGCGTGCTCATGGTTGAGAGGGGAGCGGTAACTCTTTCCTCCATTAAGCTCCGGGATGTCGTAGAGAGCTCGGGACCAAGTGTATGAGATCCATCCGTTCCATTTGTCAAAGTCGTATTTGAGCATGGCCTCAACCCCGTATGAGGTGGAGCTTCCGGTTCTCAGCAGACCCTCCCGGTCCACATTGTCAATGACTATTCCCGGGTTCTCGACGAAGTCGATCACGTTCTTTCCTTTCTTGTAGAATCCTTCGAGAGAAGCCTCCAGGGCTTCGTCGGCGAATAATGCGTTGAGGCCTATGGAAAACTGATCCGAGCACTGGGGCTTGGTGTTTGGCGATGCTGTGAACCAGGTGTCAATAGGACTCCCGGTTATGCTTATCCTGGCCTGTTGGAGGTACTGGAATGAACGGGAATATGCCCCTTTGACAGACCAGTCTTTACCGAGAGGCATAGATGCGGATATTCTCGGCTCAAGACCGTTGTACGTCTTGATTTTCTCGCCTTTGGGAATGTCCTTGACAGCCGTAATTTCATGGGTCACAGGGTCGAAATACCTTTGGGTCGTGCCTCCCAGAGTCGTGAAGGATGAGAAACGCAGGCCATAGCGGACTGTCAATGGACCTAACTTGCTCTCATTCTGCAAGTAAGCGAAGGGTTGGGCGGCGAATGTCGATGGCATCACCACTTTATTCACCACTGTGCTTCCCTCGCGAGGAGAGCATTCTCCAGGCGCTATCGAATAATACGCCAGCCCGGCTCCAGCCTGCATCGTGTTCGCTGGATTTATGAACCAAGTCCATCCAGCCTTGATGCCCGTCTCACGGATGCTCTGGAGATAATCGAACTTGGCTTCGCTCATGTCCCCGGCAAGGGTGTTACGGTAGATGGAGTTGTAAAGAGTCACGTCTGAGGTGAGTTTATGGCCATAGACGTGGTTCCACCTCAGGGATTGGGTGTGGTTGGCGAAGCCGAAATCCATATTCCCCATGTCGAACTCTTCCATGCTGAGACCGAAAACGTCTTTCCCGTCGAAGGCACCGAGATACAATCGGTCATTCTTCCCGGCTATCCAAGTCAATTTGGCGTTGAGGTCGTAGAAAAACATCTTCGTGTGATCCGGCAGGTTGTCGCCAAGCAGGGGGAAAAAGAGGTCGAGATAAGTCCTCCTGCCAGCTGCCATGAACGAGAGCTTTTCAGGAATGATAGGTCCTTCGACGAATACTTTTGAGGTGATCAGGCCGATTGAGGCGTTCCCGCCGAACTCCCTGTTGTTGCCATCCTTGCCACTGATGTCAAGAATCGAGGATATCCGGCCGCCGTACATGGCGGGGAAATCGCCTTTGTACAGTTCAGCGCTCCGGATGGCATCGCTGTTGAACATGGAAAGAAACCCGAGGAAATGGCCGCAATTATAGACCGGCGCTCCGTCCATAAGGATAAGATTCTGGTCCACGCCACCACCCCTGACACTGAACCCGGTGGCTCCCTCGCTCGGAGTTTGTACCCCAGGCATCATCTGGATGACTCTGATGATGTCGTTCTCACCCATAAGGGCAGGCAGGCTTTTCACCAGGGCCGCATCCACTCTCTGTTTGCCGAGTTGCGGGATCTTAAGCTCATCCCTCTTTGTCTTTGAGAAAACCGTAGCAGCTTCAAGGGTCTCGTTGTCAAGTTCCATCTCGAAGTCTTCGGTTTTGGAAGATGTGACCGAAAGTGTCCTTTCTATTGTCTTGTAGCCGGTGAAAGAGCAGAGGAGTGTTACCTCTCCTTTCCGCACGGCAAGGGAATAATAGCCTGAGTTGTCAGCGGAAACTCCTGATGTCTTGTCTTTTGTGAATATTACCGCTCCGGTGAGTGGCTCTCCGCTCTTCGCGTCCCGGACATGGCCGGAGATCACAGCTTTCCTGCTTTGCGCTTCAAGACGCGACCACGGCAGGACAGCCAGTATTATAAAGACAAATATTATATGTGACCTTCTCATCCTTTTTTCCTTTTTCCGTCCGCGAAGATACGAAGGCGGAATCGCAATCCGGTTGCATTCTCGGGGATAATACCTATATTTGACAATCCTTTTCCCTCTTTGTTTAGTGATGAGGAACAGTTATCCGGCAGTAGTGTTATCTTTGGTTCTGGTTGTCATGATCTTGGTGGCGGCCGATCTGCTATGTGGAGGAACCGGGTTCGGCGTTCCTGACCGGGTGATATTCCTTAAATTGCGATTCCCGAGGTTGTTGACAGCCCTGCTTGCCGGAGCCTCCCTGGCCTTGGCCGGTCTGCAGATGCAGACCATATTTCGGAATCCCTTGGCCGATCCACACATCATGGGAGTCAGCGCCGGAGCGGGTACCGGGGCCGCGGTCGCGACCTTGCTGATCGGGACTTCGTTGCCGGCGGCATTGTCCGGGCTGACGGTGGTATCGGCCGCTTTCCTTGGTGCCTTGCTGACCTCTGCCCTGGTTGTCCTGGTAGCCTCGAAAATCCGCGGAGCCACAACACTTTTGGTTTTCGGAGTGATGCTTGGTTTCGTGTTCAGCGCCGTGACCTCTATCCTTGAATATTCAGCCAATGCCGAGAGCCTTAAAGTCTTTTACAGCTGGTCGGCCGGCAGTTTCATAGGAGGCGGATACGGCGGGATCGCGATCATGACTATTGCCCTTATGGCCGGTCTGTTGCTGTCGCTGGTCAATAACCGCCGCCTTGATGTGGCTCTTTTCGGGGAGGACTACGCTTCAATGACGGGAGTCAGTCCAGTTCGTACCAGAAATATCTCAATGATAGGAAGTTGCCTCATGGCTGGAGCGGTCACCGCATTTTGCGGTCCGCTGGGTTTCGTCGGGATTGTGGCTCCACACGTCGCGAGAGCTTTAGCCGGATCGTCCCTGCATATAAAGACTATTCCAGTGACGCTTTTGACTGGTGCTGGTCTTTCCGTAGTGGCGGATATCCTCTCACAGGTTTTCAGCCGTCCACTTCCGGTCGGCAGCACTATGGCGATAATCGGCGCCCCGATAATCATCTATATTCTTTTACGGAGATGATAAAGGCTTCTGACATAGTAGTTGGCTATCTGTCCACGGCGAGAGGACGACTCCTGCCGAG
>Ga0310695_10014917_pt1 | contig 10435 bp, 8 predicted proteins | sample RumenRJG_04DNA_FD_203882 | JGI IMG/M metagenome (GOLD analysis project Ga0310695, IMG submission 203882) | Bovine rumen microbial communities from Lethbridge, Alberta, Canada - RJG_04 (v2) (version 2) | ecosystem: Host-associated > Mammals > Digestive system > Stomach > Rumen | place: Canada... | reverse complement strand
AGGTATATACACGTTTGTCAATACCATTTCTGAAAAAAATTGTAAATAAAAAAAGAACAGCCTTGTGGCTGTTCTTTTCGGCAGATATGATTTTATGCAATTCTGACGGAATGCTTAAACTCCAGGAAACTGAATCTTCTTGTATTTCTGGAGTTTTTCGGCTACTTCTTCACGCTTTTTGGGGTCCATGAAGAAGCCTCCCTGAGTATCAGCGATCTCGTCGCAGTGAACTCCGCGACCCTCTTCGGAGGTACGGTCACGTTCAAGTCCGTTTGCGGCAATGACGAACTTCCATTTGCCGTCATCAGTCTTAACGAGGTCGCCGCCTGCTCCGCATACTGCGCACTCGATAGGGTACTGAAGTCCTTTCCACTGCGGCTCACCGAGGCAGAGACAGTTGCTGTGACAGTTAGGACACCAGCCTGCATCGGGTTCACCGAGCCATTCGCGTTCAGCGGCAGGAGTGTTGAGAGACTTCATGATATTTGCACCGATCTCTCTTGCGCGTGCGAGTTTTTCCTCATGGAGGAGTACCTGTGCGGGTGCGGGCACCATAGTTGCCATGTACATATCAACGATCTTGAAGCTGTTCGAGAAAGTGGTTGCCTGCATACATTCGAGTGCCATCGACTGCCATGAACGTGTTGAACCGCCTACTGCGATAAGAGCGCCAACGCGGTCACGCGGCTTTATAGCACCGATTTTAGTGAGAAATGCGGTCTCATAAGCGAGGTTTCTGTGCATGAATTTCAGGAAAAGCGAAGAGGGCATGAGTGCATATGTAGGAGCGGAGAAAATAACAGCATCCTGGTCGAGGAGTACTTCCATTATTTTCTTCTTGTCGTCCTTATTATCGAGGGCACAGCCTGTGTGCTTGCCCATAGACATACCCATTGTACATGAAGTACAGCCTGTGCAGTCAAGGAGTTCATAGTCCTTGAGGTTTATCATAGTTATTTCAGCGCCCTGTTCCTGACAGACGAGAAGAGCTTCTTTAAGCAGGATTTCGCTGTTGCTGTCTTTTCTTCCGGCTGTAACGCCCATTACTTTAAATGCCATAAAATTCTCCTTAAACAAATGATATAATGTGATAGCGGATAAATCAATACCCATTATTATTATACATTGCTATCGTGCATAAAGCAAGGCAATTATTGCTATTCTGTGAACAAAAATTACCGGCAGTAAAGGAAAACAATCCGTTTACTGCCGGTAATTCTATAATAATCTTTAAAGAAGGCTTAAAAGCTCATCGCGCACGCCGTCAAGGCGGCTGTCAGTAAGACCAAAGTCCATTTTCTTATATGACCATGCACTTCTGCCTATTCCGTACTTCTCGAATACGGAGTTGATAGTTTTGTACCATGCAATAGTGTCCTCAGCAGGTACAACGTCGATAACGCCGTATTCGCCGCAGTAGAGGTCAGCTCCGAATTCTTTTGCCTTTGCGATAGCAGTAGAGAAGAGTTCCTCGAAATACTCAGCATTACAGCCACTTTCTGAGAACTTTATACGCTCATCGGGATTGATAGCGTCAGTCCAGTAAGCACCCTGATGAGTGAACTTGAGGGGTTCATAGCAGTGCATATTGTAGATTATCTTGTCGTCGTAAGGTTTTTCGAGGTACTGAACTGTAGCCGCGGAGTTGTTGTTATAGCTTCCGACGAGGATAAGAGTGTCAGGAGCGAACTTTCTGATGCGCGGTATACAGCGGCGGACGATGTCATTCCATGTGTCGATATACTCAGCATTTGTCACCTCGTTGAGAAGTTCAAATGCAACATGGCTTGCATACTTGCCGTATCTTTTAGCCATTTCCTCCCAAAGAAGGATGAAGCGTTCCTGATATTCCGGACTGTCGAAGAAACCGCTTTCGCTTTCTGAATAGTAGTCAAATGAGAAACCGGCAGTCTTGTGGAGGTCTAAAATAAGGTTGAGACCGTACTTTTCACAGTATTCGACAGATTTGTCGAGGTATGCAAAGCCTTCCTCGATGTAAACTCCGCTGTCTTTTTCGATAATGTTGTAGTCGAAAGGGATACGAATATGGTCAATACCCCATGCAGCAGCAGCTGCAAAATCCTGTTCGGTTATGAAAGAGTCGAGGTGTTCTTTTTCGTAATTGCATTGTGAGAGCCAACCTCCGAAGTTGACGCCTTTGTAGAAGCCTTTTTCCTTTAACATAATCATGCCCTCCCGTGCTTTTTTAAGATTATATCATTTTGTGTTCAAAATTGATATCATTTTATTGATAAATATAGTAGTTTCATGAATAAAATTATGCTTTGTGCCATATTGTTTAGCAATATGTTGCTGTTACTTGCTGAAAACAACGTTTTTGATAGTTTCGTAATTCACATCGAAATCGACGATAAGAGCGTCACCGCTCGGAGTACTTTCGCCATGATAGGAATTCTCTATTGGTATCTGAAGCTGTTCACGCTTATAACCCACAAGGAGGGGAGCACGAAGTGAAAGCATATACAGCTCGGAGGTCTCCATATTTGTGGTTACATATGGCATAACTTCCGACTTGAAATTGTTCAGCTTGAACGGATTGGTTTTGAGCTTGTCCATGACGAGTCCGACAACTCTGCGCTGACGCTCGGTACGCTCAAAATCGGCATTTCCGACGTGGCGGATTCGTGCATATGAAAGAGCCTGTTTACCGCTGAGGTGTATATCGTGACCGCCGCCGCTGAGGAGGTCGGCTCTCGGGTCGTCGCCCATAATACTGTTGACCTCGGCTTCCATTATGACATTGAGTTCCTGAGCTTCATCATCAGTCAGGTCTACATCGATTCCGCCTACAGCGTCGACAATCTGTGCGAATGAAATAAAGTTTACCGCTACGTAATCGTCTATCTTGACACCGAAATTGTGTTCAATGGTGTCCATGAGAAGTTCAGGACCGCCGTAGGAATATGCGGCATTCAGCTTATCCCAGCCGTATCCGGGAACTTCTACATAGCAGTCGCGCATGAAAGATGTGATACCCATCTGATTTGTTGCACTGTTGAGTGAGACAAGTATCATTGAATCTGAACGTCCTCGGTCGTCGAGAGTACGGCCGTCTGTTCCTATAACGAGTACACTTGTGACGTAGCTTCGCGCAAGTGCCCCGGAAGTACGCTCGCGTTCACCAGTCGGCTGATAGTTCATTTTCTTTATGAGTGAGAGCGATATTACGGAGTAAACACCAAACAGCAGAAGCAGTATTATCAGCAGTGTAATGATTAGTCTGCGGAAGAATCTTCCTACTCCTGAGCCGCTTTTTTTCTTGTGTGGCTTACGCTGCGGCGGAGGAGGTGCAGGACGGCGCTGACGATTTTGCGGCTGAGCATCACGTCTCTGCTGACGTGGTTGTTCACGGTGCTGAGGCTGAGCATCGCGCCTTTGCTGACGTGGCTGCTCACGGTATTGAGGCTGACCCTCGTAGTACTCCTGACGTGGCTGCTCACGGTATTGAGGCTGACCCTCGTAGTACCCCTGACGTGGCTGCTCACGGTACTGAGGCTGTCCCTCGTAGTACCCCTGACGTGGCTGCTCACGGTATTGAGGCTGACCCTCGTAGTACCCCTGACGCGGCTGCTCACGGTACTGCGGCTGACCCTCGTAGTACTCCTGACGCGGTTGCTCACGGTATTGAGGCTGCCCCTCGTAGTACCCCTGACGTGGCTGCTCACGGTACTGAGGCTGACCCTCGTAGTACCCCTGACGCGGCTGCTCACGGTATTGAGGCTGTCCCTCGTAGTACTCCTGACGCGGCTGCTCACGGTATTGAGGCTGTCCTTCGGGGCGGTACTGTTCCTTCACTTCATGGGGAATGTAGGTAGTGCGTGTGTTCTGGTCATCGTAATTGTTGCTGCGATGTCCGTTTCTGTTTCTGTTTTTGTCGGACATATCGTCACTCCTTTCGGACGTCAAAGGACCTGTGCCTGCATTATGTAGCGCAGACGCAGGTCCTGAGGGTTTATATCTTGTTTCGGCTGACCGCTAAATAGGTGAGTGCGGCACATATGAGATTGTATATTAGCATTGCTGTTGCTGACATATAAATATAATCGAATTCAAATGCTTTGGACAGTATCAGCATCATCGATAGACCAAATCCAAGCAATATTGACGCGGTCTGGAAGATGAGTCCGGTCGTTGCAGCTGAGTGTATAGTTTTGATACCGAGTATCAGCTGAGCGAAAGAGGTGAATCTGCCAGTGCACGCCATTGAAGCACTCATTCGCACGACCTTTTTGGTCTCTGCATCGAAGTCAGCGTAAAGGCGCTTGGGGATAATTCTTATCATATTGTTTGGAATACCATAGTATTTTGAGATGCTTGACTGTGTGATGAAGTGGTCGGTACTCTTGATGATGAGGTATATCTTCTTCTTAACGAGCTTTGCACTCCATTTTTTGATATTTCTGTCAGGTATGATGTCCACCACGAACATAGCGGCAATATTGCCTGATATCGAGAGATACAGCGGTTCACGTCCCTCTGCGTACTCGGTTTCCTGTGCCTTTGATGGGATACCCTCGATGTTGTGGCTTGTCATGAGTTCACGGTTTCCGAGGAGGATACGGCGGTTGTTTATCCAGCCGCAGAGTCCGAGTTCGTCTTCAACTGAGAAGTTTTCGATAGGGTAGAGCAGAGACTCCTTGCCGGCGATAACATCGGTGAAAAGCTGCTGTAGAACACTTCCTGCGTGGTGAGTGAGACTTGCCGCGTCGAGCAGTGCTTCGTCGAGCTTGATGTTGGAAAATACCTTTATTCCGCCGAGACGAATAGAATTTTCCGGGAATAGAGTACTGCTTTCTATGAGCATCGAGTTAGTGTCATAAAGGTCATCAACGCTCTGATAGCCGAGGAGAATACCCTTGTTTTTGAGCGTGATATTTGATATTTTTTCGAGCGGGATATTTGCCACGAAAGGCATTGCTATGCATGAGCAAGCGCAAATCAGCATACTGAATATCGAAAAGCCGAATGCGAGCGACTCTGTTTTTATGAAAGAGCCTGTCCTGAAGAATGTCAGGAAAGCAGAAACGAGTGCAGAAGCGATTATACACAGCGGAACGGATTTCCGGCAGTAGGCATCGGTGATGTCAGCTGAGTAGGAATACCGCAGAAAATCGGTAAGGAAATCGGTCTTGCGCATTGCCGCGAGTATCGGGAAATCTCCGAGTGTACCGCGCGTGAGACGTTCAGCACGTTCCTCATCCTTGACGTAGACGACTGCATGGCGGTCGAAATTCTGTGACACGAACCTGAAATTTCGCTGTGCACGTTTGAGAATGAGCAGTTTGCCGATAGCGTTTGTCAGCATTGCGAATATGCCGACCGGCATATATATGTGGATAAGTTCTTTCTGAGCCATGTCCTTGCGCAGAAATGCAGTTATCACTGACATCAGGCAAACTACCGCTGTAACAGCTGTAAGCGAGTCACTGTCAGCCTTGAATGAGAAGAGGTTTTTCAGTCCCTTAGTGATTACCGGCAGCGAATAGAGTATCGCGAGTGTACCGAGTAAAAGGTGAGTAATGAGGTAGGTGTTGATATGCTCTATCCTGAGAAAATCGAGTATAGGGAGTCCGAAACGGCTGCAAACCGTGATATACAGGCTCAGGAATGCCGTCATAGCGAGTACGGCAACTCTTGTCGAGATGATATTTTTCAGTTCATAGATATCGCGTCCTACGTCCTGAACATCACCGTAGTAGTTGAAATCGACGATACGTTTAGTACGCTCACTTTTGGACTTTATCCTTGTAACTTCGTCAGCGTCCTGGGTGATATGAACGTCGAGAGCACCTGCTTCAACTTCCTGCTTTTCACTGAGGTTTATACTCGTAATTTCAGCACGCGGAGCAGGTACGACAGGCTTGGCGGCTTCTACAGCGTCAGGCGAGGGGACTATATCAGTTATGTACTTCTTTCCCTCAGGAGCTTCGACTTCACTGAGAATCTCGCGGCGTGAGCGCTTTTTCTTTTTGAACTCCGGCGGTGTGTACATATACTCGCCTTCGGGAGTCTCCTTATCGTATGTATAGGAAGCTTTTTTGTTTTTGCTTCGCTTTTTTTTCTTTTTCTGCTTTTCTATTTCACGGGCTCTTGTTGAGTCGGACATTCGTCTTATTCTTGGAGTTTCGCCCATAGGAGCTATTTCGTCAGCTGAGTAGGTGATAGCTGGAGTTTCCGTTTTCACTTCCGTGAGACCCTCGTTTCCGGCGAATCCGGTAGTTTTGCGTGAAAGGTCAGATAGTTTTATACTCTCAGCTGGAGCAGGCTTTTCAGCCGGCTCATCAAACAGCTCACGCCGCTCGTGGGAGATTGCCGCAGGTTTTGGAGCGGAAACCTTTTTAATTGGGTCGGGCAAGGTAGTGTTTATGACTTTTTGTGCGTCGATTCGGTCTATATGAGTGGCAGAAGAGTCATTGCTGCCGGCGGAATACTCTTTGAGAATATCCTCGACAGATAGTTTCTGGTCAGGCATTGCTACCTCCTTGCGAGCCGGCATTTCGCTGGCGGAGCACCTCGTACATGAATATTCCCGCAGCAACAGAAGCGTTGAGCGAATTAATTTTTCCGAGCATAGGAAGTTTTACCATGAAGTCGCATTTTTTCTGTATCAGCTTGCTGATTCCGAAGCCTTCAGAGCCGATGACAAGTCCGCAGCTGCCTGTGAAATCGGTAGCAGTGTAATCGCTGCCGGAAGCGTCAGTGCCGTATATCCATACACCGCGCTCCTTGAGTTCGTCGATAGCGGACGCAAGATTTGACACTCTTGCGACCGGTACATAACTTGCGGCACCTGCTGATGTCTTGAATACGGTCGCATTCAGACCTGCGCTTCTGCGTTTCGGGATAATAACACCGTCAGCACCGGACGTTTCAGCTGTACGGATGATAGCACCGAGGTTGTGAGGGTCTTCGATCTCGTCGCAGATAATGATGAAAGGGGGAGTACCCTTTTTCTCCGAGACTGCGAGGATATCGTCGAGTGAAACGTATTCACCGCACGCGCCTACAGCGACGACTCCCTGATGAGAAGCACCTCCTGAGAGTTTGCTGAGCTTAGCGTCGATAGCGTCCTTGACGACGATACCGTTTTCCTTTGCAAGCCGGCGGATAACGCTGAGACTTCCGCCGTTGCCGTCTATGTAGACAGTGTCGAGGTTAGCTCCGGATTTGAGCGCCTCAATGACCGGATTCCTGCCGCAGATTATGTCTTCAGCAGGAGCGGATATTTCGTGTTTCTTTTCCATATTTCTCTTTCTGCGAGCAAATTCAGCTCGGCTCCTTTTGTTCTTTTTCGTTGAATTTCCCTATAAAGGGTCACTTTACATTATAACATTTTGCCCGCAGAATTACAAGTGCTGATAACATAAAATAAACGAAATATGATATATTATTTTCTGTATATTTTATTGACCCGACGGCTTTACGTCTATCACTGAGACTTCCGGACGGTTGAATATACGCGGTATAAATATCATACGCAGAGGCTTTGCAAGTCCGCGGCTGACTATCTGTACAGTAGCACCTGAGTTGCGCTGACCGCCGGTAAACTCCGGAAAAATACCCTGGTCTGGTGCATACAGTCCCTGTTCAAGCAGTTTGGGAATGCGCCATTGACCGCCGTGAGCGTGACCTGACAGCACGAGGTCGAAATTGTTTTGTCGGCTGGCAGTTTCGCTTGTAACATCTTCAAGCTGTTCAGGCTGATGCAGGAGCAGTATATTATATGTTTCCGGACTATCTGTTTCATACATGAACGGCTTATCGAGACATTCACAACACTTTACAAGCTTGTCGTATCTGCCTGACGCATCAGAGACTCCGCAGACGCGAACTGCCTGACCGTTTGCTATAATATCGTCAGAACTTCCTTCTGCAACGCCTATACTTGCTTTGCCGCCGGCAGAGCGTACTGCTGAGAAGAATCTTTCATAGTCATCGCGCATATACTCATGATTTCCCGGCGAATAGGTGCACGGATAGCTTTCCGAAGCCTTACCCATAAGCCGGAGAGCGGTAGTTGTTCCACCGTGAAAGTCTATAACATCGCCGCCGAAAAGGACTATATCAGGTTCAGCAGTCTGAATCATGTCCCATAGCTTTTTGTTGTCCTTACCGCCGTATTTGCAGTTGTGAAGGTCGGAGATGAATACTATCCTGAACGGACTGTCAATTTTGTCTGAGTTTACGGTGTAGTATTCGGTTTCAAGGTGATTTCCGAGCAGATTCATTACAATATTCAGTGAAACTGCGGCAGCGGCGGTGTAAATCAGTATTTTTTTCTTCTTGTCCATATTTCATCCTCCTTCCTGATTATAGCATTTTATCAGGAATAAAGCAATAAAAATGCTCAGGAATGGGAGTCCGCTTCCTGAGCCGTTATTTATTCTATTTTTGCGTTCAGAAGCTGGCAGTAGCTGTTGCCGTTTTCCTTATAGAAGTTGAAAATACCTGTTACGGTAGTTTCTTCATCGACAGCCGGATAGTCGTCGGGGTAGGTGTGTTCGCCGTCAAGTACGAACTCTATTCCCTGACTACAGCAAGCCATAGCGTCGGTGATGAGGACCGCGAAGTACTCCTTATTTGTTGCGGGGTCCTGATAGTAGGCGAATGGACCTTTTACCCTGACCATTCTTCCCTTGTAGTTATCCGGATTGTACACCATATCGTAGACTTGTCCATAGACCATACTTGCACTGAGAGTTGTCAGGTCGAGCATTTCTTCATCTGAGACACTTAAAGGCTCTGTTTCCGGCTGGACAGAAGTCTCAGGCTCAGCAAGCGCTGAAACCGACTTGGTCTCAGCTTCTGTAGTTGACGGATTATCCACAGCAGCGAGCTGGTCTACTGTTGAAGTATCACCGCAGCTGCTCAAAGTCAGCAGAGCCGCAGCAGATAACGCAGCTATAAGCTTTTTCATGCCTTTGACCTCCCTGTGAATGCGGAAATGATCCAGAATATGAAGAATACTGCTATATCGGCAGAAACTATTGTCGAGCCGACTGGTGTTGAAGCGAGTATCGAGATGATTATGCCTGCTGAAGCGCATATCACGGATATGATAGCGGAGCAGATGATAACTCCGCGGAAACTCCTGAAAATGCGCATTGCTGACAGTGCAGGGAAGATTATGAGTGCGGAGATGAGAAGTGAGCCGACGAGATTCATAGCGAGTACGATGATAAATGCAGTGATTATCGCTATCAGGAGGTTGTAAGCGTCGGAATTGATACCTGTCGCTTTGGAGAAGTTTTCATCAAATGTTACACTGAAAATCTTATTGTAGAATACGACGAACATCGTTATTACGATTATTGCCATGATGATACACAGCCATACGTCAAACGATGTAAGGGTAAGAATAAGCGTTGAACCGAACAGTGTACTGCACACGTCCGAGCTGATATTAGACGAAGTCGGAAACAGATTCATCAGCATATAGCCGACTGCGAGAGTTCCCACGGATATCATCGCTACTGCTGCATCGCCCTTTATTTTGGTATTCTGACCGGTACGCAGAAGGAGTATCGCTGCGAGAATGGTTACCGGCAGAACGAGTGTCATATTGTTTGTAAGTCCGACTACCGAAGCGACAGCCATTGCGCCGAATGCGACGTGAGAAAGACCGTCGCCGATAAATGAGAAGCGCTTCAGTACAAGTGTAACTCCGAGGAGAGAGGAGCATATTGCGATAAGAACTCCTACAATGAACGCATTTCTCACGAACGGATAAGAGAAATACAACTGGAGCTTTGAGAATATATCAGCCATTTTCTTCCGCCTCCGTTTCTATGAACGATTTGCCTATTTTGCTGTTGACGTAATCGGATTTAGAACCGAAAAACAGCTGCTTTTTGGCAATGTGGAGGATATGGCTCGCATATTTCACTGCCGAAGAGATATCGTGTGAGACCATTATTATAGTGATGCCTTCTTTGTTGAGTGTTGAGATAAGCTCGTAAAGGTCATTCTGCGCATGAGGGTCGAGACCGGTAACAGGTTCGTCAAGCAGGAGCATTTTCTCCGTAGCACAGAGTGCTCTTGCAAGCAGCACTCTCTGCTGCTGACCGCCGGAAAGGTCGCGGTAACAGCGTTTGGCGAGGTTTTCTATACCGAGCCTTGCCATATTCTCATTTGCGAGCTTCTTCTCTTTTGCATTGTAAAACGGACGCAGACCGGTCTTTGACAGGCAGCCGGAAAGTACTATTTCCCTGACAGATGCAGGAAAGTCCTTTTGCACCGGGGTCTGCTGCGGCAGATAGCCGATATCCTTTGAGGAGAATCCGTTTACCCATGATATCTCACCCTGTACCTGTGGTTTAAGACCGAGCAGCGCCTTTATGAGTGTACTCTTGCCTGAGCCGTTTTCACCGAGTATACAAAGGTAATCACCGCTGTTTACGGTGAAATTAAGGTT
>Ga0310695_10014916_pt1 | contig 10435 bp, 12 predicted proteins | sample RumenRJG_04DNA_FD_203882 | JGI IMG/M metagenome (GOLD analysis project Ga0310695, IMG submission 203882) | Bovine rumen microbial communities from Lethbridge, Alberta, Canada - RJG_04 (v2) (version 2) | ecosystem: Host-associated > Mammals > Digestive system > Stomach > Rumen | place: Canada... | reverse complement strand
TTCGCCACGCTTTGGAGATCGCTCAATCTCTAAGACAGGACAAAGAAGTGCAAAAGTTCGCGCTCACTTTGATCTCTAACTATTTTGCCGATTTTCGCAGCAAAAGAAAACGATGATGAATTCATGCTTATGCATTACATCTAAATGCTTTTCCTTCATACACAATCAGCATATTACAAAGTGATTTTTCTTGACTTTGATCAAGCCGTCGTTCTGCATTTTTCCCAGTTCCTTTGACAGCGCAGTCCGTTCCACATTCAGATAATCAGCAAACTGCTGCCGGTCGAACGGGATATCAAATTCGGTGCTCTGCGTTTGAAGCGATACGGTATTCAGATACGCCATCACCCTTCCGCGTACTGTTTTCGGAGCCGTGTGGAAACTGCGTCCGGACAAATGAAGGTTCTTTAAGGCTGAAATCATTAACACATTGGCCGTGATTTTGTTGGCCCATGCTCCTGATGCAGACATCAGTTTTTGTGTGCTGCTGACACGAAGAAAGAGGATTCGGCAGGTTTCGTTGGCAACGACATCCACAAGCAGAGGTTCGTCTTCAAGCAGCGCATAGGTCTCTGCGAAGAGCTGCCCCGGCCCAACGTGACTAAGGATCGTCCGGTTCCCCCAGGCGTCATTGCTCTCTATAGTCACACTTCCTTCTAGGACCAAGCCCAGCCTCTCCGTGACATCCCCGGCATGAAGGAGAACATGACCCTTTTTGTATTGTCTTTCCTGTGCCTGAAGGAAAGAGAGCGCCCCGGAAATCTCGTCTTCAGACATGCCCATGAATAGCCTTGATCTCTGAAGGAAAAAAATGTCCATAAAAACCCTCACGCATTCGCAAAATGTGGTTATAACCACATAACGTCACTTTGGAGTATAGTATAGTAGCCTCAGAAAATCAAGGGAGGTAAATGGTAATGATCCGTAAGATTATCCATATTGATGAAGAAAAGTGCAACGGCTGCGGCCTTTGCGCCAGCGCCTGTCATGAGGGAGCGATCGACATCGTGGACGGGAAGGCTAAACTGGTCAGGGAGAACTTCTGTGACGGTTTCGGCGATTGCCTGCCAAACTGCCCCACCGGTGCAATCAGCTTTGAAGAAAGAGAAGCACCGGCCTATGATGAGGCGGCAGTGAAAGCAGCACAGAAAAAGAAAGCTGTGGAGAAGCTGTTGCACGAGATGCACGTTGGAGGCGGCTGCCCCGGATCCAGAATGATGGAACTGCATAAGGAGGATATTGCTCAGGACCAGGAAACGACTCAGATTCGCGCTCACTCCGTTTCTCGTCTGAACCAGTGGCCTTGCCAGATCAAACTTCTGCCGACTCAAGCTCCCTTCTTCGACGGTGCAAAGCTGCTGATCGCGGCAGACTGTACAGCATACGCCTATGCAAATATGCATGAGGATTTCATGAAGGGCAAAATCACCATCATTGGTTGCCCGAAGCTGGACGCGGTGGATTATTCCGAAAAGTTGACGGCAATCATCCGGGATAATGACATTAAGAGCGTGACCATAGTCCGGATGGAAGTTCCTTGCTGTGGTGGACTACAGCGCGAAGCGGAAACAGCACTCCGTAACAGCGGCAAATTCATCCCTTGGCAAGTGGTGACGATCTCCCGAGATGGAAAAATCCTCGAGTAATGCACCCTGCCTCCCCAAAATGTAGTGCGGAAACCGATTTTGAACAAAATTATCAAAATCGGTTCCCGCATTGTTCATTTTTCGCTTATATTTCGGGCTTTTTTCGACTTGCCCGTTCTACGGCACAAAAGAGAAACTGTTAAAAACTGAAGAAGAAAAAATGTGACCGGTCACCTTATATCGACCGGTCATTATCATTTTTGCCACAATAACCTGCCTGTATTAAAGAAAAAAGAGCTGGTCTCTGATTTTGAAAAGAATCATCAAAATCGGAGACCAGTCTGTATGTTGTGTGGAGTCTGCTCATTTTTCCTATATTATAAGACAATTAGCCCCGGATTGACATCCGGGTCATGGCTGCACAGCACGGCTACGCAGCCCGGGTCTGCGGCCATGTCTGCGATCCAGCGGAGGCTCTTCCGCTGAAAATCACGGGCGAAGCCGTAGCCCGGTACGATCATCTCCTGCCAGTTGCGCGGAGAGAAGGCTGCGTCCGCCGTCAGAAGGACAAAGCGTTTGCCGTTTCGGATCACGATTGCCGCCTGGCCTTCCGTATGACCGGGCACATTGACCAGTTGGATGCTCTCGTCTCCAAACAGATCGATGACCCAATGGTTCGGGCCGATAGACGAACCCCGGTAAAACGGGCGCTCCATGGGGTATTGGATCCAGAGATCCTGCGGCTGCCGGGTCTTGTACACGGTGCGGCAGGACCAATAGTATTCGTATTCCGGCAGGACGATGTGCTTGGCTTTGTTCACATGCCGGAGCCCCGCCACATGGTCGACGTCGAGATGCGTCAGCAGCACATAGTCCAAATCCTCCGGCTGAATGCCCAAGTCTGCCAGCTGCTCGTGGATCGCCATCCCCTTGGGTACATAGGGATGAAAGAGCGCCGCCATTTGCGACGGGAGGACTGCCGCGGCCGCCTTGGGGTCATACACGCCCTGGGGACTTATCTCCCGGCACCAGCCGGTATCCACAAGGATCAGGCCCTTCGGATGCTCAATCAGATAGGTGAAAACGGGAAGCGTAATTCGGCTCCTATCCGCCGCAGTGAGCTGCTTTGCAGTTTCGATCAGATCGAGCCGCTTGCCAAAGGGAACAGTCGGATCGACGCGGATGCTTCCGCACTGCAGCACATGAATCTTCATGGAATCATCCTTTGTTTTATGAGTGAGTCAAATTTCCAAGATATCCGATGATGTTGTCGCTGATCTCGCCGGTCAGCGCACCGTTGTAGTTGCAGATGAAGGTGCCGGCAATGAGGATCATCATCGCCTCGGCCTCACGGTGACCAACCCCCGGGCCGTAGATCGCCACGAGGCACTGCTCCATGGTCTCGCGCCACTCGCGAAACTCCCCCTTGACCAGATCTGCGACCGCATCGCTGTAGTGCGCCAGCACATAGGTCTGCGTAGTGGCGTTGGGACGCTTCTCCTCGGGATCGCCCTTGGCCACATAGGCCATGAAGGCGTTCATGTAGGCGAGGTTACTCTCGTAATCCGCCCGCGGGTGCGAGGCAAACCAGGCCTTGCATTTCTCGGTCATATAGTCCTTGGTATAGCGCAGATAGCTCACGACCAGATCGTCCCGGCTCTCAAAATAGTGCAGGAGCTTGGGATGCGACATCCCGGCTTCCTCCGCAATATCCCGCAGGGTGATCTTCGTCATGGGTTTCTTTTCAATACAGCGCTCAAAGGCCATCAGGATTTCTTCGCGAACGGCCTCTTTATCGACGATCAAAGGCATATGGATCCCTCGCTTTCGGAAAAAGTATAACGAATTATCCCCGCAAAAGCAAGAGACCGCCGATCAGCATTTTCAGCCCCATGGACGTGACCAGTACAGCGCCGAGCTTGCGCAGAACTTTTGTCCAGCCGTGCGGCAGCAGCGCACCCAGCGAGGCGAACAGCAGCATCAGCGGCACGGTGCCCAGCGAGAAGGCCAGCATCAAAAGGGCACCGTTTCCTGCACTGCCGGAGGACATGGCGCAGAGCCAGGCGGCGTACAGCGCGCCGCAGGGCATAAACCCCGTCAGCAGGCCGACCAGCAGCGGCGTTTGACGTCGTAGCTTGTCGGGCAGGCGGCAGGCCGCGTTCTGTTCCCCGGGGAGGGACGGAAGCGCGGGCAGCAGTCCCCACATGTTGAGGCCCAGCAGGGCAACTGCAAGCCCCAGCATGGTGAAGAGCATCGACTTCATGCTGAGCGTATACGTCAGCACCGTGCCCAGTGCGCCGAACACGGCGCCGAGTGCTGTATAGGAGATCATACGCCCGCCGTTATAGCCGAGCGCAGCGCCGAGCTGCGCTTTTCGTCCTTCACGACCCGCACAGGCCGAGAGCAGAATGCCGCCGCACATGCCGAGACAGTGGGGACTGGTCGAGAAGCCGACCAGAAACAGCGCGCCGAAACTCGCACTGCCGATCTCCGGCGAGGCCCCGCCCCAGCGGAGCAGCAGCCAGACCAGCAGGACGGTAAGCCCAGCACAGCCCAAGTCCAGCAAGCGCTCGGCACGGCTGCGTTCTCCGGTTTCATAACCGAGAGACTTGATGCGTCTTTCCAGTTCATCCGGCGTGATAAGCGCGGGATCGAAGCTCACTTCAGCCATTGCCTTGCGGTAGCTGACGGTTGCTTTGACGACCCCTTTTGTCCGCAGCAGCATCCCGGATACCTCGTCGGTGCAGCTGCGGCAGATCATGCCGCGGATCTTCAATTCTTGCGTTTCAGTTTTCATAGTGATTCAATCGCAGTGAGTGCAGTAAAATGCCGTTGGACGAGAGCGTCATGGCAGCCGCGGCGATAGAGGGATTTACGATCCCGCAGGCCGCGACGGGAATGCAGATCAGGTTATAGAACAGCGCCCAGCCGAGGTTTTGCCGCACTGTCCTGCGGGCAGCTCCGGCGAGCCGCAATGTCTGCGGCACCCGACCGATGCGCCCGCCGGGCAGCACCGCGTCGGCGCACTCAATGGCGACGTCCGTTCCGGTACCCATGGCGATCGCAAGATCCGCTTCCGCCATAGCCGGGGCGTCGTTGATCCCGTCGCCCACCATGGCGACACGGCGGCCTTCGCTTTTCAGCTGCGTGATCTGAGCGGCCTTTTCTTCCGGCTTCACCTCGAAGAGGACATTCTCGATACCGCACTCTCCTGCGATGCGTCTTGCCGTCTCCTCCTTGTCGCCGGAAATCATCCAAGCCTCCAGCCCCAACGCCTTACAGGCGTCGACAGCGCTTTTCGCATCCTCGCGCAGCGGATCTTTGATTCCCGGCTCTACAACACCCTCGGTCAGGGTACCGGTTTTGTCGAATACGACCGTATCTATGCTCCATGCCTTTTCGATGGCCGAGGCGCCCTTGAAGAGGATCCCCAGTTCCGCCGCCCGTCCGGAAGCCGTCATCAAAGCCGCGGGCGTGGCGAGCCCCAACGCACAGGGGCAGGCGATCACCAGTACGCCGCAGACAGTCGAGACCGCTTTTCCCCAGTCACCGGGAGCGAGCAGGAAAAACCACAGCGCGAAGATCAGCGCCGCAAGCGCGATGACAGAAGGGACAAAGATCGCGGCGATCCTGTCCGCGAAACGCTGTACCGGTGCCTTTTCACTCTGCGCACGGCGTACAAAGGCCGCCATCTGCTGCAGGGTCGAAGCCTCGCCAACCGAGGTCGCCGTGTACGTGACCTTGCCTTCACGAATGAGCGTTCCGCCGGTGATGCTGTCGCCGGAATTTTTCTGCACGGGTTCACTTTCGCCGGTCAGCAGGGACTCGTCCACAAGGCACTTTCCTTCGAGGATCGTCCCGTCAGCAGGAATACGCTCACCGGGGCGAAGCAGGATCGTGTCACCGGAGACGATTTCCGAAACGTCGATCTCGGTCTCAAGCCCATCCCGCAGCACGATCGCGGTCTTGGGCTGCAGACGCAGGAGGCCGCGCACCGCCTCGCCGCTCTGATAGATCGCCACGGATTCCAGATAGCGTCCGAAGAGCAGCAGCGAGATCAGAACCCCGTCACACAGATAGTAGAGTTTGATGTTCTCCGTCACAGTGAAGGCGACGACCGTGCTGTAAACATAGATCGCCGTGGTGGAGAGTGCCACCAGCAGATCCATGCCAAGGCTGCGGCTTTTCAGCCCACGGATCGCATTTCGGACAAAGTACAGACCCGGCCAGAATTGCAGCACCGTTGCCAGCACAAACTGGAAGCGCGGCGGCAAATCCCAGAGAAGCGGCATGCTCAGCGCGGTCGAGACGATCAGCAGCCGAAGCAGGCGGAAGCGCTGCTTGAGCTCCTCCGCCTCATCTCCGAATACCTCACAGCCGCAGCCGAGGACAACGCTTTCCTTATCCAAGCTGCGCTTCCTTTTTCAGTCTGCGCCAATGCTTGAAGCCGATCACGGCGCAGGGCACGCAGCAGGGGACCATATGGAACAGCAGCACCCAGCTGAGCCAGTCGACGCCCTGATAGAAATTGCCCTGGTATTCCACACCCTTCATCAGCGCGAAGTAGGAAAAGTTCCATACACCCCAGAGACCCGTGGCCGAGCCGAAGAGGTGCAGGCCCAGGAAGGACGCCGGCGTGAAGATGCCGCCGATCGCCCCGACGAGGGTGGCGGACATGCGGCGGGATTTGGCGAGGAAGATCGTGACAACAGGGAAAATGTACACCGTGAGATTCAGCGCCCAGAGGGAAAGCGGGATGGTATAGCCCCAGTTGAGCGCCTGGCGGATGTGGTCGCCGTCGTGGATCAGCACGGCGACGACCATGACGATCCCGCAGACGAACATGGTATGCGCGGTTTTCTCGTCCAGCTTCTTGTCGAGCATGGCGGCAGTCTGTTTGTCGGACATGAGTTAAGCCCCCTCATTAAATTTACCAATTGGTTATAAATGACCAATTGGTAATTATAAATTATCATGGAGGCCTGGCTGTGTCAAGGGCAAGATATACGAAAAGGCAGGACATATTTGTTCTGCCAGACACCTTTTGGTGCAAATACCCTTCTCTGGACACCTTTTGGTGCAACACAGACAGAAATTGTCTTGAAATCTTTTGTTTCAAGACGACTTCTGTTTTCTTAATCGGAAAGTGAAAATGGGAAAAGCTGTCTCATCTGATGGACAGCGAAACCTGGATGAACGCCAACAAAGCCGTAGAACTCGGCTTTGCGGATAGCCGGTGATAGGCTCAGGGGCTTATCACCGGCAAACTATATTTGAAACTCGCATGCTTTCATATATAAGAATGATCACAAATTGCTCATGTGGAAATTAGCACTCTCGACTTGACAGTGCTAAAAATGGTGATATAATCATAATCGAACAGAGGAACGAAGATCGAATAGATGACCTCCATCCCCTTGCTCAGGTAACAAACAAAATGATTGCAGTATTCGAAGGAGGCATGACTTATGTTACCGAGTATTTTTGGAGAGAGTTTGTTTGATGACTGGATGGGTTTCCCGTTCAGAGGCTTTGAATCCGACGTGGATCATAAGCTGTATGGGAAACATGCAGCACAGGTGATGAAGACCGACCTGAAGGAACACGATGAAGGCTACGAGCTGAAGGTGGACCTGCCGGGCTTCAAGAAGGATCAGATCGATCTGCAGCTGCAGAATGGTTACCTGACGATCACCGCGTCCAAGGGCCTCGAAGAAGAGGGCAAGGATAAGAAGGGCAAGATCGTTCATCAGGAACGCTACGAGGGCTCCATGACCAGAAGCTTCTACATTGGCGAGAACGTCAGGGAAGAAGACGTCCAGGCCAAGTTTGAGGACGGCGTGTTGACGCTTGACTTCCCGAAGGAGCAGCCGGTGGCGCTTCCGGAGCGCAAGACCATTCAGATCCAAGGCTAATCATTACTACTCCAGCGCCCTGCTAAACGCGGGGCGCTTTCTATTTCAGAGGAGATGTTTGAAATGAAAGAGAATTTGATTCTGGCTAATTACAAAGTTGAAAGTGAAGCGTACCAGGCACTGTCTGAACTGAAGCGTGAAACAACCAATGCCAATTATACGATATCGCAGGCTGTAATCGTTAAGAAGGAAAATGATAAGCTCACCATCATGGATGGTTTCGTCAATGGTGCGATGAACGGTGACGACACCTGGAAAGGCAGCCTGATTGGCAGTTTGGTCGGCATCCTTGGTGGTCCGCTCGGCGTATTGCTTGGCAGCAGTATGGGCATGCTCATTGGTGGCGCGGTGGATGCAAATGATATGGCTGAAAACGCGTCTCTTCTGGAAAAGGCCGGGGACAGTATCCTCAATGGAGAAACCGCAATCATTCTTCTGGCTCAGGAAGAATACGAAACGGCCCTGACTGCAAAGCTCAATAACTTCGAAGTGTCCATCACCAGATTCGATGCGGCAGAGGCGCTGCAGAAGTCGAGCATGCCCGGGAGATCGAAAAGCAGATGGCAAAAGAGGCCCGGGAGAAGATGCGGGCAGAAAGAACCGAAGAGTTCAAAGAAACAGTCTCGCAAAAGAGTGAAGAGCTTAAAAACTGGTTCTCACACCTTGGCAAAAAAATAAAACCGACGTAAATAACAAAGCTCAGGATCCCGCCTACCGGCAGCAAATATACCGGCTGGCGGGATCATTCTTTTACTGATCTGAAAGATCAGCATTCCATAAGTCCCCGGGCTATGGTATAATAATTTACTACGGTCAGGAGCAATTACCCTTATCTCCCTTGGCGTTTTTTAGCAGGGGCAAAGACTATTCCCGTTTGACTGGTAGGAATGCACACAGAAATGAGGTGCCCATGAAAAAAACATTATCGATTCTCACTATCTTGATTCTCCTGCTTGTTGCAGGCTGCGGCGCCTCTAATCAAAGCGCCGAAAGCACTGCGGAGAGCGCTTACAGGCATATATCGCAGGATGAGGCCATGGAAATGATGGCCCGGGATGACGGACATGTTGTCGTGGATGTCCGCCGTCAGGATGAGTATGACGCAGGGCATATTCCCGGCGCTATTCTGATACCAAACGAATCCATAGGCAGTGATCCCCCGGAGGCGCTGCCTGACTACGATCAGATCATCCTGATTTACTGCCGCACAGGAAACCGCTCGAAGCAGGCGGCAGAAAAGCTGGTGGCCATGGGATATACCAACATTTACGAGTTCGGTGGGATCAACACCTGGACCGGCGATATTGTGACAAATGAGGAGGAAACAACCAAAGTGGGCGTATTCAATTTTGAGAAGAAAAGCGTTCTGCTCAACAGCGGCTATGAAATGCCGATCCTGGGCTTGGGCACGTATGCGCTGGATTACGATACCTGCGTAAACTCTGTGAAGACACTTCTTCGTAACGGCGGCCGTCTGATTGATACGGCATATATGTATGGCAATGAAGATGCCGTTGGCGAAGGCGTTCGGCAGGCGATGGCTGAGTACGGCATTCCCCGTGAAGAAATATTCGTCATCACCAAAATCTATCCGAACCAGTTTCATGACCCGGAAGCCGCTATTGACATGGCGCTGGAAAAGCTGAATATCGACTATATCGACATGATGCTGCTGCATCATCCGGGGACAGATGACGTAAAAGCCTACAAAGCTATGGAAAAGTATGTGGAGCAGGGCAAGATCAGATCTCTCGGTCTCTCCAACTGGTATATCAAGGAACTGACCTCTTTTCTACCGCAGGTAACGATCACACCGGCACTGGTGCAGAATGAGATCCATCCCTATTACCAGGAGCAGGAAGTGGTGCCGTTCATCCAGGAAAAAGGGATCGTCGTGCAGTGCTGGTATCCGCTGGGCGGCCGGGGCTATACCGCGGAGTTGCTGGGAGATGAGACCATCTGCGCCATAGCGGAAGCGCACGGCGTTTCTGCCGCCCAGGTGATCTTACGTTGGGATCTGCAGCGCGGCATCGTAGTGATTCCGGGATCGGGCAATGAGCAGCACATTATAGAGAATCTTGACCTGTTTGGCTTCGAACTGACGGCGGAGGAAATGGAGCAGATTGCAGCTCTGGACCGCGGCGAGAAACACGACTGGTATTAAGGAAAGGTAAATACGATGAGAATATTAGTTTTGAATGGGAGCCCCCGGCCACATGGCAACACGGCGGAAATGGTGGCCGTGTTCAAAGAAAGTGCAGAAGAAGCAGGGCATGAAGTAACGGTCATCGACATTTGCAAAAAGAACATCAAAGGCTGCCTCGCTTGCGAATACTGCCATGGAAAGGGGCAGGGCAAGTGTGTGCAGCATGATGATATGCAGGAGATCTATGACAAGCTGCGGAATACAAACATGCTCATCCTGGCTTCGCCGATCTACTATCATGGTATCAGCGGACAGTTGAAATGTGCGGTCGATCGGTTTTATTCCGCGCTTTACCCCAAAGCGCCGGCTACGCTTCGGAAGGTTGCTATGTTCCTGAGTTCCGGAGATCCGGATATGTATGCTGGGGCACGTTTTTCCTATGAGGGAGATTTCCTGGGATATCTGGGGCTGGAAGATGTGGGAATCGTCACCAATCATGATAAAGACTATTTGAAGACCATCAGGAAAATGGCGACTGCTCTGTAAATCCGCATTTGAGCCTCGAAGTGGTAAACAGTCTAAATCTGATTTTCGGCTCATGGTGGGGTGATTCCGGTGAATAGCAGAAAAACGCAAAATAGACATCTTTCGCAGGCCATGCTTTTTATTTTGCTGTTCGGAATCGTCAGTCTCTTCTCAGATATGACGCATGAAGGAGCGTCCAGCATCCGCGGAGCGTATATGTCCCTGTTGGGGGCGTCAGCCGGGGCTATTGGTTTCGTGTCTGG
>Ga0310695_10014913_pt1 | contig 10435 bp, 10 predicted proteins | sample RumenRJG_04DNA_FD_203882 | JGI IMG/M metagenome (GOLD analysis project Ga0310695, IMG submission 203882) | Bovine rumen microbial communities from Lethbridge, Alberta, Canada - RJG_04 (v2) (version 2) | ecosystem: Host-associated > Mammals > Digestive system > Stomach > Rumen | place: Canada... | reverse complement strand
TGTTATATAACAGTATGGCAAACAAAGGATACAAACCGTAACTTACAGAAGATATTATTGCATCAATAAAACCTATTCTTACCGCTCTTTTCATAATCGTTCTCTAAAAAATAATGTAAGATTATACAAAAAAAAGTGCGGTTTGTCGTTGCCGTTTAAGACCTTAAGATTTTGTTACCTTATTTGTAACTTTCAAAGGATTTACAGATTTTAAGCTATAACGAAGTATTTTCCGAAGTATTTTCCGCCTGAAGTATACTAAAGGAAAAACGAAGTGGCTGGTACTCGAAGAAGGAAAATACAAAGTTATAGCTTAAAAGATAAATCCGTTTCGCCAGTTTTGATTTTGATTTATCAAAATAAACCAAATACCAAATTTAAAATCAAAATAATAAGGAAGATTACAGACAAAAAGATATTTGCACCTTTACCAACCAACATAAACTCAAATACGCAATCAAGTTCAGCTCTAAAATCTATAGACTTATTTATGAATTTTAAGATAGTGACGAATATGAAGGAAACAAAATATATCACTATAATTCCTTCCAGTACTCTAAATCTAAAAGTCACAGGCATTGAAAAACTCTCAAAAACTTTATCGCAAAATGTTCCTTTTTTATCGCTGTCCAAATCTACCGCTATCATATCTATATTTGACTTAACTATATAATCTATTAACCATAAATATACCATCATTACAAATGTTACAATAAAAGTGGCTATATTTATTGTGCATACCGGATGATACCCTGCAAACACCATACCTACCCAACTGAAAGGTGCTTTTCCGGTATATATACCCAAAGCGATTAAAAAGAATCCTAAAATTATTACAGATATAGACATTTTCTTTTTTTAAAACATCCCAAATACAAGATTTAATATCAAAATCAACAAAAATGAAAGTGTAAGAAATGCTTTAATACCGGTTCCCAAAAGAAACCCGATAAACGAACTGAACGCCGATTTCAATGCTTTTTTTATATCTTTGGAATCGTTTATAATTTCACCGATTAATGCACCGATAAACGAGCCGAAAATTAAAATTATCGGATTAACCAAAACTATTCCGGACATACTGCCGATCAGTGCACCCCTTTCTCCGCTTTTTGTTCCCCCGCTTTTTTTAACCATTTTTGCGGGAATAACATAATCCAAAACGGTAACAATTACCATAAGTAAAAGAGTTATAACTATTGTCCAAATACTTAAAGTACAATTCGGAGACAAAAATGCAATAAACAAACCGAGCCACCCTACAGGCAAGCCCGGAAACATAGGAATAAATGTTCCGACCAACCCTACTATGATAAGAATAAATGCTGCAACCGTTAATGTAATTGCCATACTATTTTGAACACTCTAACAATGTATATTCGAAAGGTCCGATATTTTCGTGTATTTTCGATAACCTTAACCCCGACTTATTTATGCAGTCCAACATTTCGTTACAGGAATACATTTTGCTGTTACCGTTTGCCAATGCCGTAAAATATAAAGATATATGTGTTAACGATAACTTTGCCGCTTCAAATTTCTGTTTATCCCAGAACGGTTCCAATATAAAAACTTTTGTTCCGCCAAGCATAACATTTTTTACTTTTTTCAGTATAGACACAATTTCTTCCAAAGAGAAACAATCCAAAAATTGGCTCATAAGTACAACTTCGGGATTGTTCGGTAACCCTAAAGAAGAATCTAAAATGTTTGTAGGAAAAAATTCGCAATTTTCCACTTTGTTAAGTTTTTCCATGTTTTGCTTGGCCATGTTCAACTGTTTTTGTAAATCTATCATTACCATCGTGCCAGTATATCCGTTTTTAAACATTGCCGTTTCAAATTTTCCCGTATTGCAACCTATATCAAAAACTCTTTTCGGGTTTGATTCCAAAATTATTTTTATAACCTGTTCAAAAGAGTTGTCCGAATAAAAGTGATCGAAATCGAACCAACTTTTTTTAACATCTTCCGGTAAAGAAGAAAGACCTTCATATATTGTTTTCCAATTGCCGAAACATTTTAATCCTTCCGGTTTTGAATTTACAAAAGAATCTTTCAAATAAAACATACCCTGATAACATACATCGTTAACGAAATTAAAGTTAACTTTTGTCATGGTATCATACAAAAAGCATTGACCGATTTTTGTTATGTTATACTTGTTATCTTTAAGTTCAACAACATCCGAAAATGTTCCCACTTCAAGTAATGTGGAAACGGTATAATGGTTCAATTTCAACTTTTTTTCTATATCTTCAACGGATATTCCGTCAGGCAAACTTTCATCTATCAATTTTAATATACCTAAATCAACCATAGATTTTATTGCCTGAAAACTGAACGGAGCAAACGCTATTTTTTGTGCCAACGATTTTGCTTCAACCATTTTCATTTTTTTATCCATATATCACTCCTGCCAATCTTTCATTTTTCCGAACTGTGTTTTAGGAAGTTCTGTTCCCAACGTTATTTTTTTCGGTGTTTCGTGTGCCGTTAAATTTTGTTTCATGTACACTTTCAAATTTTTCATAAATTGTTCTTTGTCTATATTGCTGTCTTTCAAAACTATAAATGCTTTTAAGAAGTTTCCTTCTTCCGGCTTGGATAATCTTACCGCCGCTTCTTTAACATTTTCAAACTTGCACAATATATCTTTAACTTTGTTTGGATACACATTTATTCCGGCAACCTGAACGGCATTATCTTTTCTGCTTACCGGTTTGAACCTGTTATCTTCGAACAGTTCAACATTGTCCGGCAACTCTATTTCCATATCACTGTTTTTTCTTTTAATCGAAACCATTGTATTGTTATTAAGTTTCGGTTCCCAACAAGGTAACAATTTAAAACCTTCGGAAGACTTGTTTCTGTACCCGATAGCACCGGCTTCGGATGCTCCGTAAATTTCTATTAATGTGTTAACCCCGTTATCGTAAAGGCCGTCCATCGTTTCTTTCGGGCATGGTGCCGTAGATGTAAGTACAGTTACCTTTTTAGTGAACTTATATTCCAACTTTACCAACTGATTTAAGAACATAGGGAACGTTACAAACAAATCGTTATCCTGCAAAACATTGTTCCAGTCCGTTGTAGGTATAGGCGGCATTTTTATAAGCTCAACATTCAACCTTTTTGAAAGTTGTAACCCGAAAATAAACCCGTAAGAATGGAACGACGGGACCAAACAAACTATTCTTTTAATATCTTTAAATAACGGTAACACAGCACTTACTTCTTCTTTTATGTTATCCTGCGAATGTTTACATTGTTTTGATATTCCCGTAGAACCGGAAGTTAAAAAGTTTATAAATTTGTTCTTTTTGAATAAGTTAAATATTTCGTCCACAATAAAATTTTTGTTTACGGTTACCGTTTCTTTGGAAAATATCGATGATAAAGTTTTTAATATCTCTTGTTGCGTGGTATCATCAACATCGGTAAAAATATTTGAAATACCGTCATTTTCAAAAACATTTAAAACATTTTTGTACTTTTTGGAAAGTTCCGTTTTAATAAAATCGCAACTGATGGTTTCTATATCCTGTTTATCCAAAATAAGCGAATACTTTTTGGACAGTTCCATTGCCAAGCAAGACGGATAAAATTTGCTGTCTGCTTTGTTTTCCAAATTAACATCTATATTGTTATCGGATTTTTCCAGCAGGAAAAATGCACTGCCGAATCCAACATTTTTGTTGTTAAAATCTTTAAACACTTCAACATTATTTTCAATTATATTTTGTGCAACGGTATGGATTTCGTCTACCGCACCTACCAAAACTTTTTCTGCCATACCGCACGATAACCAAGTTTGTGCTATTGCCAGTGCGCTTTGAAAAGATGAATCCAAATTGCTGACCGTAAGTGACGGACCTTTTATGTTTAACAAAATGGATATTGTTGTTAATGCACTGTTATGAACGGAAGATGAAAAAGCGTTCGGACTTGCACATTCATCACCGAAATCTATAATAGAGTCCATAAAGTCGCAGGTCTTTTTTACGGGCCCGTACCCTGTAGCAATAATAAGTCCTATGTTTTTGTTCTTATTTATATCTATATCTGCAATTTTTAAACAGTTAACGGCGGATTTGAGTGCAAGTTTGGAAAAAAAGTCCATTCTTCTGATTTTTTTCAGTTCGAAATCTTTTTCCAAGCCTGCAATGTTGTCCGTATTATATGTTGAAATTACAGATACATTTTTAAGCATTTTTGTCACCTAAAACAATAACACTGTTAACACCGCCGAAAGCAAGTGAGTCGGATAATGCAACATGTTTTTCCGTTTTTGTATTTTCAAGTACCGGCACAAAATTTATTTCTTCATCAAACTCTTTAAAGTTTGAAGCTTTAGGAATTTCTTTTTTGTTTAATGCAATTAAACTTAATACCGCTTCTATTGCACCTGCAGCACCCAACGTGTGTCCCGTATGACTTTTGGATGCCATTACCGGAACATCTTTTAACAGTTCGTTAAACACTTTAGATTCGGTCAAATCGTTATCGTGTGTTCCCGTACCGTGCGCATTTATAAATGCCAAATCCTGTTTGGTTATACCGGCATCTTTCATTGCCTGCATTACGGCATTTTTTAAACCGATACCGTCCGGTGCGGGTGTTGTGGGATGGTATCCGTCGCAACAGTTACCGTACCCCAAAACATAACCTGCAGGTTCCATATTTCTTTGTTTAAAAATTTCTTCTTTTTCCAAAACAAGTATTCCGCAACCTTCACCGATATTTATTCCGCCCCTGTTTTTGGAAAACGGACTGCACGGATTTTTGCCCGCTATTAACAACTTTATAAAACCGGTGTAAGGAATAATGTTAAGTTCGTCCGTACCGCCGCAAATTACAATATCGCACAAGTCTTGTTGTATCCACTGGCCTGCGATACCTATTGCATCGGTGGAAGATGCACATGCCGTTGTTATTGTGGCATGAAGGCCTGAAATTGATAAATATTTTTGTAATCTTTCACTGAGCGAATAACTGAAATAATCCGTTAAATCCCAATATGATGATACTTCATTTTTTTTGTATTGTTTATAAAAATCGAAACAGTTAAAAGAGGCATTTACGGATGTTCCTAATATGATACCTACTCTGTACTTTTGTAAATCCTGTTTTGACAGTTTGGCCTGTTGTAATGCTTGTTCCACACAAGTTCTTACAAACAAAAAACCGTAAGATTCGTCTTCTTTTTTTTGAGATAAAAGTTTTTCCGGTACAAGATAAACGGGATAATCGTTTTTATATGAACTTTCGAATCTGGTTGTAATATGTGTCGGTACGCTTACTTTATTATAAATATTGTCGGATATTTCTTCCAATGTTGTGCCTAAACTGCACACACAAGACATTGAACTTATTATCGTTTTCATTATTTTTTTCTGTTTTCTTCAATATGTTTTCTTAAAGTTTCAAATGTTTGAAAAACTTCTTTACCTTGTTTCATATCTTCAATGGAAATATCGTAATTCTTTTTTAAAACCACAATAAGTTCTATGGCATCCAAACTGTCTAATCCTAACCCTTCAAAAAGAGGAGTGTCACCTGTTGTGCTGTCGATATCTATTCCTTCCAATTCTAAGTTTTGTTTCAATACTTTTTTTACATCTTCAAGTGAAGTTGGAATCATTAATCTCTCCTATTATGATGTATTTTATTAAGATAATTATACATTATAAATTCTAAATTATAAATAATTTCTCTTTACTAAATTCAGGTTTATGGTTGATAGTTTATAGTTGATAGTTTGTTGTAAAAATTTTGTGTAACAAAATTTTACATTGAACCACAAACCATAAACGACAAACTAAAAACCTGTCCGTAGGACACATTCAGTCTTTCAACTTGTCGTTGTCTTCCCACATATCATACATATTAAAAAATTGGTACGGGTACTGTTTAGTAAACTGTTCCAATGCATTAACAAACTTTTCGGCATACTCTTTATAATTTGTTATTTTTGCACCCTTATCTTCAACAACAAAATTATCTAAAATCATTGAATCGAATTTTCCGTTACTTTTTGTAGGGAAAAACACTATAACTATCGGCGTTTGTGTAATGGAAGCGATTCTGTATATTGTTCCCGGAACATTTATACTGTGTCCTAAAAAGTTTACCGATATTTCGTTCTTTTGTGAACCGAATGTTCTGTCACCCATAACACAAACTATGGATTTCTTTTGTAATACGGACAGCATTTCCACCGTTCCGCCGTAAGGGCCTGTAGGATCTATAAACTTTATATTTTGTTTTCTGTTCCCGTGCTCATAAACTTGTTTATCCACATCTTCTTTAACCCGTTTATATAAAACATATTTGTCTGCTTTTATAAAATCAAATGCCGCCATTGCACTTTGCCAGGCACCGCAATGCGCCGTTATAAATATAAGGCCTTTACCTTGGTTGTATAAGTCGGTACATAAATCTCTGTCTTGTTGCGATGACAAAATTTCTATTTTGCCTAAAATACCGAACACCGCTTTATCCACCAACGTTTTACCGAACGATAAAAACAGTTTATAACAGTGCCAGAATTTAGAAAAAAAGTTTAGTTTTCCGAACCGTTTTTCTATGTAGGGATATGCTTTTCTTCTGAATTTCGGAACTATCGCATAAGAAGCAACAACGAAATAGAGTAACAAATAAGCACAGTACCTGCCGCCTGTTTTTATTAAAAAATAAAATATTTTATGTTTGAAAGAAGAAGCAACACTTGCTCCCGTCCAATTATCTGCCACTTAAAATTAAACCCCTCCTGACAATTTTACCTATAAAAAAAACTATTATTCCCACCAACACCGCAAATACAGGTGCTACCACAAGCGACCCCAATATCCATTCCCAAATTCGTTGCGGAGCCTGATATCCCAAAGTAGTTAAATTAAATTCAGTTAACCATTTCCCGTGCCTGATAAAAAAACCGACTTCTATTGCTATTGCCGGAATAAACGGCGGCATAGCAAGTTTATCCAAACTTAAACATATTGCTCTGTTCAAATTGAAGTATCCCATACCGAATAACAATATCATTGTTCTTATTCCCGGTAAAGCGATACTTCCCCAAAACACTGCCCACACTGTACTTACGGCAAGATTGTACGGACTTTTGTTTTTTTTAAGTTCCGCTTTTACAACTTTAAACGGATTCAACGATACAACCTGATTATCTTTGTTAACTATATATTTTTTGTGCGGGTACGGTATCATTGCTCTTACGGTTAACTTGGTATTTAAAATCGATAACCTTAAATTATCCTGGAACTTTTTAAAATGGCTGACTCTTTCCCTGCCTTTATGGTACTTTACTTTTACATCGGCTTCTTTTACATCAAAACCCGCCCATATTGACTTTATAATAACTTCAACTTCGAAAGAGTACCTTTTATCGTGAAACTTTAAATAATCGAATATTATTAACGGATAAACTCTTAACCCGCTTTGAATATCACCGACTTTTTTACCTGTTTGAACTCTTGCCCAAAAACCGGAAAATTCTCTGCCGAACTTTGACGAGCCGGGCACGTTTTCCGTATTAAAATTTCTGTAACCTATAACTATCGACTTATCGTTTTGTTCGGCAATTTCGCTTAACTTAAAAAGGTCTTCGGCATAATGTTGGTTATCGGCGTCTATAGTTAAAAGGTGTGTAAAACCGTTTTCTTTAGCATATTTTGCTGCTGTTAAAATGGCTTGTCCTTTACCTTGATTTTTTTCGTGAGTGATACAGTTTACATTTAAGTCGGATATAACTTGTTTGGAATTGTCGGTACTGCCGTCATCAACAACCAAAATATCAACAAAATATTTTTTTACATCGTCTATTACCGTCGGTAAAGTTTTTGAATGGTTATATAAGGGAACTGCTACCAAGGGTTTATACATATTTATTTTATTAATCCTTGTTGCCATTTCTTACAGAATTCTTCGTAAAATTTCGGTTTTACCAAAACAAGATTTTTGTCCTTATCCGTCATCATTTGAATTGTGTATGCTCTTGTAACCAACTTGTTATCGCTTGAATATATTTCGTACTCGAAATCAAGGCGCGGTGCTTCGTTCCAATGAAGTATGGCTTTTACGGTGTACTCTTTATTAAATTCCAACGGTGCAATGTAATCGATAAAAAATCTTTTTATCGGTATAATAACACCGCTGTCGGCAAACTCGGTGTAACCGATACCGTATTTTATACCCATTGCAACTCTGGCATCTTCAAAAAAACTTGCATAGTTACCGTGCCACATAACATTTAACGGATCAAGTTCATCGAAACGAACTTTTCTTTTAACTTTGCAGGTTAACGGTTTGGGATCACCGGTTTTTGTTTTAAAAAATTCTTTTGTCAGCATAATTTATTCCACTATTATTTGAAAATTAGATATTACTTTTTCATCTTTTTTTATAGATATATCGTAAAAAGTTTCTTTATCAACATAAGTTAAGTTTACGGTTTCTTTCGGGAAAATAGGAGATACGAACTTCGCTTTTTTTACCGTTTTTAGTTTAACTTCTTTTTTTAACACTTTGGATAAAACAAATATTGCAAGTTCCACCTGTACAACTGCCGGCAACAACTGTTGTTGCGGGAAATGACCTTTAAAAGCAACAAAGTCTTCCGGGAAAGTAAATGTTGCACCGTTATCTGCAGGTTTATAAATTCTTTCTATATCTTCAATTACCGAGTTCATTTTGGCTCCAAAAAGATATTGTTTTATCTTCATTATTATATAAAATTTTGCTGTCTTGCATACTACTGATTAAATATTCTTTATGAAACAAGAAAGTGATATAAAATCTTGATAACTTGTCAGCTGTTGTTTTAGGTAAAAATTTTATTTTGTAACGTGTGTTTACGGTATCGCAAGTGAGTGTGGTATCCAACATTTTTGTCCCAAGCTCGTTTAATGTAATTACCCTGTACTCTTTATCGCTTATTTTATTTATTGCCGCAGTAAAAAACAGTTTATCATCAATTTCGCCTTGATAATATTGGGTTTCTATTGCCTGTATATTTTGTTCGGTATCAACATTATTTGTTTTCGGCACGGAAGAACAACCTATGAGAAAAGCCATTAAAAATATCGGTAAAATTTTTGTTACTTTTTTTATGATGTTCGGCATAACATATACACTTACAAAACCGGAAACTATTATTCCGACACTTAAAGCAAACCCCATTGAGAACAATACCGTATGGTTTGCAAATATGAGTGAACCGAACCCTGCCAAACTCGACAATGCTGCCACCACTACCGCCATAGAAGGGTACAACGTTTTGGATTTTGTGTATTGGTGCACTATAAAAATAACATAATCCACAGATAACCCGATAATTAACGGTAAACAAAACAACGAAAACAAGTTCAACTTTACGGAAAACACAGAACTTAAAATTATAAATGTGCTTACAGATACAAGTATCGGAATAAACGAAACCAATGCAAGTTTAATATTTTTGAAACTGAACGTTAATAAGAAAAAGTCCAACAACAAAATAAACAAGGTGACAAAAAATATTGTTTTAATTGTTTTGTCGGACAGTGCATGTTGCAACTCTTTTTGTGAAAGTAAAACAATGTTTTTGTTATCTTTAAATTCCTGCGGTATGGTAAAACCATCATCAACAAAATGTATCATATACTCTTTATTTTTAAATTTTATAAACGGATTATACATTGTTGTAATATCAAATTCTTTAACATCTTTCGGACCTTGTGCCGTTTCCAAAAAGTTATAGAACTTGTTAAAGATACTTGTATCTATACCGTAGTGTTCATAAAAAGAATTTATATCTTTTTTTAGTTCCGAAATTCTTTCTCTGTTCCAAAACTGTTTCCACCTGTTAAGATTTTGTTCCTTTTGTTCTTTTGAAGGAATGAAATTAAGGATATCGAAATTCGATATTTTGTTGCTTAATGACAATATTTCTTCTTTTGTTTCCCCGCCCACAAACAACATGGATTTTGTGTCGGTATCGTATCCGACAAACTCGTCAAACATTTTTCTGTCCTGCAAACATTGTTTCGATACACTGTTTAACGATTCCAACGAAAAATCCGTTTTTATAAACTTTAAACTTATTAACCCTAAACAAACAATTAAGATAATAAGAATTATTGAAAATTTACAGTTTATACTTTCAGGCAACTTTATTTCTGCCGTTTGTTTGTTTTGTACTTTATAGAAAATCGGTGCCAAGAGTATCGCAATTAATACCGCATATATTAATCCGAACACCGCAAAGTACGCCAACTGTTTAAACAAAATTATGTCACAAAAATACAGGACAAGAAACGACATTATTGATGTTAATCCGCTCAACATTATAGGTTTTGAAACTTTTTTTAATATTTCCGATTTTTTTATATCTTTGTTTGAAGATTTGAACGAATAATAAACATATACACTGTAATCCACG
>Ga0310695_10014912_pt1 | contig 10435 bp, 10 predicted proteins | sample RumenRJG_04DNA_FD_203882 | JGI IMG/M metagenome (GOLD analysis project Ga0310695, IMG submission 203882) | Bovine rumen microbial communities from Lethbridge, Alberta, Canada - RJG_04 (v2) (version 2) | ecosystem: Host-associated > Mammals > Digestive system > Stomach > Rumen | place: Canada... | reverse complement strand
ACCAAAACATCCTAACATATTGTAAATACCTAATTATTAACAAATTATGTTTGATTTATATCTTCTTGTCTACCTCTGCGGTTACATGGTTACAGCTGTAACCGTAACCGTTTTTGGCGTCTTGGAAGCGAGGCATAAAAGGTTGTTATGAAAACGATTAATGATTACGATGAAAATCATTAATGCTTGCAAGTGAAAGCCTTAAGTCTAGCAAGCGAAAGCCTTAGGGCTACAGGGAGCAAATGCCTGTCAAACTATCGTGTGCCTCTACCCAAACGATAGTGTGCCTATACGCCAACAATTGTGCGCCTATACGCAAATTGAATCGCGAAAAATAAATGAAAATAAATGGTGTTTTGTTTTGCGGTTCGTTTGATTTATAGTAATTTTGCATTCTGAAAGCGAGAGACGCAGGGACTGGTACCAGTTTCACTCAGACATAAAGAGAAATAAGGAAAGATGCGCCAGGAGAGTTATCCTGACGCATCTTTTTTATGATAGATGATAGATTACATCGGAAGGCTAAGCACGAAACGGGAGCCTGTGCCTGTGTGTTCGGTGTCGAGCACGAGATTACCACCCAGGCGACGGGCTAAGTTGCGGGCTACGGTGAGGCCGACACCCTGCCCCTCAAAGAACTGATTGAGCTTGGTATAAGGCTCGAAGATGCGCTCTGTGTCGGCGGCATCGACACCTGTGCCCGTATCCTCCACTGCATAGATTACCAGCAAATTGTCCATATCCACTGAGACATTGAGGGTTATCATGCCCTCGCTGGTGAACTTCAGGGCATTGTCCAGCAGATGGGTCAGCGAACGGACGGCTTTCTGAAGGTTGGTGGACAGCATCGTGGCAGCTGCGTCCGGTGCCACATTGTATTCAAACTTGGCATGCTGAGCCTTGTCAACACCAGAGAGCTTAATGGCCTCGTCGGAAACCTTAGCCACCAAGATATTGTCAGTACGCTCGATGGGCGGCAGGTCAGCTTGCATGTCGTCCATGTCAATAAGTTTGTATATCAGGGGCAATGCGCGCACATCACCACTGGCCTTTGCGTCAGCCAGCATCTGCTTCACTACCAGACGAGTGGTCTCACTCTTCTTCTGAATAGTATCCTTCGTTGCGTCCAGCTCTGCCTGCAAGCTGTTGCAACGCTGCTGCAAAGCCTCGTTGACAGACGTAGCCTTCTTGAAATCCTCCTCCATTTTCTCAAAGGAAAGCAAAGCCTGCTCATAGCCTTCGCCAACGTTATCATAGCTTTGCTCCAACTTACGATAATCGTTGAGCAATTTCTCCTGCTCATCTACTTTAAACTGATAATCGTTGAGCAACTTTTGTTGTTCCACAGCCTGACCGTGACTGGCTTTCATCTGGAAGTAGAGTCCTGTAGCCAGTCCGATAGCTATTACAAGGACAATAATAAATGCGTAAAACATAATCTTTATTCAGCTATCTTTTCAACCTTGATGAACTTTGTGAAGCCGGTCATGGCAAGCACCTTGTAGATTTCAGGCCTTACATTGGTCATCTTGAATGTGCCTTTCAGCTGAGTAACGGTGCGCATCGTCTTCTGGATGATGCGAAGACCAGAGCTTGCCATATAGGTCAGTTCCGAGCAGTCCATCTCCAGATTGACGCCTCCATCAGCCAAGGCTGGCTGAATATCTTGTTCAAACTGTGCAGCATTGATGGTGTCAATACGCTCGCCTGTCTTAATGATGGTCTTTCCATTTTCGTTGATAATCTCTGTCATAGCAATTCTGTTATTTATTACTTATTCAATTTGCATTTTCATTTATCTGATGTTCTTTCTCATCGTCAGCAGATTCTTGCCCTCCAGTCGCTGATAGCTCACCTCGTTCATGATGTTCTTGACGATATAGATGCCCATGCCACCAATTTCCCTTTCAGTAGGGTTGATGTCCGGGTTGGCATCTTCTTTCTGTGTCGGGTCGAACTCCTTTCCGCTGTCACTCAGCACAAAGCAGAGTTCGTTTCCGTCATATTCAGCCTCCAGTTCTATCTCGCCCTCGACATCTTTGGGATAGGCATAGAAGATGACATTGCTGACCATCTCCTCCATCACCAGATTCATATTCATACGGAGCTCCATGCTAAGTCCCAGTTCATTGCCAATCTCCTCGATGAAACGATTGACCCTTTCCAGTTCGCCTACCTGGTTCTTCAGCTTCAGCTCCTTTTTCATAGCACCTTAGATCTTCAATTCCTTCAGAATCTCGCTCATGCGCTGCATGTTCTTGATACGCATAGGAACCAAGGGCAAACGTAAAACGTTGCTGATAAAGCCCATCTCGCTGAGCATAGCCTTCACACCCGCAGGATTTCCATCTACGAAAAGCAGCGAAAAGAGGTCAGTAAAGCGATGGTGTATCTTGCGGGCACCATCGTATTCGCCCTTCATCTGCAGACGAATCATCTTAGAGAACTCCTTGGGAAGTGCATTGCCTATCACACTGATGACGCCCACCGCACCACATGAAACCATGGGGAAAGTCAGCGCGTCGTCACCAGAAATAACATCAAACGACCGAGGCTTGTTCTTGATAATCTCATCCACTTGTTCCAGATTGCCGGAAGCCTCCTTGATAGCTACGATATTGGGGCAGTCGGTAGCCAAGCGGACCGTAGTCTCAGCCTTCAGGTTAACACCCGTACGGCCTGGAACATTATAAAGGACTACGGGCAGTTTGGTAGCTGCTGCTATAGCCTTGAAATGCTGATAAAGTCCCTCTTGCGAAGGCTTGTTATAATATGGACAAACACTCAGCACACCGTCTATTCCCTTGAAGTCGCCATTCTGGAGTTCCTCAACGACAGCTGCCGTGTTATTACCACCACATCCCATCAGGATGGGCACTCGTCCACCAACCAAATCAACTATCAGATCCTTGATCTTCTTTTTCTCCTCGGCTGTTAGCGTCGGAGTCTCGCCTGTCGTGGCGAGAATGCAGAAGAAGTCTGCTCCATTACTGAGCTGATATTCCACCAAACGAATCAGTGCCTTATAGTCCACCGAACCGTCTTCCTGAAAAGGGGTTATCAGCGCAATACCTAAACCTTTGAAGATATTATGTACCATAAAAAAAATAAGAATTCTTGCTTTTTGACTGCAAAATTACACATTTTAATTGTAAACTGTATCTTATTTCGCAAAAAAATAGCCACAATGGAAAAATAACCATCAAAATAATGGCTATACCGATGAAACGAGACATCAGCATAGCCACTATTAAATAATTATGTCCTGTTAAGGCTCTCTTACATCTTTCTCAATACCACAGCCGAACGGGCAGGAATATAGAGTTTCAGCCACTCCTTCTTATCCTTCACGTAAAGCGGGTCGTAATTGGTGACATGAGTGATTGTATCGTCAGCAAAGCCATTGCCGCCAAACTCCTTTGCGTCCGTGTTGAGCACCACCTCATAAGAACCCGTAGGAACAAGGAATCCGTAGTCGGTGTACGAACGTGTCGGCGAGAAGTTGAAGACGAATACCAAATCGCCACGCATGTAACACAATACTTGGTCGCCATCATCGTGCCATATCTCAGTCACAGGCGTTGCCTGGAAGTTCTTCTGACTCTTGATAACCTCCAGCATCTTCTGATCGAAGTCACCCAGCCAGTGATAGCACAGATCCTTGTTATCTACCAAGTTCCACTGACGACGGGCATACTTGTATGACCAGCCATTGCCTTCGCGTGGGAAGTCTATCCACTCTGGATGTCCGAACTCGTTACCCATGAAGTTCAGATAACCACCATTGATGGCACCGGCTGTAACCAGACGAATCATCTTATGCAGGGCGATACCACGTTGGGCAAGGTCGTTGACGTCCTTCTTGGCGAAATGCCAGTACATATCAGCATCGATGAGTCGGAAGATAATGGTCTTATCACCCACCAGTGCCTGATCATGGCTCTCACAGTAAGAGATAGTCTTCTCGTCAGGACGACGATTCTTAACCTCCCAGAAGATGGAGCATACGTTAATATCCTCATCGCGCACCTCCTTGATGGTCTTAATCCAGTAGTCAGGAATATTCATGGCCATGCGATAATCGAAGCCATAACCACCATCCTCAAACTTGGCAGCAAGTCCGGGCATACCAGACACTTCCTCTGCAATAGTAATAGCTTGTGGATTCACCTCATGAATCAAGCAGTTGGCCAACGTCAGATAACAAATGGCATTATCATCCTCGTGTCCGTTGAAGTAGTCACCATAACCTCCGAAAGCTTCACCCAAACCATGTGAATAATACAACATGGAGGTCACACCATCGAAGCGGAAACCATCAAACTTGAACTCTTCCAACCAGTACTTGCAATTAGACAACAGGAAGTGGAGCACGTCGTCCTTACCATAGTCGAAACAAAGAGAGTCCCAAGCCGGATGCTCGTGGCGATCGCCAGGATAGAAGAACTGATTGGGGTCGCCAGCCAGATTGCCTAATCCTTCCACCTCGTTCTTCACGGCATGAGAATGCACGATATCCATGATGACAGCGATACCCATCTTGTGAGCCGTATCAATCATCTCTTTCAAATCTTCTGGAGTACCAAAACGGCTGGAAGGAGCAAAGAATGAAGATACATGATAGCCGAACGAGCCATAATAGGGATGCTCCTGAATGGCCATCACCTGAATAGCGTTATAACCATCCTTCTTGACACGTGGAAGCACGTTTTCAGTAAACTCCTTATAGGTGCCTACCTTCTCGGCATCCTGACCCATACCCACATGGCACTCATAGATTAGCAGCGGAGACTTGTTGGGCTTAAAGTTCTTCTTTTTCCAAACATAGGGCTGCTCTGGATTCCACACCTGAGCAGAGAAGATCTTCGTCTGGTCGTCCTGGACAACACGACGGCACCAAGCGGGAATACGCTCGCCTTCTCCCCCATTCCACTTCACCTTCATCTTGTAAAGCTGGCCATGTTTCAAGGCTTTTTCGCTGAGTTTCAATTCCCAGTTTCCTGTTCCTTCAACACGCTTGCACTTGTATTTCTCGTCCTCCTGCCAGTTGTTGAAATCACCAATCAGATAGATTTCTGTGGCATTGGGAGCCCACTCGCGGAACACCCATCCCTTAGCCAGCTTATGGAGTCCAAAATACAAATGTCCAGAGGCAAACTGAGAGAGTGTCGATTTACCATTTCTAGTCAGTTGTCCTATTTTCCAGAGTGCATGGTCATGACGACCACGGATAGCACCCTCAAAAGGTTCAAGCCAAGAGTCGTTGCGAACCAGTCCGATATGCTGCGGTTCCTCTACCTTCTTGACTTTCTTTGGAGCAGCCTTTTTCGGAGTGGCTTTCTTTGTGGCCACTTTCTTTGTGGCCGTTGTTGTTTTCTTTGCTACCATAGTATTATCTTTATGATTTAACTTTATGCCTTAACCTTAAAAATTGCTTTTTTCAATTCTGGCACACCAGCAATGCAGGGGGCATGTCCGTCTTCAGGGAAGAAGATAGCCATCATGCCTGGCTGACAGGTAACGTAGCTGTCTGCAGCTATTCCAGGAATCTTGGTGATGTCCTTTTCTGCATTATATTCTGCCTGAGGCAACTGGTCGCGCTGCGTATAACCAAAGGTCTCTGCAGCGGTGATGGGAATTTGGATGTCAATCATCTTGTTGTGGGTTTCTATGACAGCCTCATCAGGAGTCTTGCCCTTTGCCATCTGAATATTCACGAAGAGGTCTTTTCCCACAATCTCATGCTTGCCTGCCTCCAGTTTATTCAAGTCGTTCTGCGCCAGGAATTCCACTACTTTGGCGAACAAAGGGTTCACCGACTCATACATTTTCAGATTTTCAATTTTGTCGATAATCATAATGCTTTTGTTTTAATAGAGTTTATACTTTGTTAATTGTGATTTATCTGTCCAAGGTCCTGCGTCCATGATTATACGTTCCCTGTGCCGTGATGTTGCCATTGCGGTCTTTCTCCACAAAGTTTCCATCTCGGCGGTCCTCAACATAGTTGCCTTCAAAACGGTTTCCTTCCTTATCTTCCTCGATGGCGGGCCCATGTCGCTTACCTTTCTCGAAATGGCCTTTGAACTTTGAGCCGTCGGCATAGCGGACTATACCTTCACCGTGTATCTGGCCGTATTTGAACTGACCTTCAAACACGTCTCCGTTCTTCATCGTCAGCTTGCCACGTCCATTGGGCTTGTCATTTTTCCATTCCCCTTGATAGGTATTGCCGTTTTTCCATACCAGCATACCCTGTCCTGACTTATCGCCATTTAGGAACTGGCCTGTGTACTTATCTCCGTTGGCATAGCGAAATACGCCCTGGCCTGTACGCTGGCCTTCCACATATCCGCCTTCATAGATATCGCCGTTCTGGAACTTATAGATACCCTGCCCATGCTGCAAGTCTCGAGCCCACTGACCAATGTACACATCGCCATCGGCATATTGGAAGGTTCCCTTACCTGAACGCTGATTGTCCTTCCACTGGCCATCATAACTAGAACCATCGCCCCAATTATAGACACCTTTACCGTTCTTTTTATCATTAGCCCATTCTCCATCGTAATAGGCACCTTCCTTAAAAGCATATCGGCCTATACCGTGACGCTTGTCTTGTTTCCACTCGCCCTCGTACACATCACCGTTGAAGTAGTACATAGTACCATGTCCCTGCTGGTAGTCACGATACCATAGTCCTACATATTTATTATTATTAGAGAAATAATAGGTTCCCTGTCCGTGTTGTTGGTCTTGGAACCACTGTCCTTCATATTTCTCTCCATCAAAGAAGGTATATATTCCGAAACCTTGTCGTTTTCCCTTCTCGTAATTACCCTCGAAAACGTTCCCGTTCTTCCATTTGGTAATGCCCTTCCCATGAGGCTTACCAGACTGCATTTCACCTTTGTATTCGCCCCCGTCTTTGGTCGTGCAGGCTCCAAGAGTGACTTTCTGCGCCATAGCCACTGAAGTGGCTGCTAATAATATAAATAGGAATATATATCGGAATTTCATTATGTCCACTTTAAATTTTAACCTCACAAAGGTACATTTTTTTTTCGAGACAGCCAAGCGTTTTAAAAATTATTCACTATCTTTGCAGCACATTTACAAGAAAGAAACATGAAATTCATAGGAATCATACCAGCCCGCTTCGCTTCCACACGTTTTCCGGGCAAGCCTCTGGCCATGTTAGGAGGGCGTACCGTTATCCAGCGAGTATATGAACAAGCTACCGCCATATTGGAAGAGGCCTATGTGGCCACTGACGATGAACGAATCTATCAGACTGTCGAACAATTTGGTGGACGAGCCGTCATGACACGCCCTGACCATAAAAGCGGAACAGACCGAATTGAGGAAGCCGCAGAGAAAATTGGAACACAGGCTGACGTCATTATAAACATTCAAGGTGACGAGCCTTTTATTCAGCAGTCGCAAATTGAAACACTCATGCACTTGTTCGACGACCCAACTACACAAATCGGCACATTAGGCAAGCGATTCGAGACCATAGAAGCTGCACAGAACCCCAACTCACCCAAAATTGTGACTGACAAACGGGGCTTTGCCCTATATTTCAGCCGCTCGATTATCCCCTACATTCGTGGAAAGGAGCAAGGTGAATGGTTGCAGCATTTCCCCTTCCTTAAACATTTAGGACTATATGCCTATCGCCGTGAGGTACTTCGCGAGGTCACCTTGCTGCCCCAATCACCTTTGGAGATTGCAGAAAGCCTGGAACAGTTACGCTGGCTGGAAAACGGTTATCGCATTCGCGTTGGTCTTACTGATGTGGAAACAGTAGGTATCGACACCCCAGAAGACCTGCAACGAGCCGAAGCGTTTCTGGCAAGCCGGAAATAAATGCCAACGGGATTAGCCTTGCTGCATCTCTCGCAGCAAGGAGCGCTGGTGTTCCGTCAAATTGGTTGGCAACTTAACCTGATAAGTAATAATCAAGTCAGCACCGTCCCTACCTTTACCACGCAGTCGGACTTTTGTTCCTGACTGTGTCTCAGGTTTCACTTTAAGACGTAACTTCTCGCCCGTACCAGTAGTCACGATAATGGTACCACCCAAGAGAGCAGTGTACATGTCAATAGTGACATTTGCCTCCGTATGAGTCGGTCTGCGTGCATAGCTGGCATGACTGCCAAAGCCGCCCTGACTACCAAACAAATCTTGGAAGAACGACGAGAAGCCTCCGCTGCCGGTAAACTGCGAGAAGTCAAAGCCACCAAAGCCACCACTGGCATCGTAGCCACCACCTCCGCCAAACCCTGCATTCTCAAACTGCTCGGCCTGCTTCCATTGTTCACCATATTTATCATACTTGGCACGCTTCTCCGGATCGCCTATCACATCGTAAGCCTCTGTCAAAGCCTGGAATTTAGCCTTTGCCTTAGGGTCGTCAGGATGCAAGTCTGGATGAAACTGCTTGGCACGTTTCAGGTAAGCGCGCTTCACATCCTTCTGCGGTATTGTCTTGTCGACGCCCAGAATCTTATAATAATCGATAAATGCCATATTTATATCCTCCTAATTTTTATATGATACCTTTTTACTTATTTAACAGCAAAAAGTGTACCAAAATTTGCATAAGTCAAATATAATACATACCTTTGCAATTATGAAAAAGACGACGTTCATTACATTAGCACTTTTGTGCCTGACGACCATGACAATGGCGAAAAAATCCAAGACTGTCACACTGCAACTGGTGGAGACGAGTGACGTACATGGGGCTTTCTTTCCCTACAACTTCATAGAGCGCAAGCCTATGCGTGGAACTATGGCCCGAGTCAGTACTTATGTAAAAACACAGCGCAAGAAATTTGGCAAGAACCTGATTCTGCTGGATAACGGAGACATCCTGCAGGGACAACCCACTTGCTACTACACCAACTATGTGAAAACCGACGAGCCTAACATCGCAGCAGAAGTAATCAACTACCTAGGATACGATGCTCAGACATTTGGCAACCACGATGTTGAAACAGGCCATGCTGTTTATGACAAATGGATTAAAGACCTACAATGCCCAACCCTTGGCGCCAACATTATTGACGCAAGCACCAAGAAGCCTTATGTAAAACCCTATTTGATGCTGGAACGCGAAGGTGTGAAGATAGCCATTCTAGGCATGCTGACACCTGCCATTCCCAACTGGCTACACGAAAATCTGTGGAAAGGTATGTATTTTGAGGAAATGGTATCCTGTGCCCGTAAATGGGTTAAGTTCCTGAAAGAAGAAGAGAAAGCCGATATAATTGTCGGGCTATTCCATAGCGGATGGGATGGCGGCATCACCACAGAAAAATACGACGAGGACGCCACCAAGAAGGTGGCCGAACAGGTTGAGGGTTTTGATGTTATCTTCTACGGTCACGACCACACGGAGCAGAACATCACATTAGCCAACGGAGTGCTTTGCCTGGATCCATCATGCAATGCTTTGAAAGTTGCACAAGCTACCATCGAATGCACCATGCAAAATGGCCGATGGAAAATAACCAAAAAGGAAGGCCAATTGATTGATGTAGCCCAAGAGGCCATTGATGAAGACTATGTACACCACTTCCAAGCTCAGATGGATGACATTAAGAAATATGTTGAGCGACAAATTGGCACATTCCTGACTCCCATCCGTTCACGTGACGCCTTCTTTGGTTCTGCTGCTTTTATAGACTATATTCACCAACTACAATTGGAAGAGAGTCATGCAGACATCTCGCTGACAGCTCCGCAGGTGTTCAACACAGAAATCAAGGCAGGACCTGTTTACATGAGCGATATGTTTAAGTTGTATCGTTTCGAGAACCAGATATACACACTACGAATGACGGGACGTGAGGTCAGGCAGTTGCTGGAACTGAGTTACGACCAATGGGTAAATACCATGAAGAGTCCAGAAGACCATATCATGATGTTGGCTCCTAAAGCTCCTGGCGACAACCAGCGCGAGGGTTTCAAGAACTACACCTTTAACTTCGACTCAGCAGCAGGCATCGATTACGAGGTGGACGTAACAAAGCCTGACGGTCAGAAAGTAAGCATCAAGCAATTCTCTGACGGTAGGAAATTTGACGAGAACGCCTGGTATCTCGTTGCCATGAACAGCTATCGGGGCAATGGCGGTGGTGAATTGCTGACTCGTGGAGCAGGCATTCCGATGGACTCCATTCCTTCTCGCATTGTATCTATGAGCAAACGCGACCTGCGCTACTATCTGACTTGTAAAATTGAACGCGAAGGAAATGTAAACCCACAACCACTCAACAACTGGCGATTCGTACCTGAGAAATGGACTAAGCCAGCTATTGAGCGTGACCGTAAACTGTTATTCAAGGAGTAAAACAAGATATGCAATATTTCACTTTCTGTCAAAGCGACCTCGTACTGGAAAAGACTGCTGATGGCTATGCCA
>Ga0310695_10014911_pt1 | contig 10436 bp, 9 predicted proteins | sample RumenRJG_04DNA_FD_203882 | JGI IMG/M metagenome (GOLD analysis project Ga0310695, IMG submission 203882) | Bovine rumen microbial communities from Lethbridge, Alberta, Canada - RJG_04 (v2) (version 2) | ecosystem: Host-associated > Mammals > Digestive system > Stomach > Rumen | place: Canada... | reverse complement strand
CCGACTACGACCGCAGCGAATGGCGTCCAAACATGTTTGGCGGACGGATGAACCTCGAATCCATGGATTTCCTGCGCCAGCTGAATTATGAAGTCTGCGGGAAAACCACAGGATATCTGATCGCGGAAGATTCTTCCGCAGAATGGGGCATCACAGCAGATGTCCGCCAGAACGGGCTGGGTTTTACTTTCAAATGGAACATGGGCTGGATGAATGATACACTGCGTTATATCAAAGAAGACCCGATCTACCGCCGCTGGCATCATGGAGAGCTGACACATACGATCGATTATGCATTTTCCGAAAATTACATTCTTGTGCTCTCCCATGATGAAGTCGTTTACGGTAAACGCTCCATGGTCGAAAAAGCTCCGGGCGGAAAAATGGATCGTTTCGGCGGTTTGAAAGTCCTTTACACTTACCAGATGACCCATCCCGGGAAAAAGCTCCTTTTTATGGGGCAGGAATTTGCTCAGGAGCGGGAATGGAACGTAAATGAAAGTATCGACTGGCACCTTGCGGATGACTTCGGTCACCGGGACATCATGCAATGTTACCGCAACCTGCTCTCAGTTTACAAAAAATACCAGTCCCTGTACAACGATTCAAAAGACACGCGCACCTTCGAATGGATCAACCGCAACGACGCAAACCGCGACATTCTGTGCTATATTCGCCGGAATCCATGGACTTATGACGGTGCTGTGCTGGTTATTCTGAACTTCTCACCGGCCCGTTATGACGGGTATACCTGCGGCATTCCTTTCGGCGGAACTTACCGCCGCGTGTTCAGCACCTACGACAGTCTGCCCGGAGGCGGAAATCCGGATGAACTGGGACAGGTCCCGGAATTGCCTGTCTATGAAGGGGAATGTGACGGGTACCAATGGCACTTATGCTACGACCTCCGGCCTTTTGAAGCGATCATCGTGGAGCTTCCCGGACAGGATAACAAAGAAAATAAAAAATAGGGTTCAATTTAACGCCATCATGCCGTCGGAACTGCAGATTTGCAGTTCCGACGGCATTTTTCAATAAAATCACACGTATCAAACACTCATTTCATCAAACGTTGATCAGTCTGAACAATCTTGCTTTCTTCCCGGCAAGAGAAATTATGAGCCTGTCTTCGACCTGTTCTGCACTTGTTTCATAATCAGCGGAAGGATAAAAGACAGATTCAAATTTTCTGCCATTCAGCGGAATTGAAACAGAGCCTTCTTTTGCGGATGTGTGCCAGACCGCAAGATAAGCATATTTTTCACAATCTATACCCACACAGAGGAATTCGCTCCGGAAAGTTCCGAGCCCGATCGGCCAAAAGGGCAGTCCGTCTTTCAGCTGTTCCGTGATCGAGTTATGGATATCAAGTCCATGCCTCACCAGGTCACGCCTTTTTTGCGTAAGTTCGGGCAGATGCCCGCTCTGATGGACCCGCAGCAGCATCGCGTTGACCATATTGAAGATCGTTTCTTCCTCATCGCCGTTCCGCATCGGGTAGCTCCAGATCGCGGCCTGTTCCGGTGTGCAGGCGGTCATACAATTACACGCAATCGCTGCCATTTTGACATAATCCGTCTGATCCGTCACAGACTGAATGCTGTAACGGGAAAGGTGGGAATATTCCATTCGCATCCCACCCGAGGAACAATTCTCGATCACAAGCTCCGGATATCGCTGAAAAACCGAATCAAGCCAGCCGAGATAGGCGCGGGTATGAGCCAAAAGCGCTTCTCCGGTGCTGTCCGCGTCACGATCGCTGCCGGTTCCCGCATTGATGTTATAGTCCATTTTGATATAGCCGGCGCCATATTCATTCACCAGCCTGTCGATCACACGATCCGCATGTTTCCGTACTTCCGGATTGCGGAAATCAAGCTGATAGCGGCTTTCATCGATCACCCGCCTTTCTTCCAGCATAAAGAACCAATCGTCCGGGGTTTTCTCCGCCAGAGGACATTGGATCCCCATCACTTCCAGCTCCAGCCACAAACCGGGGATCATCCCTTTTTCCCGGATATAGTCCAGCACCTTTTTGAGACCGCCGGGAAAACGTTTTTTTGCCGGAAGCCATTCACCGACACCATCCCACCATGGGCCGTCATCATACCAGCCGCAGTCAATGCAGTAATATTTGCATCCTGCTTCCGCAGCAGCATCGATGAGCGGGATCTCCTTTGCGGTCGTCGGGTCGCCCTCCAGGCAGTTCATATAATCATTGAAAATTACAGATGGATGCTCATTGTCTGGATTTGGCCGGCGGATCTTCCTGCGGTATTTGGTCATTTCCCGGATCGTATGTTCAAAGGTTTCCGCAAAACACAGCGCACAGGGGACAGAAAGAAATTTTTCTCCGGGGGCAATGCGTTTCAGGAAATGGTTCTCGACCCAGGAAGGGCCGCTCAAATGCAGGAATAATTGTTCACCAAGGTCTGAAATTTCCCAACACCAGCTGGCACTCGTTTCGATCTGCCAGGTCATTGCCTCACCTTGCTGTTCAAAACAGCCCATCGGGAGATATTCACTGCAGGCCCATGTTCCGGTATTGGCCGCAGAGATACGCTTTACACTGAAATCATTCACGGCATCATATCCAAGCTCATGCAGGCTGTACCGCTTCCACTGACATTCCCCATACCAGGTATTATGAGGCATCCATACCGCATAAGAATCATCCTCCCGCGGGTCTGCCGCATGACCGATACCGGTCAGGGAAAAAGAGGAAACATATTGCAGCGGAAAGATTTCTTTCCCGATGTTTTCGATTTCCGTTTCAGCACGTATTGCTTTGATCCCATCGTAAAACTGCCAGCGGGTCGTCACACAGATCTCAGGAGTTTTTTGCGTAAGGATAAAAAGACCGCCTTTTTCGTTCCGGGTGAGGGAATGAGAATCATAACGCAGCTCTGAGGCGGGGGAAGTCAGGGTGTGCTTGCTGCCATGATGATTTTTGGGATCATAGCCGGCTCCCTGAACCTCAGCTATCGGATACCAACGGCCTTCTTTTCCCCTGCGATGCGGATGGGAGGAGCAGTTCCACAGGTGGACTTTGCCTTCTTCTGTCACCTCAATATCAACAAAAATGCCATTGAAATCAAATTTTATATCCATAAGAATCCTTTTCCATAATCTCAGTGCAGCATTTACAACAAAGCCTTGCGTGCTCTGATCCGAATCACGATCTTCACAAATTATACCCGGGATCGTAAGCCAAAAAACAACAGATCCGGCCAAATAAAGTTTTTTGGAAAACATTGTTTAATTCTTATTGAGTCAAAGCAACCTGTTCTGTTGACTCAAGCCTGAGTCAACGAAAACAGGTCACTTTAACTCATTAGATGCGGGACAGTCAATATGAGTGCATCGTTCCTTAACACGTCAAAATCCATCAAAATTCACTACTTGTCAGGTTTTCCTGTCTATGCTACAATGAAAAAACAACTGCATCGCTGTTCAAAATAAAGAAAGAACAAAACATTTCACGGGTATGTTTAACAAAACAGGGCCGGAGGAGGCATAATGCCGAGGCTCCTCCGTTAATGGGTCCTACAATACAGGAGGGATGAATCATGAGAGGAATGAATTGTCCGAATTGCGGAGCTCCCTACAATCCGGCGAAATTTGTTTGTGAGAGCTGCGGAAGTTTTGTCATCATGTCAGATGCAAATCAATACAATGTGCCGAAACAGGCGATCCATAATATCTCCGAAGGGATGAAAAATGCAGCTGCCAACCCGGCTTCAGCCTATCCGGGTACCTACGTGTTCGGGAAGCTGTTAGGAGCGGGAGAGATACCGATCCGGTTGGGATCGGCAAATTATTACACATCCGCACTGCTTTCATCCGGCGGGAAGCTTCTGCTGACCAGTTCAAGCCTGTATTTCAGCAGCCACATGTTCAACCAGGGGAAAACTGACCTATGCCTGCCGCTGTCTGAAATCAGTCAGGTAAAACACGACCGCAATCAGATCGTCAGTGATCTGATTTCCGTCTGGGCCGGTAGTGCCCGCTATAAATTTGTAGTTTTCGGCGGGAAAGAATGGGTCACCCAAATTCAATCTGCCAAAAACAACCCGGCCATATATCAAGAAAGTGCAAGAGCAGAAGATCATCAACAGGTTTTTGATTATACAGATGAACTGATCAAGCTCAAAAAACTTCTGGACGCAGGCATCATCACCGAAGAAGAATTTACGATCAAAAAGCGCATGCTGATGGGAATTTAGATCTGCAGAAAAACAAACCGATATGATCGATCGGTTTGGAAAACAGTATTCATATGAACAACACAACAGCGCTTGGCACTGAAAAAATCAATAAGCTCTTTTGGCGTATGTCGATTCCGGCTGTCACAGCGCAGGTGATCAGTCTTCTTTACAATATTGTGGATCGGATCTATATTGGACATATGAGAGAAAATGGGGCAGCAGCGCTGACGGGTGTCGGACTGGTTATGCCCATCACCACACTTGTTCATTCCTTTGCGATGCTCATCGCGTCCGGCGGTTCGCCGCTTCTTTCGACCGAATTAGGAAGAAACAACAAACAAGTGGCTGAACAGATTCTGGGAACATGCGCGGCCTCCCTGCTCGCTTTATCCGTGATCCTGTTTCACTGGTGTTCCTTGCCGAACCTGTCAGCGATCTGCTGGCTGCTTTGGTTTGCTCCATTACCTTTTTTATCCGGTTTCCCCGAATTCTTGAAAAAGGGCCAAAAACTGTAGATGGATAAGATGCTTTCTTCAGGTATTCAGTTGTACGCAATCACCTATTGCTCGAAAAAGTAACCTTCTCCGTTTGAGAATATACAGCGCGTTCCAAAGTCCCCGTTCGTACCGGAGTGGACGACATAGCCCGCATCACCGCTCCACATCCAGGAAGCGTCCGTTATGGTGCCAAGGATGGAATCATTCCACAGGACCGTAAGCTTTTGTGCATCTGCGGCAACAGCCAGACGTCCGCTGCCTTCAATGCTCCAGTTACCGTATTTCAGCGCGATCAGTTCCGTTTTTACACCGTTACGGTAACCATTCACATAGATCCCGCCATCCATTGCCACATAGACTTCCAGAAAAGAATAATCATCCTGTCCCCTCAGGTAAAAACCGCAGCCGGAATTTGCGTAATTCGGACGTTCATAACCGGAAGACCAGGCAATATCCGTCTGCAGCAGCAGGTTCTGATTGTTTACATTCAGGCTTTCACGGGTATTGTAGCCCATCATGGCAAGAGAGATATCCTTCTCCGGAAGAGTTTGAAAAGTTCCGGCAGTCGAGGCGATGCGTTCCTTCATGTTCAGCATTTTCACCAGACGCGCGGTGTTTTCGGAAGCGTTCGGGTCAACAGCTCCGGCATCGAAAGTCGTTTCCTGCTGAGCGGCGGAAGATTCAAAGGATAAAGCGCCAAAGGCGATTTCGGTATCATCAACAGACTGCGGCATGGCAATCAATCCGAATCCGCCGCCGCCAAAGCCGATATTGAAGGTGTCCAGGCTCACCCCGTTATAATAAAGGTCAACCCAGCCATTATTGATTTCGGCTGAAATATTGAAAGCGCTGAAGCTGTCAAAGTCTTTGATGGGCGAATAAGGGATCAGTGTCTGTATATTTCCGTTTTCCGCACGAAACAGGCTGTAGGTTTTGTCATTGCAGATGACATAGCCGTAAAAGGAGTTTTCCCGGTTGTCCAAAAGCAACCCCGCACAGGTGAGCGGTTCAAATTCCGGAAGCTTGATTTCCGAAGAAAAACGATAGCGCCCGCGTTCTTCGGGATATCCCGGATTCAACCCCATCCAGGAAACATTCGGATCGCTGGTCGAGATAGTCCAGACATAAGCGCTGTCCTTGATGACCCGGTTGATCGTGGTGGTTTCCTGAACCTCAGTCCCAAGCGGCCATTCAAAAGCGTTGCTGTCATAATCCTCGAAAAACTCCACCTGCCAATCCTGAGCGGAAACAGGAGCAGCTAATATCAATAAACCTATCAAGAGCCAAAATAACTTCTTCATCTCTCTCCTCACCTTTGAAGAAATTTTCTCTCCGGTAAAATAATCCGATTCTCTCAATAGTGAATTATACACTGAAACAAGGTTGTCGCAGCAATGAAGAGGGCTCATGCAGGGACGGTTCCGGTATGCCCACCACCGTGTACATCTCCATTGATCCTCCTCAGACCAAATTGGGACAATAGGCACCGGGTGAAGGTGTCCCGTGCCAGAATTTATATTGATCGGGTTCAGGGACACCTTGCACCTGGTGCCTATTGTCCCACATAGAGATGTCCGCCAGAGAAGAAGACACACCACGATCCCCGGTTCAGATATCTTCCGGGGCAAATTGCTGCACCCCGCTGACACAGAAAGCGGTGCATGGGGAAACGATTGTCAAAGTGAAAAAAAGTGGTACACCCGGAACCGTCCCTGGTGTACCTCACCGCTGCGGTCACTGCTGGACAAAAGCTGGCCGGAGACGAGCAACAAGCTCAATGAAGTGCTGACGGTCGGGCTGACTACCGGGCAGGGGGCGAACTGGATCGCACAGCGCATGATGGAGGCGGTGGAGATCCCGGAGAAGCGTGCGTTAGTGATAGCCCGCACTGAGGTCAATCGTGCTTATCGTGAAGCCCATCTGGAAACCATGAGGGAAAGCCGTGCAGTGATCGGATACCGGCGGATGTGCTATCCGCCGACGGCCTGCTTCGCCTGTCTGGAAATGGACGGGGAGTTCTACGAGAAAGGCGAGAGTTTCAGCGACCATCCGAACGGCAAATGCTCCGCGGTGCCGGTGACGAAGCACTTCGATCCGATCAATGATCCGAACTGGGAGCGCGGGCAGCAGTGGTTTGAGCGGCAAAGCGAGGAGACCCAGCGCAAGATCATGGGGCCGGGACGCTATGACCTGTGGAAAAAGGACGGTGTCAACCCGCGGGACATGGTCTACATCAAGGAAAACCCGTTCTGGGGCGGTTCTCCGACGATGAAGACGCTGGAAAGTATAATAAGATCCCAATCTATTCCATTGAGTCTCCAGAATCGAAACTCTTTAGATATTTCTGAAGATGTCAAGAATGAAATTATTGAAAATGGCCGCAAGGCTCTAATATTTTTTCAGCATGTTGATCCTTTATATGAATACGCAAAAACTATTCCTCCATTATCAGGCTATCAGGATATATTCGTCCATGGAGGGGACACTGGCTTTATGTTCAAGGACGTTGGCCATAGGCATAATCAGGAGACATATATCAATGTCAATGAATTTGCAGACTTTGTTAAAGAATCTCAGGTTTATAAAGGTGGTAAAATTAGATTAATATCCTGTGGTACAGGAGGAGAGACTGCGATGACAGCCCAATGGTTTGCAGATGCGATGGGTGTAGAAGTTCTTGCGCCTACTAAAGAAGCGAATTTATGGAAGAATTATCTTGAAATTTTTGATAAGGACGGGAATCCTGGAGAATGGAAAACTTTCGTACCGCGAAAAGGAACTCAGCATTAATAAATCCGGAAACACTTATCCGGATTGACTATTCGCCTATTTATTTCAATATAGACGCTAATGGTTTTCGCAGTAGAAAACCCTTTGACGAATTGGCCGAAATTCTTTCAGCTAATAAAAAAGTCACAATCATTAGATATCTAAAATCAGTAGAACATTGCGGTGCTATCATGGGGCGTCAAGTTGATGAAAAGACCGGAGGAGAAATTCCCGGTCCCTACTTAATTTTTACTGATGGTAAATTCGCATGGACTTCAAAAACCATTTATCATTTTGAAAATTACGACATGAAGCTGCCGGAAGAGTTCGTGAAGCACATATTAGAGCAGGAGCCGAAATGAACCATCCACACATTGAAATCAAAACAAAAGAAAACTAATACAAGAATCGAAAAAAGCGTGATATAATAGATTTAGCGGAGCGAATCCGCCATCAACAAGAGCATGAAAGAAGGCCGGTTGAGGAAGTAATTCCTTGCCGGCCTTTTTCTATTTCCGCCGGGGTCGGGGCGTATGCCGACCGAAACTACACGGGGACGCGACCCTGTCAACAAGCGTATAGGAGAAAAAAATGAACCGCGAATTTCTGAAGAATGCCGGAGTCCCGGAAGACCAGATCGACAAGATCATGGCTGAGTATGGGAAGGACATCCAGGCGGAGAAGGACAAGGCAGCCAAATCCGCAGCAGATCTTGCCGAAGCGAACAAGACCATCGAGACATACAAGTCCCAGGTGACGGAGCTGGAAAAGAAGGCCGGAGACAATGAGACCGTGAAGAAGCAGCTGGATGACCTGAAAGCGCAGATCGAGCAGTCAAAGAGGGAAGCCGAAGAAAAGGCGGCTGATGAACAGCTGACCGCAGTCATCAAAGAAGCCTTTCCGAAGGACAGGAAATTCGTGAATGAGTATACCGAGCAGGCAATGATCCGGGAGATCAAAGCAGAGCTTGGCAAGCCGGAAAACAAGGGCAAAGGCGTGAGTGAGATCTTCACGGCCCTGACGAAAGACAAGACCGGCGTATTTGAAAATCCGAACAAGCCGGGAGATATGTCCGGTTTCAATAATCCTGAGGTGGAAGGCTCCAATGAGGCCGCCATGCGCAGGATCTTCGGATTAGAACCAAAAGGAGATAAATAATGGCTAACAGCATTACTTTAGCAACGAATTATACCGACCTCCTCGATGAGGAATTCAAGAAGGATTCTGTAACCGCGCAGCTTTCCGGCGATCCGGCATTTGTTCGTGTCAGCGCGGATGCGAAGACTATCTACTACCCGCAGATGACAACCGGCGGTCTGGGTGACTACAGCCGTGAAACCGGTTATCCGGACGACGGTGTTTCCCTGGTCTGGAAGTATGCGGAATTCAATTATGACCGCGGTACCCGCATCATGGTTGACGCGATGGACGACCAGGAAACGTTCAACCTGGCATTTGGCATGGCAGGCCGTGAGCTGCAGCGCACCCGCGTTGCTCCGGAAGCCGACGCCTTCACCTTTGCCACGCTGGCCGGACTGCAAAATGTACAGACTCCGACTGCCGCGAATCTGAGCGGTGCAAGAGGAAATGGATGTCGAAGCAAAAAGTGGTACACCAGGAACCGTCCCCAGTGTACCACACCATCTCCTTTCCCCGCCGTATCTACCACCATGTGCGTTTCCATTGATCTTACTAAAACCAAATTAGAACAAGAGGCACCGGTGAAGGAGTCCTTTTATCATCATGGCGCATTTCAAGGCGTTGTTCGTGAATGCCTTCATGAAGAAGGGAAAGCGTGCGCCGAAGGTGGAAAAGTTCCTGGTGTTCGGGAGAAAAAAGACCCGCAAGAAACGGATCCGGATGAGTTCGATGAGGATTGGTAGTTTTAGTGGAAGATGAGTTTATAGAAGATGAAGAGGAAAAAAGCAATCAACAAAATAATACAAATACGCTCTTCTATATCTACGACTTTATTCCGCATATGCTTCGGAAATAAACCAAGAAATAATTTGTTGTATAAAGCATGTTTGTTTTTGAAACGCTCAAATCGATGTTCCAGCGCTACGCTTTCCATCTCCTGCCGGATAAGTTCCCAATCGTTATCGTTATTTAGTGCCATGGTAACCTCCTTTTACAGGATTATAAACCTAAAAAGCAGGTGTTTCAAGACTCGGGATGTGCAGAATATAAGGACCTATTTTATCCACCCACTGGCAAGCCGGTTGCGCTGACATGCATCCACAGCTTGAGGACAGTTCCTGATCAGAGGAGAAATAGAGCGTCATGGACAATATGTGTTGCAGGGGACAGTTCCCTTCAACATTATGCGATGTCTGCGTGAACTGTCCCCTGCAACACCGGCGGGATCATAATGAGTTAACGAAAACAGGTCACTTTGAATTGTCCTATATAGATCAGTGGTTTCCTGGACCGATTTTCCGGTTACAGCAATAAATCTTTGCCGTAACATCTCGGGGACGGTTCCCACTGCGTGGATAACCGTCCCCGATGCCATGGTGCCTTCTATCCCACATGGAAAGGGCGGCTGGGTGTAAGATATCCCTTCCTCGAAAAATCAGGATATCTTCCGGATAAAGCGCTGCACGCCGGTGACATTCCCTCCGTGTCGGCTGTGCGACACGTCATGAACATCCCCGTCGTGCTCCGGGATGCTTTCCGGGGCTTGGCCCCGCAGGGGCCGGTACCCGCTTCACGAACGCCATGGGAGGACGAGCAGGACTGATGGGAAACGGCATTGGTTTTGGAAAAGTGGTGCTGTAGACGAGGCGGGGTGGGGGTTGCCGAGTACCGTCCTCCCGGGGTACCGGCCTCTTCAGGTTCTGGCCCCCTGCCGCAACGGGTGTACGGGTTCAGGACATAGGTAATAGAAAAGTTCAAGACATAGGTAAGGGCAGGTTCAGGACATAGGTAAGACTTTTACTTTAGACTAAAGCATAAGACA
>Ga0310695_10014910_pt1 | contig 10436 bp, 7 predicted proteins | sample RumenRJG_04DNA_FD_203882 | JGI IMG/M metagenome (GOLD analysis project Ga0310695, IMG submission 203882) | Bovine rumen microbial communities from Lethbridge, Alberta, Canada - RJG_04 (v2) (version 2) | ecosystem: Host-associated > Mammals > Digestive system > Stomach > Rumen | place: Canada... | reverse complement strand
GTGCAATCGTTTGCATGAATGGGTAAAAAGAATGGTGAACAAAAACTGTTTGCATATTATCTTCTATCTTCCTGATGCGGATTCACGTTCAATCAGCTGTGCGGCAAGAAGGATCTGCTGGTTATTTCCCGGATTTTCGATCCGTTTGAATAAAAGTTCGGCAGATTCCTCGCCCAGCAAAGCCGTATCGATATCTATAACTGTCAGTTTAGGAGATGTATATTCAGCAAGCGGATAATTGTCAAACGCGATGATCCCAACCTGATCCGGTACCTTGAGACCCAATTTGCGGGCTGCATTCAGCACCTCATTCGCAGCCAGGTTATCGTTGCACACGAAAGCATCCGGCCGGTCCTCTTTCCGGAGAACTTCGAGCGCTTTCTCCGTCAGGTCCGCCGAATCGTCCTGAATTATGATCGGAGCCTGGTTTCTCAACGCGTCTGTATACCCTTTAACTCTCCTGCGAGAAAAACCCAGGCTTTCTTTTCCGCCGAAGAAGGCAATTCGTTTATAACCGTACCCGATAAGCGTCTGGACAGCAAGAATGGCGCCCTGTTCGTTGTTGTTATCCACCCAGCAGGAATTTGCCGGCATGTCATCGGGCTGACCGAGAAGTACATAGGGAAAATTGACCAGTATTTTCATCAGAGAAGGCTTCATCAGGGATGGCGGGATGATCATCCCGTCCACTTTTTTCTCTTTGATCAGGCTCTCGATCGTTTTCCCTTTGCCGTTCGGACTGTTGGCGATCAGCACGCTGTACCCATGTGCCTGGGCAACCTTTTCAATGCCGAAAAGGCTCCTGGAAAAGAAATAATTGCTGAAGGAATCGGCATCCTGAGCATCAAGGACCACACCGATGGAATAACTGAGACCGCTCACCAGACTGCGTGCACGCGAGTTCGGATAATAGTCCAGTTCCTTCATTGCCTTATAAACGCGTTCTTTGGTTTCCGGAGTGATTGGTCCTTTTTCATTCAGGACACGCGAAACCGTCGAAGGATTCACCTTCGCCAATTTTGCCACATCCTGAATCGTAGAAGCCATATTTCCAATCTCCTTCCGTTTGCGCAAACGCTTGCGTGAATTTATTGTAACGCAAGCGCTTGCATTTGTCAATAGAGGAATTTTCCCAAAAACGCCTCTGGTTTGTATAAAAAATAAAAATTCATATGGTTGAAAAAAACTACTTACTTTGGAACTTCTACATATCGATCAGGGAAAGCAGGAGGCGGATCAATGCATCCCCGATAAGAAAATATCCGATGCTGAGCATATATCCAAAAACAGCAGCCTGTGGGATGATCATAAAACTGATGCCGTATATGATGCACAAAATCGATTCAGCACCGGACAAAATTCTTCGAAACAAAGGATTCACTTTATCCGCCGCTTTTATGCCTGAATAGGCGGCAAGCACGAAGGCAGATATCGAAAAGATAACACTGCCCATAATGAACATTGCATGATCCTTCACAAACAAAAAGATACTCAGAACGATCAGAATGATGCTCAGATACAGCCGGTCCCTGACCCTGTTGAATTTCCAGTGATTTTCCTTCAGCCGTTTATATGTCAGCCACGCCTGGAGCAATGCCAAACCTGTGATGAACACCATGGAAACTACATTCAAAATGCTTTCCGATGCAAAGATGAAAAGAAAACCGGTGATCATCATGGCAGCTGCCTGAGCAAGTCCGTTTTTCACAATCGTTTTCCAAAAACCGGTTTGTTTGATTTCACGGAATGTATTGCCGAAGAGAGCCTGCTCAGGAAGGGCCGCGGCAGCTTTCTTTGTTACGCGGCTGCTGCCGGCAGCCTGGAAAAGGATCTTTTCGAAGCCGTCAAGCCCTTTGTGCATGATATCAGTCATTGTTTTAGCACCATCCGCCTCCAGGGCATCAAATAGTTCATTGACAAAGATCCTGCGGTCTTCCTGTGAGATATTTTCCACCCAGTCATCAATAATTTTGTTAATATTTTTTGCTCTGGGATCATTTTCCAAAACCGTATCCAATCCATCAGATTTTACGCCCCAGGAAAGCAGCTCATGCTGCATCATGGCAGATTCATTTGACGCAGCGATCTTTGTGTCGGGAAAATCCGGTTCAAACAATCTGCCGATCACAGAAAATTCCGGGATAATGAAGGTTGTTTTCTCACGAATCCGGTTCAATGCGGTCAGATCAAATACTTCTTCGCAGAATCCCGGCCCATCAAGATCATACACACGGCTCACATATTCCTGTAAATGCTCCGGGAGCATGGATGCCGCATAGAGGGCAAGGTTCCCGCCCTTGGAATGCCCGCCGATATAATTTTTTATGCTTTTATCAATATAACTTTTCGCGAAGTCCAGCGCCATTTCCTGAGCGGGGGTCCGGGTAAAGGCGATCATGAAATCTTCCTTCCATCCCGCAATCGTATCATCCGTACCGCGAAAGGCGATGAAATTCCAATGATCTTTATAAACAAAATCAGCAGCGGCAAACTGAATTGATTTTTTATGGTCCAGCGTTTCGGAATACCCTTTGAGCACGACCTGCCCGAAACGCCGGGATTTTTCGATCTCACGAATGAAAGAAACATGCTTCGCAGAACCTCCGCCAAGACATTTGACGATATCGGAATCCTCCACCGGGGCTCTGCGGATCAATTCATGAAAAGTTTTTCCGGGTGCGTCCTGTCCGCTGAAGACATCAAAATAAACCACATCACACAAAACAAGAGCGTCTGTTTCGCAGAAAGTCTTTTCCTCAAAGGAAAAATTACCCATCCACCGTACGTAATCAATAAGCGTATATTCAGGTTTAGTCATTTATAAATTTTACACTCCTATTACCGGAGCCAAATTTTCATTCTCCTCTCACAGGCAATATCAGCAATGATTTGTGAAAATATATTTTCCTTTCCCATGCCCTGAAACCGGAATGATCAGATCGAAGGTCAACATTTTGCTGATCAGAGCTGAAGCCGGGGACGCTGTCAGAGAAAGGATTTCCATGACTTCTGTTCTTCCCAAATACTTCCCATATCCAAAGGCGGCAAACAATGCACGGATATTTCGTTTTGTCTTTTCCGAAAGTCCATCCGGCAGCCCAATATCCTGATTTGCCGGATCAATGTCCCGTTTTCCATCATTCCATCGGATATGGAGAAAGCGGTTTTTCAGCTCGTTTTTTTCTCCGGCCAGAAGGTTTTTCAGGAAAAGTTCGAGATACTCGGTGGTTGCCCTGATTCCCTTATTCCAATCGGTATAATTTCCCCACACCAGCGCATTGCGAAAATACCAGGCATGGGCAAGTTTCCCGCGGTCAGGATCTTCCTACCTCATGTATTCAGCGAAGGGATCATTGATCATATCTGCCATACGATTCTCTATCTCTAATAATTATAAAGGAAAAGTGTTTTATCACTTCATAAATTGCTCCGCAAGTCCGGATCAGCACAAATGACGGTTCTGTTTACGGCTTATATTCATCCCTGTCTTATTTTTCATTCATCTTCCCGGGTTTAAAATAACAGCGGATATAACGGTCATAAGCACTAACATTATCTCGAACACCGCAGACATATTATCAAAAAGGGGATTATGATGCCATTCGATGTATCCTGTCAGATTGGCGATAATATCATACACAAAGTGTAAGATCATGGGAACAACGATATTACCCGACCTGACGAATATCACGGCAAATGCAAATCCAATCGCTCCTGTTTGGAGGAACGTATATGTATCCCATCCCGTAACACAATGCAGAAGCCCAAAGAGGATCGTGCTTGCCATGACAAACAGGAGCTTCATGCCGGGGGTGTTTCTTGTATGCTTCAAGCCTTCAAGAGTAAGAAATCTGTAATTTAGTTCCTCATAAAAACCCGTGGCAGCCTGCTGAAGAATGATCCGGGAGAACAAAATGCCTGCCGTAAGCCCGGTTATTTTCCCCATGCCTGAAGCCACTACGATAAGATAATACAGAAAAAACAGCAGGAAGCCGGTCCCGGCGAATAAGGCTTCTTTTGTTTTCCTGAAGGATAATATATCAGACGGTTCTCTTTCGAAAAGTCTGGATGATACGAACAGGATCATAACCACAAATATGATCCTCAGCGACGAGCTGATAAGATACCATGAAACGCCTTGTGTACGCTCCAGAAAATAAAGCGACAGCCCGATAAACAGCCCCGCAAATATCATGTGCCAAACAAAGCCGCCGTATTTTTTATCCGTTAAAATCCTTCGCATTTCTATCTGATCCTTTGTCTTCCATTCGGAAATATAATTGGAATTTATAGATTTCTTTTCACCATCACAACTTCTTCGTCTTGATACTCGATATCGAATCCATTCTTCAAAAATAATTTATAAGATGGATTATCAGCAGCAATGTCATCATGAATCACCGTAATACCATTGTTTTTTGCAGCTATGCATAATTGCTGTAGTGCATCAGTTCCGTATCCGCGATTGCGATATTGAGCGAGAATAATAACATTACAGATGTAAATATTCCGGACTTTATCATAGTGATATGCAATTTCTCCGACATATTCATTTTCTGTATTCATCAAATAACGATAATATCGATTGGATCCCGGATTTCTCACCCAGGATTCATACCAGGATTCCCACTCATCTTTAGGAAATGGAATTGTGCCACCCCATCCAGCGTTATAAGACATGGTTTCTTCATCTGCCATCAGTTTTTCTCTAAACCATAAATCATCAAAAGCCGGTTTGACCAAAGTAAGCATTATTTATTCTCCTCGATAAATACCTATTCCCCATTATCATGGGAAAAACTGAATTATCAGCTGTATTTATCTGTAAGATATCGCAATAATTTCATTCCAATCACATTCCGGCTGCTTTTCGTTCAGGGAACAGCCGACAAGCTCATAAGGGACCACACTATAATACTGATCGTGGTGGATATGTTCTCTCACTGTCTCGAGGATCTCAGCGATTAGAGAATCATCATGTAAAAGGTTTTTCCAGTAGTACGCCAATTTTTCTATCCAATACCCATACAGGATGCCATTACGATGGGAGAAAGCATATGTTCGATGACCTTCAGATAATCTCTTGGATACTCATAAAATTCATATCTTGAATTTTCAGCAGCATGAGGAAAAAGCTTCCTGAAATACTCTGTTCGGCAAATTTCAAAAAAAATAAAACGGTATGCTTCGCAAGGTGCGGGAGCAAGTGTTTGTGTGTTTGCGAGAGCACTTGCCCGCACCGGATTCTCGGGGGCTGCCGACTTCTGGATACCAGTCAGCCTCGATCCTTTTTTGGTTATTGTTTCTTAGAATGTTTCTTAAGACCACCATAATACGCATCAGCCTCGTCTTCATAATTCTACTCTGCTTTAGCCTTTACATGTACCTCACAATGAGGAACATCTGGATTTGTCATAGGGAATTGGAGAAAACAGTCCCTGCGGAGTCGGCTCCCTGCAGGTATATTCGATACTGACCGGTCCACCTGAAAGAGTCGGGAGGAACACGCCGGTCTTAAATATAAAGATCCTGCCCCGGATTCCGGGAGGCAGTCATTGTCCGGTATACATTTAAACACTTAAGTGGATTTTTTGTAAAAAACAGTCAGCCGGCAGGGAACGAAACAGTCGTGTCCCGCCGGGGATCAGCGGAGCATCCCTATGCCCCGCCACAAAAAGCTCTCCTTATCCCCGGGGATGCAGGAATTGGTCAAATCCCGCCAGTTCCAGCATTTCGACCACATCGGGGCTGAGGTTGATCAAACGAAAATTATCCTTGTTATCCAAAGATTTATACATCATCAGCAGTGCACGCATTCCGGCCGAGGTTATATACGTCATATTGCTGCCATCCACATGGATGGAATTAATCTTTTCAGCCGCATTCTGATAGCAGAACAGCAGCTGCGGTGCCGTAATAGTGTCCAGCCTGCCGCGGACTGATACAGAAAACGCATTGTCTGCGCAAGAAGTCTCAAGTCCGAATGGCAGATTTCGTTCAGCCGGAACATCGGCATTTTTTTCAAAATTCATCACTAAATCTCCATTTTTTTGCAGGCAGTGTCTCATGCGCCTGCAGCTCATCTACACAGAACCCACAGACCAATCAGCTGTTCATTTCCCTATTTTTTCTTCGAAAAGGCATGAACTTTCAGACTGCTTCTGAAAGGACAAAACACAAGATATTGAAATCAATACTGTTTTTTACCTATTACCGGACTCCGGAACAAAACCGGCGCTGAAAAGCCATCGCATTTCCGGAAAAATCATGAGGTTGTCCTTTCTGCTGGATCTGTCAGGCCGCCTTTATTATACATTAATCACAGCAAAACGGAGACCGATTTTGACAGAGAAATTATTGTATCCGCATAAAAACCGCCGCCTCGTAAGGGAGACGGCGGTCGTAAGAATTTCATCAGGGCTTGATCTTGAATTCAGCCTTGTTGGGAAGCTCCCTGCTTTCTGCTGCGCTCCAGGTCATTTCGGAAACAGCTGAATGCAGCACAGCAAGGGACAGCTTGTCCCCTTGTTTTGTCACATCATAAAGCCCGCCGTTATAAAACAGGGTCATCACCGCGCTTTCATCCGCGGCGGAGTATTCCACGATTGCATGGATCCTGGGAGCTTTCAGAACCGGCAGCAGAAGGTTCTGAACTGTTTCCTCAAAAGCCAGCTGGATATGCTGAGCCGTTCTGGCACTGACCTGATTTTTATGGCAATACTGCTCAATTTCGCTGACCATCCCGAGAAAGTCGTAGTCGCGGCTTTCGATGTTCAGCTCCAGCACCTTGAGCTTGCGGATAAAGCGGCGGGTATTTTCCCGCTGCGGATCTTCAAAAATCTGCTGCGGGGAGCCTTCTTCATAGATGCCGCCTTCATCCATATAAAAGACACGGTTGGAAATCGCTTTCGCAAAATTCATCTCATGGGTGACGATCATCAGCGTCTTTCCGGTCTTGGCCAGATCCCGGATCACCGCCTGAACTTCCCCGACCATCGTCGGGTCGAGTGCGCTGGTCGGCTCATCAAAGAAGATGATCTCCGGATCCATGGCAAGCGTACGGGCAATGGCGATACGCTGTTTCTGACCACCGGAGAGTTCGTCCGGATAGTTCAGAGCCTTTTCAGCCAGACCAACCGTACGCAGCAGCTCCATCGCTTTGTCATAAGCCTCCTGTTTGGACTTATGCAGCAGATCCATAGGTGCCAGCATAATATTCTCAATTACCGTCAGATGTCCGAAGAGATTGAAGGACTGGAACACCATGCCCATCTTCTGACGGACCTTATTGAGGTCACATTTGGGATCTGTGATTTCCACGTCGTCGATCCAGACGCGTCCCGCGGTCGGTTTTTCCAGCTGGTTGATGCAGCGCATCAGGGTACTTTTCCCGGTACCGGAAGGGCCAATAATGGCAATCACGTCGCCATCGTTGATTTCCACGCTCACATCCTTCAACGGAGTGATGTTCGGATATGCCTTTTTCAAATGTTCGATCTTAATCATTGGTTTTCACCCCTTTCAGAATGTTTTTACGCTTCCGCCGCTTCGGGTCGATATGGACAGTGATACTGCGAACGAGCAGTCCGAGGAAGATTTCCAGCAGGAAATAGATGACGGTCACCGCGATCAGCGGGAAGAAGGCTTCGTAGGTGCGGCTGCGGATGATATCGCCCATCTTGGTCAGATCCTGCACAGCGATATAGCCGACGATGGCCGTCGCTTTAAGCAGGCCGACGATTTCACCCTTATAGGCGTTCATCACATGGGGGATGGCCTGCGGCAGGATGATGCGGAAAAAGGTCCTGATGTTGGAATATCCCAGCGCATAGGCCGCTTCATACTGGCCGTTGTCGATAGACCCGACGCCGATTTGGAGCAGACCGAATACGGAAGACCCAAAGGTGAGTGAAAAACCGATCACTGCGACAACGATGCCGTCAATTGCCACAGAACCAAAGATCACATAGAACAGGATCATCAGCAAAACGACCATCGGTGTTCCCTGCACCAGCCACATACACTTTGACATGAGGAAGTTAACGAACCGGTAATTATTCCGCCACAGCATGAACAGCAGGAAGCCCAGCGCAGTCCCGAAAATAATGGAAAGCACTGTGATCACGAGCGTGTTGCGGATACCTTCAACGATCAGCTTCCAGCGGTCTTCCCGGATGAAGGTCTTCTCAAAGCTGGATTTGATAGATTCCCATGATTCAAAAAAACCGGATTTGATCGTATCCAATTTTGATACAGTTGGTGTATTGATGTCTTTCGCAAAGTCAGCGGCTCTTACCAGCATCACGAAAGATGCCGGATAATAAGGCAGAAAATCAACTGATTCAGCCCGTTCTTTTGTTATCATAATAGACCCCGCTCCAAACAGAGCTTTCCCTGACTGAACAGTGCTTAGAATCACGGAGAACTCCATACCGGTGAATTTTACATGGACGTCCAGTTCTTTTGCCATCAGCAGGATCATTTCTTCATCAAAGCCGATCAATTCTCCGTCTTTGCCTTTGTAGCTCATTGGCTCCAACGTATCACAAACCGCGACTGTCACAGTTCCGTTTGTTCCCGGCCAATCCTGCTTTGGCAGATCCTTTTTGTTGTCATCAGAACCTGTCCATTTAATCCAGAGATCCTGTTTTGTTTTTTCCGGAATCTTATCATAGGCAGATTTCCAAATATCTATTTGTGTGCTGCCCTTCGCGAAAGCAAAACCAAACATCGTTTCTTCCAAGTGATCAGGGAACTGAGTTAATTCATCATTTCGGTTTGAAAGCAGTCTTGCAACAGCACTATTGGTAATGAACGCATCGGTTTTCCCTGACATAAGTGCAAGAATTACATCCGGCATATTAGCGTAGTAAGTGAACTGTCCGGGTTCCATTCCCTTATTGCGGACCTGTTCTTCAAACGGGGCGCCATTGATCATGGAAATAGTCTTTCCGTTCAGATCCGAAAAAGTCGAAAATTCCGGCAGTTTGTATTTACCTGTTTCTTCTTCCCGCAAAACCACTACAACTGTTCCGCCGGAATAGTTCGGCTCGGAGAAGAGGACGGATTCCGCACGTTCCGGGGTAATATTGATGCCTGATCCTCCGAAATCCGCTTTGCCGGTCTGAACTGCCGACAGCACCGCGTCAAAGCTCATATCATGGATTTCCAGTCCATAGCCATAGGCTTCACAGAAGCGGACGGCGATATCGATGTCATACCCGACAATTTGATTGTTCAGGATATAACAGAAGGGCTCATAAAGCGCTTCGACCGCCAGACGAAGAGTGCCATTCGGTGCGGGTAAAGATTTATAATCAGGGATGCTTTTCTCACTTTCATCGTCACTGAACCAGCGTTTTTCGATCTTCTCCAGTGTTCCGTCAGATTTGATCTCCTCCAGAAATTCACTGAAGTCGTCACAGAGGTCCTCTCCGTCATCATTTTTCGGGAACACGTAGCCGAAATCAAAGACATCCACATAATCGGGAATGTAAGTCAGGCGGCTATTTTCGCCGACAATTATTTCCGCAACCGGTTCATCGACAACAAATCCGTCGATCTTGAAAGCAAGCAGACTGTTCACCAGGTCCGCCTTGTTATTCAAATAGACGATTTTTGCATCCGGGATTACATTCAACAAAGTTGTATCAAAGCCGCTCCCGGTCTGGACACCGATCCTTTTTTCAGAAAGATCGGAAAGAGAATCATAAATTCCTTTGGGAACTTTCTCAAATGCGGGCTCTCCGGAATTGGTCAAGTCTTCCGCACGGACCGCTAAGACGACCCCGCCGGAGTAATTCGGCTCGGAGAAATGAACAGATTCCGCACGTTCTGCGGTGATGGTGATACCGGCTCCGCCAAAATCACACTTTCCGCCTTGAACAGAAGGAATAATTCCGGAAAAATCCATATCCGTGATCTCAAGGCCATAGCCATAAGCTTCACAGAAGCGGGCAGCGATATCAATGTCATAACCCACGATTTCGTTATTAAAAATAAATGTGAATGGCGCATAGAGTGCTTCGGTGGCCATGGTCAGCTTTCCGTTCGGTGCAGGAAAAGAAGCGTAATCCGGGATCACCCATTGGCTTTGATCCGGGTTCATCCATTTGCTTTCGATTTCCTTCATCGTCCCGTCGGTCCTGATTTTCCGGATAAATTCACTGAATTGATTACGGAGTGTCTCTCCTTCGTCAGTTTTCGGGAAGACATAACCGAATTCAAAAGCAGAAAGATATTCCGGAATATAGCTGATCTTATTATTTTCCCGCATCTGTGTCTTGATCACAGGTTCATCGACCGCATAACTGTCGATCTTTCCTGCCAGCAGTGAATTAATGAGATCGGCTTTGCTGTTCACATAAACGATTTCCGCTTCAGGGAGCACATCCAGAACCAGCTTGTCAAAGGTCTGCCCGGTTTGGACACCGATG
>Ga0310695_10014909_pt1 | contig 10438 bp, 10 predicted proteins | sample RumenRJG_04DNA_FD_203882 | JGI IMG/M metagenome (GOLD analysis project Ga0310695, IMG submission 203882) | Bovine rumen microbial communities from Lethbridge, Alberta, Canada - RJG_04 (v2) (version 2) | ecosystem: Host-associated > Mammals > Digestive system > Stomach > Rumen | place: Canada... | reverse complement strand
GCATTGTCCGGATCTTCCACATCGGATGCAATGGCTACAAAGGAGCCGGCGGGGACGTTGTTGAAATCTGCTTCCATGCTTGCGATAGTCGGATAGACCTGGAAGACGGTGAACGGATCGCCTTTAGGACCGCGCTCGCCTCGTTCTCCCTGTTCACCTTGAATACCCTGCTCGCCTTGGATACCGCGTTCGCCTTTAAGACCTTGATCGCCTTTATCGCCTTTGTCGCCTTTAGGGCCACGTGCTTTGACACCGGTATCGACACCGCCGACAACCCATGTCTCATCTCTCGATATAGACACATTGGGGATCGGGATGAACGTGCGAGCTGTATATACCGCTTTACCATCCTCGACAGCTTCTATGGTGCCAAATGCGAAACCATATTCGGTCTGCGACTTATAGCGGAAGAACACGATATCATTGACGATAGGTTCAGGCTTGTTACCCTGGTCGAACGTGTTATGACCATAGATGATAAGATCATCGACGTTGACCTGGTATGTATCGTATTGAATACGCTGCACTTCATTTGGAATAAGGTAGACAAGCGACCCACGCTGCCCTGCTGGAATATACACAGTGGTCGTCTTGGTGACACCGCCTTGCTTGATAGTGATACCAAGCGGTGCTGGGATACCAGCTGCAAGGTCTTCCGGATCTGTGGGGTTGAAGCTGATGTTAGCAGGTGAAAGATTCGGTGACTGCCAGACAAGCTCTCTCGTCAGCGTCGAATACAGACCGAAGCTCACAGTTCCGTCTTCATTGATGACATTGTTTACATACAGACCCTCGCCTCGTGGCCCTCGTCCCATGGTGCTCAATGCTGGAAGCTGGGCATCATGGCAGTTCGAGTGCCAGTCTGGTTCGAGATATGGGCGACCTTCGCCCCTGTTGTGAAGATGCGGATCCTCATGGTATCTATCGTGAGGCCATGTGGGATCCAGGTAGTAATCATGAGGATGCGACATGTTGTTCTCCTTTATGCTCCAGTGCCGTATGGTAAAGCTCTTTGCCATATACCGTTCTTCTTGACCCAGGATTCCTGAGTCGTTCCCTGGTTCGAGTTCAATACATCATCCCACAAACCGTTCTTGCGTCTGAGATACGCGTTTCGGTTTTCAGATGGTGTGGTGGAGAAATCCCTGTTACATGAAAGCCAGGATCCATTTTTCTTTATCGACCATGGATAATATCTCCAATCCACATGCATTGACTCAGATGTTATTTCAGTATTTAGCGCTACAACTGTTTTGTAATCATAGCCAGTGTCATGGTCAGCATGGTCGTTGTCATAGAATCTAGTGAACAATCTAGCAAGAACAAGAGGTGGAAGATTTCCTTCGCTATCAAGTTCATACGCTCTTATATATCTGGTAAATGATGCTCCAGCTTGATTCCATTGATATAACTGTACTGGACTGGGTTGATTATCTACAAATGAAAAACGTGTAAAGTAATCAGATGTGGCAGAATCAAGTTGAGCGAGCATATCATTGTATGAGTCGCTATCCGATCCAAATGGAGGCAGTTTCTTGCGTTGCCATTGTTCTACGAACGATCCGTTTCCCCACATGATACCAGCGGCGTTCCAAAATCCAGAACCGTTTCCAGTTTCCGGACCATCAACATATCTTGCAACTGCTGATCCGTTTTCTGGAAACGCACAGTGAAGCTCGCCGATCATTAACGTTCCGTCTACTGTTCGAGGCGTTTCATATATCGTGATATACACATCGAACGCCCAGGAAACAAGAACAGTTCCATAATCTCCATATGGAATAGCGTAGTCTGTTGCGGATGCAACAGTATGAAATACGGAATCGGCCATGGCTATACCGCCTTAATGTCATTGTCAGCTGAACTGCCAGTGTGCGTGTATATACCGTGATTTTCGTCAATGCCGGAGTACAGATTGATGTCACCAGCCGCGAGTTTTGCATTTCCATTAAGTGGGCTGTTCCATGTAATCGAACCATTTGCGTTCAATGTACCGCCACCGACCATCTTATTAAGTACCTGTTGGATGGCTGTGTCGTACTTATTTTCTGCAGCAGATAACCCTTCTTGAAGGTCATCGCAACGAGCATCTATATAGGACTTGAGAGTCGGATGATGCGTGGTGGTTCCCTTGTTGGGACCGTATTTCTGAACGTATGCGAGATTGAGATCCGGGTTATCCGAATAGAAATTGCTAGACGGGTCAGACACGCCGAGATTGTCGTACAGGTCGTCTCTGAGTCCATCGATATATTTCTTGATCGTGTTCCTGGCAACGTCGTTGTCATCGCCAATCAGGTGATGATCGAAGCCCATATCGTTGTGAATATGCTTGCAAAGTTCATCGATATAGTCCTTGACGTTGTCACCGGTGAACCCATCGCCGACAAGCTGACCTGTCTGACCTGCTATGATGTTGCGAATCTGCTGTACGGTAACGCCGATTATCTTGGCGATATCGTCTACATTAGGTGCATCGATGTCGCCGTTGATGCCGTATTGCAGATTGACCGACCAAGGATCGCCAGGTATCGGTGCATTGAACATTTCCCTCTGCCATCCATCCGGATAGAGCAGCTTGTCATGCTTGGCTGGCGTCATACCCTGCGGATATTCAGAAGCATGAACTGTAGGATAGTTCCAGTTCGCTTCGGTAGTCTTCTTGAGGAACAGAGCAGACACGCCAGTTCCGACGATTTCATCCACATCTGCAAGACCGTCGTTATCAGCATCCCAGATGTATGGAATGGCGGGAGTTGTCCAGATCCATTCTGATTCTGTTCTCTCAGGTCGGTCGTATCTGAACGTGATGGTGAAAGTCTGAGGCGAGGTAAAGGGCCTCAGATTGTACTTGTACATCAGATGACCGCCGTTGATATTCTCCGATATCCATTCGGATACATACTCCTTGGTGTTCGGATCATAGGTCAGCCCTTCGAGGTACGTCTCGCCTTCTGAGTCGCTCTTGATCCTAACCTTATATCCGCTTCCCTGCAGACCACGCCCCACTTTCGAGAATACGGCAAGCTGGTCGTCGCACTCGGGTGCTCCGCAGTCATCCCAAGGATATTCAGGATGGTGTACTTTGTGATCCATTTCTTTCTCCTTAGTAAGCTGACGGCAGCACTATAAGCTCTGCCAGGGCAACTATGTCTCTTCTGTTATATACGTTTCCGTCTTTGTCTGAACCGACGAAGGCGGTGAATTTGTAACGTTGCGGCTCTTCGAGAGCATTGGGATCTTTGCAATCGACATCGACCTTGACTACCCAATCCTCGTCTTCGTCGATGCGAGCGGTAGCCACGATGCCTTCATGCTCGCCGATCCAGGAAACGAAAGCGCCTTCATATCCCTCATATTCGGAAAGAAGATGGATGGGAAGCACTCTCGAATAGTCGATGTAATGCCTGCAATGCGGGCTGCATTCCTTGAACCCATGGATGCATCCGCCGACCTCGGGTATCCACAGCTGACATGAATGGTCAGGATGCGATGGATTTGGCCAGCCATGATGATCGTGCAGGTAATGATTGTGCAGACGTGCTGGAATAGGAGGCTTGACTTCCTGATACCAGCAAGGGAATGCGAATGTAGCTGTTTCACCATTATGGATAAACAACTTGATCGGAGTAGCTATGTTGACAGCGGTTCTCCGTGGTTCATGTCTTTTATGTTCTAATTTCCTATATCCCATAATGACTCCTATTATAAATCAAAAAGCAAACGTGCAGTACCCTCTGACGCATAGCGGGCGATCGAGCGATTCGGAAGCTAGGATCGAAGCTTCGATACCGTAGTTCTCAAGCAAGCCAGCAGACCACTCTTCTGCTGCGATCCAATCCTCTTCCGATATCGAACCCCTCAGAGATGGAAGTAGCCCACGCGAGATGGTGATTGCATGGGCTACTTCATGGAGCAGAACTCTGTCCAGTAAAGGCGGGACTACGTTGCTGGATATGGAAATAACCTTCGATACCGGGTCTGTAGTCGCTATCCTCAGTTTACCGGTGCGATCGACGAGAGCGGGGTTTGTCGGCGTTACTGTGTTGATTATCCATACATCGTCGTCGATCATCACCGGTTTCAAGGCTACATCGCCCCAAATGTTCTCAGGACGTTGCTCTTCATCATCATCTGCTCATCTGGTGTGAGCTTCCGATATTCTTCTCCAAGCTTATTGATTAGCTCGGAATACCCCATGGATCCCTGTTGGTATCCCTGTCGCATCTGGGAGCTATATCCTTGGCGGCTTCCTCCGCTCATCTGGCTATAGCCCGACGCGTTGCCGGACATGGCTTCCGTGACGGAGCGGTAATACTGAGCTTCCCAACAGGATTTCTCGGCTTCCGCAAGGTCCTTCACCATGTCAACCATTTCACCGATCTCCTTGATATCCATGCGGTCAACACCGCGTTCCTGGATATCCTTGTCTACACGTTGGAGAATCTGGTTCTTGATGTCGTAGATCTTCTCTACCAATTCGTTCACCTCCTATGAATTAACTGGTGTGATAGTAAGATTGCCATTCACTACATTGATAGCAGGAGTCGGCACAAAGGCTGGATCATCTACGCTGCCATTGACGTATTCAACACCGATAGACGGACAGCATCCAAAAGGAATCTTGATAATTGCCGTCGATGTGACATTGCCATATTGGTCAACAGCTGCCGGAGTCAGGATAGCTCGGCTTGATGTACGAGCTTCACCGCCAACCACGATAGCCAACGCGATAGGACCAACTGTTCCACCTTCAGGAACCGCGATATTGCCATTGAATGTAACCTGGTAATCCGTTGTCTTATTGCAGCAACATTGACTACGGTTGACACCTCTTAGCTGGAAAACTCCGGTTCCATCTTCATGGTAGATAAGACCCCTGCGGCACGGAATGGAATCATAGAAGATGATAGGCGAATTGAGCGCCACTGTCTGCAATTGGTTTGCAATGTATTCACATGCCATTCCGATACCTCCCGTTAGAAAGAGCCACAACCGCAACCGGCGTTAAAGCAGCAATTGGGGTTGGGTACAGAGTAAGACGGGATAGGAGTCGGGTTTAGATACTGCTCAAGAGCTGTAGTCTGACGTGCATTGTCTGCGAGGATCTGTGCCGTCTGAGCGCCTTGCGAAGCTGCGAGATCTTTCATCTGAAGCTGTTGACGCAGGTTGGCGATCTCTTCGTTCTTGGCATCGATCTTATCCGCGCACATTTGGTCAAGGATGCGTTGGACTGAAGCATTCTGATTTGCGAGGATATCACGAACGCCATCGCTCACAGCGGCACGATCGGCGCACGCCTCGCGGGCGATGTCTGCACCGAGGTTGGCAAGCCCGAGACGGTTCTCACAGCAGCAATCGGAGAATTGCTGGGAAAGGGCGAACTGCTGTTGCATACTTGCCATCTGGCGAGCAGTTGCCGCAGTTTCCGCATTGGCGAAGCCACTGCACAGATCCTGCTGAACCTGAGAGAAGCCATTCCACATGCCTTGAGCTTGGTTCATCCACGGATACAGCATGTCACCGCTGGCGTTTCCTGCGCTGCTACCGTCGCCCCAGCCGCGGTTACCCCAGCCAAGAAACAGGAACAGGAGGATGATCCACCATCCGTTTCCATTGCCGAATCCACCGTCTTCGTTGCCTACGACGGCAGCAAGGTCGGCTGCGCTCATGTCTTGAAGTGCCATTTGTTACCTTCTTTCTCTTGGAGGAAACTTTCTATAGTCACCCTATGCGCACTTGGGTTACTACCATTTGAGGTTCTTGAATTGGTTGAAATCAAGACCATTCTCCTTGAACGCCTGTTCCGGTGTCTTTCCTTTCATGCTGTTTGCGAACTGCCTGAAATTCGGGTTGTTCTGATACATCTGGTTAAACACCGTGTTAGACGGTCCCTGCGATCTGATTGTTGACAGGATATTCGCTATTGGGTTTTTGCTCTGCTGCTGCTGGTTGAACAATGGGTTTCCCATTTAACGTCTCCTTCATTCCTTGAATCTCAGCCATGATTTTGTCCAGGTCGGACTTGGTCGCATAGTCGGAAGACGATGCTGGCTGCATCTCGATCTCCTCGAACTTGAACTTACGGATGGAATAAGCTCCACCGCCATCGGTCGTCTTAATCGCGAACATCGGTTCATTGCGGTACATAAGCGGAGGACTTACTGAGTTAGGGGGAAGAGGGTACATGTTCGCACCCTCATCCCCGTCAATCCATATGAGCCCATTTGTCTGTCGTGACATCAGCGGTAGGCTTTGCTGGTATTGTTGCTGGGCTGCATATGGGTTGTACATATTGGGATCGTATGCCATGGTTTACTCCTTTGCAACATGGAACGAGACACCCTCGTAATCCCACCCTGCATTGCGGAGGTTATCTCGTTCGCCCTCGCTGACAGTGTAGAAGTGCTCTCCGGAGTTTGAGTTGTAGACCCTGAACACGGGCGTGCCTTCAGAATTCGAGAAGAAGGGAACGCCTTCAGGATGCCATCCCTGCTCCTGCAGGTCTACGCAGGTGAAATAGTCCTCCGTATAGAAATGATCCCCATTGCCTGGATTGTACATACGGTATACGGGGAACTCACCGCATTTGGGCGCTCTCCATGCAATGCCCTCGTACTGCCATCCAGCTTCGACGAGCGCGTCTTTCTCGGCTGAGCTGAGAGTGTAATGGTGGAAACCGCTGTTTGGATTGTATAGACGGTGAACATCTCCACCGCCATTGTATACATATTGCACTTTTTCTATCTCCTTTCCATGGTCAGGATTGTTTAGCTCGTAGGCGACATCGGCAACGAACTCTTCCCATGATCTTCCATATTGCTGGAAGTAGTCGATCGGATCTGTGTGGTCCGATCCGCCCCACCTGATGGTGCAGTCGTAATGGCTCAGTAGCCTGTCGATCCCCCAGCCCCGTTTGGAAAGCTGCATAGCAGCCCATTCGACGCCGAGGTTCCATACCTTGTCGAAATCCGACTGGTTGTTCGCATGGCACAGCTCGATACCGACCACATACGCATTGCCTCTTCCAACCTGCCAGCAAAGCCTGTCTTCAGGTACGCAGTGGTAGCAATCTCCGGTCCAATCGCCTACATAATGAACGGCATACGTGTCATCATTAGACCAGTAGTCACGGTGGTTTTTAGCAGTTGCACCGGGGTTCGCCGTCTCATGAATGACGACATAGCTCGGATCGAGCAGGCCATGCCCATTTGATACGATATCTTCTATGATGTTCATTTTTCCGAATCCTTGTCCTTGATTACATGAGCCGTCTCAAGCAGCTTAAACGCAGGCGATTCCGCCAGTTCCGGGTTGTTCTTTGCGAACGTTTCAAGCAGGCTGCCTATCTCCATAACGCACAGATACACTGCAACTGATACAAGGATCGGTCCATTGAAACCGACCTCAAGCCCGGAAAACGTCAGTGCATCGACGATGATGCCAATGAGAATGAATCCGAATTCAGAGCTTTTGTGACCGATTCCCTCTCGCATTTTCTTGCTTGAGAATTCCTTCCTCATGATTGCAGTTCCAACACCGAATAGGCAATCGAGAAATATCAGAATCAGCAGCGAGACAATCGCCACCTGCGCCGGAAAACAATCTCGTACCGGTGCTAGAAAAACTTCCGCCAATGTCATAATCAAATACCTTTCTATTCCGCATTCCCAACTTTAGGGAATTATTGCCCGTCTGATATCGTTATAGCTATTGAACGTCGGGTGAATATCGCCGGACGTCCTGAATGACTGAGAGTCATCGAAGCCCCACACAAGACCCTGCTTCGCTGACATCGTGTACACCTTTGCGATGAAATGTGTCATGCGGAACTTAGCCCTACCGGTTATCCGCAATTGATAGCTCTGCAGCCTGAGATCGACTCTCATCCATTCCGTGAGATTGTATTGTGTCGTGCTATGCGAAATCGTCTTCTTCGTGGTGACACGTCTGCCGAATTGGTCTATTCCAGTCAACTCGACATCGGCATCGCCGATGAAGTAATCGAACCTGAATTCCAATTGGCTGAGGTAAAGCCATGTCTGCTGTGGTTGCGTTGCCGCAAGCTCGCCAGTCTGTATGACGAAGTTATACCCAGCTTCAGTATCCATACTGTCATCATGCGTAAGTGGAAGCAGGTATACGCTGTTCTCTGTTACGATACCGACGCCCTCCCTGTAGTCTTCGAAATCTATATGGATCAGATTCAGAATAGGTTCGTCGAAGTCGAGGGAATACGTCCACCAGGACTTGAGGTCGATATCGTAGCAGAACAGTATATTGTCGAGCTGTGTATCGTTCTTTCCAAATGAGATATAGAGTATGCCATCTACTTCTAACACAACGGCGCTCTTCAATATGGAGCCGTTCTTATCGGTGAACACGGGCTTAATCTGATCGCTGACGTAGTTAGCCCTGATCTGCGAATTGTATTCCATCGTCATAGTCGTGAGAGCTAGGCCATATCTGCTGATCGAATACAGGCCATCCTCGCACACCGCTGCGCCACGATAACTCTTGCATCCGACTGCTCCTGCGACCTGTTCGGCCTGCCATGATTTCATGTTCTGCTCGTTGGAAATGGTCACCGAATTCTCGACGAGGTTATAGCGCTGCTCTTTAGACGAGTTTCTGGAATCGCATAACATCGTGACGATAGAGCTACCGCTCTGGGTCTTGTACTTATCGACGTACCGTATTTCCTGGTTTGTACCAGGTTCGACATCGACGAAGCCACCGCCTGTACCTGGCGATACGCTGAACAGGTTTCCTGGATTGCCGCCGATCCACAGTCGTTGGGGTTCGTCTTTGTTGCCCCAGAAGTATAGCCTTCCGTCAATGCACGTGACATGGCTGGCCTTCACGCCTTCCGTGACATTCTCCGTTGGTGACAGAAGGTTTGCCATGGGCCACATGCTGGTAACATCAAGATATCCGAACCAGTCGAATACCCAATGACCGCCATCTACCATGTCGGTCCTACCAGAGAACTGCAGGCTCGACGAATTGCCAACTGTATAGTAGACCTCTACGGCTTTGACACCGAGGCCGGTGGGAGCATCGCCGATGACCTGCAGGAAACATCCCGCATGCCATTCGTCAACCGGGTAGTTAGCATAGAACGTGAACTGAGGCGAGCATTCAGTCGGACCGTACTTGTTTATATAGCTCCAGGCTATGGCGATCCTAAAGCAGAACTCATCGCTCATGGTATCCGATATCCTGAGATCTCCACGTTGAACGAGGTTAGCCATCGTAGGAGCTTGCGGGCGTGGAACACGTGCGGCGTTTTCGAGAACATGGTCATCGATATCACCGGTCCACAGCTGGTCCTCGGATGTCGTACCTATGAGCTTATCGTCGGCATATGCGAACGATTCCCAGTGGTGTCCCTGTACGCTTGTCTTGTTGTTGAGGGTGACGGTATGGCTTATGTCTCCAGACTCGACGTTCCCGTATACGAGAGTGCCATCATCGAGTCCTATGTACATCTCGTGACCAACGAGTATGCAGGCATTCGTGAACTTACGCGATGCCGGTGCGCTGAACAGCTTGACGATATTGTTCCTCGTCTCAAGCGTCTTATTGCTTGCAATGCCGACGTTGTTCTGAACGATAACATAGTTCATCTGCAGGTCGGATTGCTCCTGTGGAACATCCTTGCCTAATGTGAAATCACGTGGCGAAAGCTGAAAATTGCATCCGGCGAAATCCCTGAATACCTGCTGTCTCGGTTCGGAATTAGCTGTACGACCTCCACCTTGGCTTCTTTGTTTTGTGCTCTTTTTAGACGGCATGTATTCTCCTTAAAGAACCGGTATGTAGCCAAGAGAACTTGTCTCATATGTATCTGTGGTCGTATGAGCTGAGTCGTTTTCACGCATAGCGCTTAGGAATTTGCTTGCCTCATCTGTTAGAGATTGTGCGACTTCGGTACAGCTTGGATCAGCGAGAGCACGTTTCGCAGCGGTTCTCACGATAAGATAGTAAGGATCTGGAAGCCATTTGAAATGGACTTCCTCGTAAGCCTTGGGGCAATTGTCCTCACATGAATCATCGCAGATATGAAGCGGCTCTATATACCGGATGACATCGGTTTCGATGAGCATTCCGCATTCGAAACGTCTCCATGGCCGTTTGAATGTCAGAGTGTTGCCAACTGTGAAAGCCATTTGATCGTTGTTATCTACGTTCGCACGGCCGAACTCATCATACATTTCGTATGCACCGGTGTTGCCGGATCTGGCTTGTGTGTAGGGTATCTGCAGCCGGGGCATAGGATCGCCCATACGATGCAGCCTGACGGCATCGTTGTATCCGGTGCAGACTTTGTATACATCATCAGGAAGTTCGAACTCCTGTATGCCATGAGGTGGGTTATGGGATACTCCCATTTCCCACCTATCACGCAAGAACTGCCAGTCCTGTTCCTTCTGGA
>Ga0310695_10014906_pt1 | contig 10438 bp, 8 predicted proteins | sample RumenRJG_04DNA_FD_203882 | JGI IMG/M metagenome (GOLD analysis project Ga0310695, IMG submission 203882) | Bovine rumen microbial communities from Lethbridge, Alberta, Canada - RJG_04 (v2) (version 2) | ecosystem: Host-associated > Mammals > Digestive system > Stomach > Rumen | place: Canada... | reverse complement strand
TTGAAGCAAAGCGTGAGGAAAATCCTCTCGCTGATGATGTGCAGAATCAAGCGGAAAACTACGCCTGCAACCCGCAGGCTTGGTACGGTGTGTGGTTTCCAAATCAAATCCCTTTGGTATACCTTGCAAACGGCAATAAGATATACTTTAAGAATATGCTGCAACCTGACAGTGACTACGTTGAGTTGACTGAAATGCACTCTCCGAAAAAGATGCTGAAGCTTATCGGACAGGTTTCGGAATACGGTGCTCTGCCACGCTTGGACAAACGCGGGTTGCGCGACTGTCAATACTGTGCAGAGATGAAGTTTGAGGAATCCATCAAAAACGGCGAAAAGAAAAGCCTTGCGATTCTTGCAACCGGTTCCGGTAAAACATATCTTGCCTGTTTAGCTACATATCGTCTTTTAAACTATACTAACGCCAAAAGAGTACTCTTCTTGGCGGATAGAAACAATCTTGCAAAGCAGGCTAAAACAGAATTCTGTACCTTCAATCGTACCGAAAATCAAGAAGAAATGAGCTCATTATATACGATCGAAAGGTTGAGAAAAGATTCTGATATAAAAGCAGATATCGTAATTTCCACGATTCAAAAGCTTTTTGCGGTTCTCACCGGTAAACAGCTAACCGACGACGACAGCGAGGATGCCGAAGATGAGAAAAACGCTGTAAAAGAAGAAGCAGAGGAAACTAAAGAAATACAGCTCGGCGATAGACTTTTCCTTCCGCCCGATTATTTTCAACTCATTATTGTTGATGAATGTCACCGCTCGATTTACGGTAAATGGAGAGCGGTTCTTGATTACTTTTCGGATGCTCACGTTCTCGGATTGACCGCAACACCGACTCCGGAAGCGTATGCGTTCTTCAACAATAACATTATCGAAAAATATACTTATGACGAATCGGTTGTTGACGGCGTTAATGTTCCGTCCAGAATCTATAGGATCAAAACAGAAAAGACGGAGCACGGCGGCGTAATTGATGAAGGAACGCGCGTGGTTGAAACTTCCCGCAGAACAGGCAAGGAAACCGAATACGAAGCACATCACAGAATAGATTATGATTCTTCCGCACTGGACAGATCGGTAGTAAATCCCGACCAAATCAGGGAAGTTCTGACAGCCTACAAAAAAGCGATATATGAAGACTTATATCCTGATCGGGAAAAGAAATGGGAGTATATTCCAAAGACTTTGATATTCGCCAAGGATGATTATCACGCTACTCAAATTGTGGAAATTGCAAAAGAAGTTTTTGGCGAAGAATTTGAGAGCGGCGAAGTTCCCGAACATTTCGTACAGAAAATCACCTACACCGCAGAAGATTCAAACGGTTTGATTCGTGACCTCAGAGTGGAAAAGGATTTCCGAATCGCTGTTACTGTTACACTTGTAGCAACCGGCACAGACGTTAAACCGCTTGAAGTTGTTCTGTTTATGAAAGATGTCCGTTCGGACACCCTGTATACGCAGATGAAGGGACGCGGCTGCCGTGTAATCGACGACGATAAACTGAAAGAAGTCACTCCGAATGCAGTCACAAAGGAATGCTACTACATTGTTGACGCAGTTGGCGTAACAGAGTCAGATAAGGTGATTCCTCAGCCTGTAATCGGTCCCGGAAACGGCAAAAAGGTTCTTCCGCTGGATAAACTGTTGGAGCACCTTGCCCACAACGAAGTGAGCGATGAAAATCTCTGGCTGCTGCGGGACTACTGCTCAACGATCAATCGCCGCTACGAGAACAACGTCCTTTTTGGCAAACATCTTGACTATTTTAATAACACCTTTGGTTTTTCTCCCAAAACGATTGCATTTCGCATTCAGGAAGCTTATGACAAGGAGCTCCTTCCTGCATACAAAAGCCCGTCAAATGACAATACCGAGCGAATGGATTTGATTATTGATTTGATTGGCAACATTCCTGCACGACGAAAGCTGTTGGAAATGCAGCGCGGTTATTTTGTAACAACCGAAGATGATCCCGATAAACTTATTTACGCAGGCTTTTCTAAAGAAACCGCACAGTCCTTTATTGATAATTTTGAAAAGTACCTTAATGACAACAAAGACAGCATTGAGGCTTTGCGCATTATCTACAATTCCGAGGATGTTGTGATCACTCACAGCATGCTTGTTGAATTGCGAGACAGCTTGCTTTCGGAAAACCGACAGTACAGCCCATATCAAATATGGCGCAATTACAAAGTGATCGACGAATTTGGTAACGTAGATGAACTGGATATGAAGGCTAACTTTAATGCGCTGACAAATCTCATTCAGATCGTGCGTTTTGCTTATAATAAAAACCAAAAGCTCACCGCATTGATCAAAGGCTACACGCAGCGCTTCAACCTGTACTGCGGTCAGGCGCAGCGTACTTTATCGGATGACCAAATAGAAATTATGCGGCAGATTGCGGAATTCGTGATTAACGACGGCGCAATCACCGCGATGGAATTAAATGAAATTGACACAGACCTCTGGCGCAGAGGAATAACAAGTTTTACTGCTCCTGTTTTCAACGACGAAATACAAACAATGTCAAGGTTTTTACTGAGAGCAGCATAAGAGGTGTAAAGAATGGCAACCAATCAAAAGACCGAATCCGCCTTGCTTTCAAAGGTGTGGAATATAGCAAATGTACTGTCAGCCGCAGGCGTTGGTTTTACGGATTATATAACGCAGCTGACCTATATCCTGTTCTTAAAAATGGATGACGAAAAGGAGTCGAAGGGATTAAAAAGCTATCTTCCGGAAGGCTGTAAATGGAAGGATTTGAGCTCGTTAAGCGGTGACGACCTTGTTGAAAAATATGAGGAGATCTTAAAAGAGCTTTCCAAATGCGACGGCTTGATCGGTACGATCTTTACAAAGGCTACCAACAAGCTATACCGTCCCGTTATGCTCAAAAAGGTCATTGATATGGTTGATGAGGACAACTGGTATATGATGGAGGGTGACCTTAAAGGCGCGATCTATGAAAAGATCCTCGAAAAGAACGGACAGGACAAAAAGAGCGGCGCAGGTCAGTACTTTACACCGAGAGCTTTAATTTCTGCTATTGTGGATGTTGTCGATCCCAAGATCACCGAAACGGTTGCCGATCCCTGCTGCGGAACGGCAGGTTTTCTCCTTGCAGCTTATGAGCATATGAAGCCCCAGAGCAAGGATGTTGAAAAGCAAAAATTTCTGAAAAACAATGCGCTGTACGGAGCGGATAACACCGATTTGGTCGTTACCCTTGCTTCGATGAATTTGTATCTGCACGATATCGGCGTTAAGAAAAGCCCGATTGTTTATCAGGATTCGCTGATTGATAAATCGGACAAAATGTATCAGGTAGTACTGACAAATCCGCCGTTTGGAACCCGTCCGCAGGGTAGTGTAGATGTATCCTCCAACAGACCGGAATTTATAAAAACATCGGATAATCAGGTTAATTTTTTGCAGCATATTATGTCAATCGTCAAAACAGGCGGACGTGTCGGCGTAGTTATGCCCGACAGTGTTCTGACCGATGGCGGCTCCACGGCAAAAGTACGTGAAAAGCTGCTAAAGGACTATAATCTGCATACCATTCTTCGTCTGCCCACAGGAATCTTTTACGCAAACGGCGTCAAAACTAATGTGCTCTTTTTTGAAAAGAGCGAACCGACAAAGGATATTTGGGTATATGATTACCGCACCGGAGTAAAGCATACATTGGCGACAAAGCCGATGACCAGAGAACACTTGCAGGACTTTGTAGATTGCTATTGCGTCGGTCATATGGATGACCGCAAAGAAACCTATGACGCACAAACCAACCCCAACGGCAGATGGCGCAGATTTAAGGCGGAGGAAGTGTCAAAGCGTGAAGATCTGAACTTCAAGTGGATCGACTTCACCGAAGAAGATGACCGCACCGTTGCGGAAATCCTCGACGAAATGCAGGACGAATCCGACGGCATCGCTGCCGCTGTCGCTCAGCTCAAAGAGCTGCTGGGAGGGATTGAGCTGTGATTGATACTCAGGCTATCAGAAGCAAAATTCTCGACCTCGCTATGCACGGACAGTTGACGGAACAACTGCCGGAGGATGGTACTGCCGAAGAACTCTATCAGCATATACAAGCCGAAAAACAACGCTTGATTAAAGAAGGTAAAATCAAGAAAGAAAAGCCTCTTCCTGACATTATTGAAAATGAAAGCACGTTTGACATTCCTGATAATTGGAAGTGGGTAAGACTGCAAGAAATAACTTCGAATCAAACATTAAATGATGGTAACTGGGTGTTATCAGATGATATGGTTGATAACGGCCCTGTTAAGCTTATACAACTTGGAAGTATTGGAGACCTTAAGTATAAAGACAAAGGTTTTAAGTATTTGACAAAGCAGAGATTTGAAGAATTAAATGGTAAACAGATATATCCAGGCTATTTGCTGATAAATCGATTAGTTGCAGATAAAATGCTTCTTTGTATAATTCCAAGTATTGAAGGTACACTCATAACAGCTGTAGACGTTTGTTGGGTGGCTCCGCAAAAAAGATGTTATGATATAAAATATTTGATGTATGCACTTTCGTCATCAAGTATTCAAAAAAAGGTAAAAGAAGTAGGACACGGCGTAACAAGATTTAGAATCAGTAAAACAAATCTTATAAATATTCCCTTTCCTTTTCCTCCGCTCTCCGAACAAGCTCGAATTGTTAACAGAATTGAATATCTCTTTTCAATTCTCGACACTATTGACGAACTGCAAAAACAGTATGCCGATAATCTCACCGCTCTGAAAAGCAAGCTAATCGACGCCGCAATCCAAGGCAAATTTACCGAACAACTCCCCGAGGACGGCACAGCCGAAGAGCTATATGAGCAGATACAGGAAGAAAAGCAAAAACTAATCAAAGAAGGCAAAATCAAAAAGCAAAAACCACTCCCCGAAATCTCCGACGACGAAATCCCGTTTGATATTCCGGATAATTGGAAGTGGACGCGGTTTGCTGATATATTAGATGTCAGAGATGGCACACACGATACGCCCAAATACGTTACGGATGGCATACCTCTTGTAACAAGCAAGAATCTAAGGAACGGTTTAATAGATTTTGAATCTGCTAAATTAATATCATATGAAGACGCAAAGCAAATAAACAATAGATCAAGAGTTGATGATGGTGATATATTATTAGCTATGATTGGAACCATAGGAAATCCGGTATTAGTAAAAAAAGATAGAGAGTTTTCCATCAAGAATATAGCTCTTTTTAAACCAATAGATTCAAATCTGTTAGATATGTCATTTGTTTTGTGTTATTTAAAAAACGAGGAACGTGTAATGCAGGAGAAAGCTCGTGGAGGACTACAACCGTTTGTTTCTCTAAAGATTTTACGTACAAGTATTATTCCTCTCCCGCCCCTTGCCGAGCAAAAACGCATTGTCCAAAAACTCGACGAAATCCTGCCATTGTGTGAAAACTGAAATGAGGTGCTCTGTATGAGCAAAAAAATCAGTACGAAAATCTTTGTTGGATGTGCAGGTCCAGACGAAATCCATAAACTTATTGATGAAATCTCAAAAGAATCCCATAGCTTTGACCGATACTTAATTACATACATTGATTTTTTAGGTGTAACAAACAAAATGGAAAATAGTGAGAGCTATGAATCTCTTCAGTTTCTTAGGTATGTTTTATCAGGGATAGTCCACCGAGCTTCATTAATAAGCGAAAAAAATAACATCAATGATTTCCAAATCAAAATTTTTTCGGACAATGTAGTTATCGCTCAGAAAATCAATGATAATATTTTGAAAGATCAAATTATCAGCATGATAAATTTGGTTTCGCTAATTCAGTTTGAGGCTTTTTTTCAATTTGATTTTCCGTTGCGCGGCGGCATAACGATAGGAGATTTATACATTGATAACGCTGTTGTATGGGGCTCAGGATTAATTGAAGCATATAAAATTGAAAACAGTTTAGCCAATTATCCTCGTGTAATCGTATCACAAAAAGTCTTAGATGCATTTGACCAATGTAAACAGGATAGTTTAAACATATATGCTCTGATTGAGAAAGACTTTGATGGTTATTGGTTTGTAGAGTACTTCACTGCTGCACCAAATATCACTCTAATACCACAGATTTCAGATAATCTAAAGTATAAAGCTCAAACATATGCAGGCGAAAATGAAAGAGTAAAGCAAAAGTTAAATTGGATAATCCATTATTTTAATTCATATTGTATGCGTTTAAAAGGACGTGGTGATTACGATAAATATACTGTTTCCTATATCTAATGAATTAACCTAAAAATGTATCATCCAAAAACACGACGAAATCCTGCCGTTGTGTAAAAAACTGAAATGAGGTGTCATTAATTAAAACTAAAGAAGAAAAGCAACAAGTACTCATAAATCGATACGCTTCTGAAATGGGGATAATAAAGTTAAGAGTAGAACAAATCAAAAACGCTTCTAAAACAATAAAATATTTGCAGCCTATGGTTGAATATAAAGCTCTGCATCTTCGAAAAATAATTGAGCAAATACTCTTGTCATCATTGATTGCAAACTCAGAAGTCTATCAACAGTATTATAATCGTTTAGAAAGAGAATGGAATGCAAGGTTGATTTGCCGGGATTTAGAAAGAATCCATCCCAAATTCTTTCCTGTTGCCGCTATTGACGATCACGAAAATCAACATATTTCTGAGAACCCGAAGGATAATTTGACAAGCAAAGAAATTATTGTAATGTATGAAAAAATGGGGAAACTCCTTCACGCTCATAATCCATTTAGTCCCTTCCCGGATTATCAAGAGCTATCGAATTATATTGATGATTGTTGTAATAAAATCATTCGCTTTCTGAGCGTTCATACAATCATGATGTATGGTGAAAAAGATTTCCTATATGTTATAATGGAAGAAAGAACGAGCAGCCAGGTATCAATAAATTGGTTTAGCCAGTGTGATGAATAATAAAGATATACATATAAAATGTAAAAAATCCTGCCGTTGTGTGAAACACAGAAATGAGGTGATATTCTATGAATGATAAACTGCGAAATTCAATAAAGGATGATATTAATAAATGCTGTTCGGCACTAAAAGGTCACGCAAACAAAAGCCTTTATGAAGAACTGTATGCTAAATATATAATGTTAGATAAAAGAATTGATGACTCAATTCCAAACTATGTTCATAGAATAGGTGACACAAATTATCATCACGAGCTTGCTGCTCTAAAGTCTGTACTGGAAACATATCTTTTATGTGATTCGATACCCGCTAAAACAGATAATAATAGTCAAGATAATAATGCTCAAGACAAGATTATCTTTCTAAGTCATAAATCGGACGACAAGAAATATGGAGACGCACTAAGAGAATTTATTATCGGATTAGGAGTTAAAGATGAACAGTTAATCTATACCTCTCATCCTTTGAATAAAATCCCTATGGACGAAAATATTTATGATTATTTAAGGAAACACATAAACTCACAAGTGTTTATGATTATTCTGTGGTCTGATAAATATTTAGAAAGCCCTGCTTGCCTAAACGAAATGGGTGCTGCTTGGGTAACGCAAGCTGATTATACAAATATATATGTCCCAGGCTTTTCATTCGGAAACCCAAAGTATCACGAATGCGCAGTTGACACGCGTAAAATGGGAGCAGTTCTTAATGGTGACGCTCACTGTAAAACAAGTATGATTGAACTTAAGAACAAAATTATAAAATTATTTGATCTTGAAGATAACGAAGCCAAAACCAGTCTGTTATTAGATGAATTTATAAAAAACATTAAAGCGGATGAATTCATTATAATCGATGGAGGCACTTTTTGATATGTTTTCTCATTATCTAAAAACCATACGAAATTCTACCGTTATGTTAAAAACGAGAATGAGGTGATCTATTGGGATTTGATTCATGTTTTAATGAGAAATGTAAAGAACGAATTAAAAGCTATATGGGTTTTACAATTATGGCTAATCAATCCTATATGGTTATTGTAATGCTTCGTGATTTACAAGCAAACAAAAACGAAATAATCAATTTATCTCCAGCATTTTATCAAATAGTTTTTCGCAATTGTATGCAAGCTCTGTTTGTCGACATTTCAAAGATGTTTGATAAAGATTCCAAAAATATGAGCATAGTTTCTCTGTTGAACATTATTAATGACCATTTGGATTTGTTGGATAACCGTGCTGTTTTTGTTAATGAGTTTCAACATTTGGATGATTCATCAGCTAAATGCTTTAAGTTTGATTCACTGATAGGCCTAATAAAACACTGTAATGATTCTATTGCAAAATCCAAAAAAGAAATAGATTCACTTACGACTCTCAGAAATAAGTTTTATGTGCATTTAGATAAGAAGGCTCAAAACCATTTGGATAGGCTTTTTAATGAATACTCTGTAAGTCTGGTTACACTCGAGAAGCTACTGACTCTAAATGTAAATATATGCAATGCGTTACATTTGTATTTTGTAGGCAGCACAGTTATGCCTGTTACTGTTAATCACGACGATTTAAAAAGAACCATTTCGTTCATAGAAAAGTACGAAGTGTTATCAAAAAAATATAAAGATTATTTGTAAGCTTTTGCACAAAATGCATTATATAAATAATCTATGCAATTTTTCCATTGCGAAAAGTAAAAATATTAGAGAAAGGGAGAAAAAACAAATGAGTTTAAGTGACATTTTAAGTATTATTAGCATTATTTTAACTATATTTTTCGGCATCGCCGGTTTGATTGCTGCCGGTGTCATAATAAACAAGTTAAGTGCAAACTCCAAAATTGGAAATCATTCAAACAATAATATAGTAAACCAAAATATTAATAACAACAACGAGAACTAAATCATTATGTTTAAACAACTCAAAAATAAACTGGCGTTATCTAAGATTGGGAATAATTCAAATAACAATCAGGTAAATCAAAACTGTAATGTTAATAATTTTATAGTTAGCAGTAATCAAAACGATGTTTTAAATGTGTTGAGTGATACCGGCAATTATGATGTTATTCAGCAATATACGCAACAATTATTAGAAACGGTTAATAAAACACATCCTTTATATCCTGCTTACTCGGCAACATATGATTCAAACTTCAAAAAACTAATCAGTACTCCTGAAACAGATGATGCACTTGCTAAGTACCCCAAAAAAGCAAAGGGCACTCTGGAGCTTGATTACAAAAAATACCCCAATATGAGTAAAGATGAGACACCTTGGGAGTATGCGTATAGAACACAAACCAAAGTAGTTTTGAAAGCAACTAATTACAAAGAGTATTTGGGAGAAATAGAAGATCCTTTCCCCATAGCAACATATCAAGATGGGATGATGATAGGTATTGAACCTCCGCCGTTCCCTCCGGCAGTATCCGCAATTCTAAAAAGCGGAAATGTATCAATACCTATTTTACTGAAAAGGATTCCTTGTTCAGAATATAAACATATATGCTTTGAAAATGTAGATAAGAACTCGGCGTTGCATATAACCATAAATCTAAACGAGGAAACTGGAAAATCAAATATAAATATATCAAGGGATTATAATTCTGATATTGGTTTACAATTATCAAGAGAAAAGCTAATAGAAAATCTTGTCTCAAACCCATTTGAAATTGAATGTAACTCTGTTTTAATGTTTCATACTGAGATTGAAAAAAGCAGCTTAGATACAGAGTTTTTCCATATTGCATCAAGTATAATTTCTATAATAGAAGAACTGTTTTATATTGAAAAAAATCTGCAATGTAAATTTGATAATGGGATAAACAATCTAAAGCCTGATGATTTTCACAATATCCAATTAATTTCTTCATCAATTAAGAATTTATGGTTTGGAGAACGAATGGATTTTGATAATAGTTTACACTGTTATTATAAAAATCTACCTGATGATATTGATAAACAGCCTACTGAAAAAAACGAGTTCGAAGGTGTTGCTTATGATTTCTCTTTCAGTTTATTAGGTGTTGATTTTGCTGTTGATAAATACATATCAATATATAGAAAAGCAAAAATAAACAATATTAAATCAGTATTAAAAAACATAAAGTGCAAAAAAGATAGTATTATGATTACCTTTAAGCCATTAGATGGTTACGATTACTTTGAAAGACTTTCATTATTTGAAGGCATTACTATTTCAACAACGAAGTAAACAATTCAAACCGCACTTCTATTATATCAGAAGGAGTATTTTTTGTGTACCGCTAAAGCTTTTTTGAACCCCCTATACAATCGGGGGTTTTCGATTAACAGTAACCGCTTAATAATCACCCCACTGATATAAAGCGTAACCGCTTAATAATCACCCCACTGATATAAAGCGAACCCTCCGCAGTAAGCAAAGGGTTTCGCGTAGTATATACAGAGTTTTATTCTTCTGACAATGATGCCGGTCTTGTCCTG
>Ga0310695_10014905_pt1 | contig 10439 bp, 5 predicted proteins | sample RumenRJG_04DNA_FD_203882 | JGI IMG/M metagenome (GOLD analysis project Ga0310695, IMG submission 203882) | Bovine rumen microbial communities from Lethbridge, Alberta, Canada - RJG_04 (v2) (version 2) | ecosystem: Host-associated > Mammals > Digestive system > Stomach > Rumen | place: Canada... | reverse complement strand
GGTCTCAAGACGGATATCAGGGTATCCGAGTTCGGCATCGACAACATGATGATAGCCGGTACCCTGAAAGGAAGAATAGCCCGCAGCATCCCCGAACTGGCAGGGATGCTGGGTAAGGTTTGATCAGACGGTTTTCACGTGGACGTGGACTCCCTCTCCGGACTCCACGACCACTTCGGTACCGACCGGGATGATCTCGTCGGAATCCGCACTCCAGGTGTCGGAACCGATCTTGACCTTCCCCTTGAGGTTGTCGGGATTGGTCTCGATGACCACCACCCCTTTCCGGCCTATCAGCGATCCCGTGACCGTCGTAGAGGGAGGTTCCGTACCGCCCAGATGCTTGTAGAGGATCAGGGTACCGATGACGACGGGGATGGTCAGCACGATGGCCATTACCACCGTGTACCAGGTGTACAGCATGTCGGGGACGATCATCCCGTAGATGCCGATCACCAGCAGATCGAGTCCGGGAATGATGAGGTACGCTCCCGGGCTGGAGGCCTCGGTGGTGACAAGTGCCAGACCTATCACGACGAGGGCTATCGCAACGTAGAATTCTTCCATGTTCAGACCTTTATGTCGTCGGGTATCTTGTCTTCTTCCATCTCCTTCTCGAGCTCCTTCTGGTACGCCGCGGTCTCCTCCGCGATGTCCGCCTGGGTGGGGATGGGGCCGAGGATCTCGTCGGGGTCGCCCACGGCCTGCCTGATGCTGTTGACGTCGGCGATCTCGCGGTCGGCCACGTTCTTGGACGCACCGAGGTACTCGGAGATGCCGTCGACGATCTTGGTCATCTCCAGCGGGAAGTAGATCTTGGACGCCTGTCCGTCACCGACGGATTTCAGGGTGTCCATGGACAGTACCGAAAGGGCCTTGGCATCCATGGATGCGGAACCCACGGAGAGGATGCGTAGCTTCTGTGCCTCTCCCTGCGCCTCCAGGATGGTGGCGAGCCTCTTACCCTCGGCCTCGAGGATCATGGACTGCCTGGTACCCTCGGCCTCGAGGATCTTGGACTTCTTCTTTCCCTCGGCCTCCATGATGGCGGACCTCTTGAGACCGTCGGCTTCCAGGATGGCGGCACGCCTCTTCCTCTCGGCGGAGGTCTGCTCCTCCATGGACTGCTTGACCTTGGGTGCGGGGTCCACCTCCTTGATCTCCACGGTCTCGACCCTGACTCCCCACTTGTCGGTGTTCTCGTCGAGGGTGTCCCTGAGCTGGATGTTGATGTTCTCTCTGGAGGAGAGGATCTCGTCGAGCTCCATCTGACCGATGACGGAACGGAGGGTGGTCTGTGCGAGGTTCACGGTGGCCAGACGGTAGTTGGTGACCTCGAAGAAGGCGTTCTTGGGGTCGGTGACCTTGATATAGATGACCGCATCCACGTTCACCGGGGAGTTATCCTTGGTGATGACCTCCTGCTTGGGGACGTCCATGACCTCGGTACGGAGGTCGATCTTGACGACCTGGTTGATCAGGGGGGTCACGATGTTGAGACCCTGGTCGAGAACGCGGACGAACTTTCCCAACCTCATGTAGATGGCCTGTTCGTAAGGCTGAACGATTTTCACTCCGCTGGTCGCGAATATGATGATCACGAAGACCAGGAAGATTGCCAGGATTAGAATTCCCTCTCCCATTTTCTCACTGCATCCGTATAGGCGTATAGATACTAAAAACAGTCCCTACTTTTATATCAAAAAAGGCAATCCTCGACACGTTAGGCCTCGGGCCGGAGTGATATAATGAAGCAGTTGGTCCTCATCAGACACGGAGAGAGCGAATGGAACAAACTCAACCTTTTCACCGGCTGGACCGACGTCGACCTCTCCGAGAAGGGATGGAAGGAGGCCAAGGAAGCGGGTATCCTCATGAAACAGGAGGGATTCGTCTTCAACAAGTGCTACACATCCTATCTGAAGAGGGCCATCCACACCGCCCAGACCGCCCTCGCCGAGATGGACCTCGACTGGATCCCCATGGAGAAGCATTGGGAGCTCAACGAGAGGCACTACGGGGCACTCCAGGGACTCAACAAGGCCGAGACCGCCGAGAAGTACGGGGAGGAGCAGGTGACCCTCTGGAGGAGGTCCTACGACGTATGTCCCCCCGCCCTCAGCGAGGACGACGACAGGAACCCCGGCAAGGACCCCAGGTACGCGGGAACCCCCGCCGCCGGACACCCCCTCACCGAGAGCCTCGAGATCACCGTCAAACGTGTCATCCCCTTCTATGAATCCACCGTCGTCCCCGACATAAAGGCCGGGAAGAGGATCATCATCGCCGCCCACGGCAACTCACTCCGTGCCCTCGTGAAGTACCTCGACAACCTCACCGCGGAGCAGATCATCAAGGTCAACATCCCCACCGGCGTGCCCCTCGTCTACGAGTTCGACGACGACATGAAGGTCGTCGGGAAGAGGTACCTCGGGGACCAGGAGGCCCTCGCCGCCAAGGAGAAGGCGGTCGCCGACCAGGCCAAGAAGAAGGCATGAGGAGGGTTTGGAATGGAGGTCCAATACATCCACAAACGCTGCTGTGCCAGGATATCCGCCGTATACGACAACAAGGAGGTTGGTTACCTCACCTACACCATCGAAGACGGCACCTTAGACATCGAGCACACGGTGGTGAATCCCGAGATGCGCGGACAGGGCATCGCACGCAGGATGGTGCAGATGGCCGACGCATTCTGCAAGCGCGAGGGACTGAAGATCAAGGCGAGCTGTTCCTACGCCGCCGACGTCCTCGGACTGGACAACCCCAACTCTTCCTGCAAGATCTGAATCCTGTAGACGCCTTTCCGAGCCGGAAGATTTTGGGCCGACGGTGTGCGCCTTGACCTAGTTAAATAGTTTTTTGTCAAAACGTAGATTTGTCTAAACCAATTCGCGCGATATCGGAAAATCACCGGTTGCTGGTTATGATAACGACGATTTTCATGCGTTACTTAACAACGGTTTAAAATATACATCACTTAATTCTGCCTATGAACCCTGATGGAAAGGGGTCATCCGGAACGAAATACGGATTGCCCAAACACCTGAACATCATGGCAGCCATTCTCACAGCGAGTCTGCTTTTCGCTGCCGTATTCTGCCTGACAACCGCGACCGACTCCTCGGAAGCAGACCCCGTCGAAGGTGACTTCGGCGAAGGGATGCATTATTGGTACGAAAATGGGACCCTGAAAATAACCGGTAACGGTCCGATTCCAGATTTCGATGGACCCGTCCCCTGGGCCACTTACCAATATTCAGTCACAACTCTTTGGATAGGGAATGGTGTTACCTCGATTGGGGTAGGAGCATTCGACGATTTGACAATACTTACAACCATTGTGTTGGAAGACGGAAGCTCCTCCCTGACCCTTACTGACGGAGTATTGTTCAATGCTGACGGAACCGTACTGTACAAATATCCCGCTCAATTGGGAACATCCTACACCATCCCCGATACGGTAACTGAGATATTCGCCGGGGCATTCGAGAATTCAGGCATACAAACCGTGAATATCGGAACCGGCCTTACCACCATCGGATACGAGGCATTCAGGAACAACCAGGTGCTTACGACCGTGAACATGGGAACCAACGATGTCCTATGCGACATCGGGGGAAATGCATTCTACAGCTGCGTGTCCATGTCCGGCTTTTCCTTCCCCGCATCCATCAGAAATATCGGGGATTTCGCATTCTATGACTGCAATGCACTTACCTCCGTGAACATTTCCCCTGTACTGGAAGGGAACGAAACCGCTGTCCTCGGCAACCACGCATTCTATTGTTCCGAGGGTATCCAACAGGTTACAGTCAACGTGACCACCATCGGTGATTCAGCATTCGCAGACTGCCAGATCACTACATTGACGATTGGCGATAACGTAACCACCATAGGCGAATCCGCATTCTCCCAGAACACCCATCTCAGCTCAGTGACCATCGGGCAGAAGGTAAGTACGATCGGGGACTATGCGTTCAGTAACAACACTACCAACAGCGTCGAGACCCTGACAATCCCCGACAGCGTCATAACAATCGGAAGAAACGCGTTCAATGGATTCAAGAGCGTCACCGAACTGACTATCGGCGAGGGTGTGACGGACCTGGATCAGGCATTCCCGAACCTTCTCTCCCTTACGACACTGAAGTTCAACGCGGCGAACTGTAACGATTACAGCAGCAACCAGTTCCCCAGTAATTCCGATAACAACATATCGGTCACCTTCGGACCCAACGTCACCAAGATCCCTGCATCCCTGTTCAAGAGCAATCAGCGGGTGGTATCAGTCAAGATATCCGATAAGGTGACCGCCATCGGGGCCAATGCATTCTACTCGTGCACCAATCTGGAATCCCTGACCATGGGCAGTGCCGTCGAAACCATAGGGGAAGGTGCGTTCAGTCACACTGCTATCACCACCCTTACCCTTCCGGCATCCCTCACTTCACTGGGCAATTACGCATTCAGTTACTGTTCCAATCTTGAGAGCGTGGACCTTTATGCCAACATTAATGCCGTTTCCACTGAACCTTTCGATCACTCAGGAAAGGACACCGGTATGTCCCTAACTATCGAATCGGGTGTCACAAGTATCGTCGGCGGTTTGTTCAAATATTCCAATGTCGGCCCGTCGGTAACGATTCCTGGAAACGTCACTTCATTGGGATCTGACTCGTTCTCCAGTTGCAGCAAGATGACCGGACTCACACTCAGCAGCGGACTCGAGACCATATCATCCAACGCATTCCGCTACTGCTCAGAATTGACTACTGTTACCATTCCCGATTCCGTAACGTCGATCGGACAGGATGCCTTCGGCAACTGCTACAAGCTTGCAACGATCAATTATGATGCAGAAGAATGTGCTAACGTGAACCTTTCCCCCTTCAGGAACATCTCCGGGGAACATGTCAATGCCACCGTCAGCATAGGCGAACATGTGAAAGTGGTACCGCAATGTATGTTCGACCAATGTACCTTCATAACCGCGATCGAACTCTCCGACAGTCAATACAGCATCGACGCTTATGCCTTCAGAAAGGCCGGCATAAGCGAGATCACCATCCCCGCTAACGTAAAATCACTGAGCGGCCAGAGCTTCGGCGACTGCGCATCGTTGGAGACCATCAACTACAATGCAACATCCGCTACCGTACTGGGTTCGACCTCCCCCTTCAAGATCCTGGATCCAGTCGTCGGATCGGACCACACCCTGGTCATTGGCAACGGGGTCGCATCCATTCCGACATACTTGTTCAACAACGATCAATATCTGGTGTCAGTTGAGATCGGAACGGGTGTTACCGCCATTTCCTCAGCGGCATTCGGCAGTTGCAGCAGTCTTGCTACGATTACATTCAATGCCATTAATTGTCCCGACATGAATAATTCCCCGTTCAGCAGCATCGCATCCAATGTTAGCGGCGTGGACGTGATCTTCGGTTCGGAGGTCACCAACATCCCCAGCAACCTGTTCTATGCCAATACCAAGCTGAAATCTATCACCATAGAATCCCCCTTGGAGGAAGGCTCCGTTGCGATCGGAAACTATGCATTCTACGCATGTACCGCCCTGACTTCCCTTGTACTTCCAGACCATGTCACTTCCATCGGCAGACAGGCTTTCGATAGTGCAGGCCTGACCTCATTGACGATAGGGAAGGGAGTAACTACCATGGACTTACTTGCGTTCGGAAATCTGGAATCATTGACCACCCTCACATTCAATGCAAAGAATGCCGTGGTTGATGGTCAGTCTTTCCAGGACAATACCGACCATGACATCGCGGTCAGTTTCGGCAATTCGGTAGATACTATCCCTGCAAATCTGTTCCAGAACAACCACAATGTCAAGGGTGCTCTGACGTTCCCCGATTCGGTCACTGCCATAGGGGCCTCTGCTTTCGAATGTTCAACCAAGATCACCGCCATCACGATTGGAACTAACGTCGAGACCATCGGAGAATACGCATTCTCCGGCTGCAGCAATGTTACCGAACTCACAATCGGCAGTAAGGTCGAGACCATCGGGGCCAATGCCTTCAATGGTCTGGAGAAGGTTACCTCGCTCACAATTCCTTCCAATGTCACTACTGTCGGCAGCGGTGCATTCTACGGAATGAGCGGACTGACAACCATCGCATACAATGCCACCGATTGCGATTTCACCAACAACGGCAGCGTTCTCGACACCTGCGCCGAAAACGCATCCCTCACGATCGGTCCAGAAGTGACATCCATACCGTACAGGGCCTTCTACAGCGTAACGAATCTGAAACAGGTGGATTTAGGGAACCTAACAATCATCCCGGCAGGAGCATTCCGTGGCACCGCCATAACCGAACTCGTCCTGCCTGACACCGTTACCAAACTGAATTCCGAATCGTTCTCCGGATGTGACGGATTGGTCTCTGTCACCATACCCTCCGGTGTTACTTCCATACCCTGGGATGCATTCAGCGGAATAAGCTTCCGCAAGGTGGACGGTTCCGTTCTGAACAGTCCCCTTCCCGGATACAGATACACTGGTTCCGAACGTATCCTGACCATGTGCAACACCGGTTTCCACTTCGTCACCAACGGAGATGCAATGGCGGACTACCTCGGAATCGAGGGCAAGGCACCCAACCCCGCCGTGCCCGATGCCACCAGGGACGGTTACGACTTCGCAGGATGGTATGCCGATGATCAGTATGGAGATGTCGCAGATATCTCGGTATTCCCCGGCAGCCTTGTGACCATCTACGCCAAGTGGACCGCCCACAGTTACACGATCGCCTACGTACTGAACGGAGGGAACGTGGAATCCCCCGGGAACCCCACCACCTTCAACGTCGAATCGGGACCGATCGACCTGCTCCCCGCATCCAAGGATTACTATACCTTCTTTGGATGGTCCTACGATCCCGATGTACTCATAGAAGCTGAACCGCTCGAGTGCGACTGCAAGGACGAGACCCTATATGCCATTTTCAGGGCTACCCAGTATAATATCGTCTATGAGCTCAACCATGGAAAAGACGACCACTCCAACCCCCACATCTACACGGTGGAGACAGCGACGATAAACCTCCAGGGAGGGACCAGGAACGGTGCCACCTTCGATGGCTGGTACGATAACGAGGCCCTCACCGGCGAACCCGTGACCGCCATCCCCCAGGGCAGCCACGGCAATGTCTACCTGTATGCCAAGTGGTCGCTTGTCACATACCATGTGACATACAACCTCAACAACGGTACCAACGACCCCGGGAACCCGACCGAATTCACGGTCGAGAGCGAGACCATCAATCTGCATAACGCCACCCGTACCGGCTACACATTCGGCGGATGGTTCACCGATCCCGGCTGCGAATCTGGAGCTACCGGTGTCATCTATACCGGTACCTACCAGGATGTGGTGCTCTACGCCAAGTGGACCCCCATAACCTACAACGTCGCGTACTACCTCAACGGGGCCACCGGAAACGTGGAGGCCCAGCAGCTCACCTACGGTGTCGCCGACCACTTCCGCGAGATCGGCGATGCCGCCCTCTTCGGACACAAGTTCCAGTGCTGGACCGCCAACCAGGACGGCAGCGGAACCCAGTACATGGCGGGAGGGGACCTGCTCAATCTCTCCGAAACCAACTACGCTACCGTCAAGCTCTATGCCAAGTGGGTCCCAGGATCCTATGACGTAACCATCAACGGTAACGGCGGAAGCGACACGGGATTCACCGCCACCTACGGTGCGGCCATCCCCGCCTTCGATGCATCCATAAGGACAGGATATTCGCTCAAGGGATACTTCTACGAGGAGACCAAGGTCATCGATGCCGACGGAACCGCCGTCAGCGGTGCAGCGGATATCATTGACAACTCCGGCAACTGGAAGGCGGAGGGCTGCACCCTGGTCGCAAAATGGGAGGTCAATCCTTACACCATATCCTTCGATCCAACCGGAGGATCGGCCGTGGACAGCATAACCCAGGATTACGGAACCGCGGTGGCCGCACCTTCAGCACCCACCAAGGCCAACTACACCTTCGCAAGGTGGGAGCTCGCAGGCGAACCCTACACGTTCACCACCATGCCTGCCGAGAACATCACCCTGTCAGCGGTGTGGGAGCCTGTGCAGTACACGCTCATCTTCGATACCGCCGGAGGATCTGCTGTGAGCAGCATGACCCAGGGATACGGCACCGCGATCGTACCCCCCGCAGACCCCGAGAGGGCAGGATACACCTTCGCCGGATGGAATCCCGCGATCCCGGCCACCATGCCCGCCAACGGTCTGACCGTGAAGGCACAGTGGACCCCCCGGGAGTACACCGTCACCTTCAATGCCAACGGAGGTTCCGTCGATCCCGCCAGCAAGACGGTGACCTTCGGTTCCCCCTATACGCTGCCCGAACCCATCTATGCGGAGCACTACTTCGCCGGATGGAAGTACCTTGAGGACAACGTCCCGGTCTCCGGCGACAGCTGGTCCATCGCCGACGACGTGACCGTGGTCGCCCAGTGGAACGAACAGCCCACCTACGAGGTGAGTTTCACCGGAGGCGAGGGAAGCGAGGGTTCCACCCCCAGCCAGTACGTGCTTGAGGGCAATTCCACCAACCTCCCCGCCTGCGTATTCACCAAGACCGGATACTCCTTCGTCAAGTGGAAGTCCGGCAACATAGAGCTGGAGGCCGGGGCCCCGTACAACGTGACCGCCGACATCCAGTTCGAGGCCGTTTGGCAGGCTAACATCCATTCCGTCACCTACCAGGTCGACGGACAGGAGGTCGGAGGCGTCTACGAATCCACCGAATACGAATTCGGGAACAACGTCGCCGTACTGCCGGTATTCCCCAAGAACGGTTACAGCGTTACCGCATGGGCCACCAGCAACGTTACGGTCATCGACGGGGCATTCGCCATGCCTGACTGCGACGTCCTCTTCACCGCCACCTCCGAGGCCATGACCTACACCGTCACCCTCGCAGGCAACGGCGGCTCCGACGGATCGGTCCAGGCGACCTTCGACAGCGGACTCTCCGCCTACATGGCCGCCGTCAGGACCGGATACACTCTGAACGGGTACACCAACGAATCCGGACAGACCGTCATCACCGCCAACGGTACCCTGGCCGCGGACATCGCCGGTTTCACCGATGCGGATTCCAGGTGGAAACACGTCGGAGATGTGACCCTGACCGCTGCCTGGCAGATCAACAGCTACAAGCTCACCATCACCTATGTGCACACCGACCATACCCCCATCGCCCCCGCTTATGTGGAGGATCTCGAGTACGGGGCCCACTTCAGCGTGACCTCCCCCGTAGTGGCCGGATACAGCAGCGATGCACCCAACATCGCCGGCGACATGGGTGCGGAGGCCATGAACGCGGAGGTGATCTACACCCCGAACGACTACACCATAACCTTCGACACCGACGGAGGTTCGACCATCAATCCCCTGGTGCAGGCATACGACAGTGCGGTAACGCCCCCTGCCGATCCCACCAAGACCGGATACACCTTCAAGGGATGGAATCCCGCGATCCCCGCTAAGATGCCCGTTGACGGTCTGACCGTCACCGCTGTTTGGGCCTCCGACCCCGTCATCGAGGACGGTACCGTCGAGTTCGTCTCAGACGGTGGCAGCGTGGTCATCGACATGGGCGATTCCGGAGTGAGCGATGCCGTTACCAACGCGACCAACAGCGAGGTCGCGGTCAACGGAGACACCTGGAAGATGTCCATCCCCAAGAGCATCCTGCAGTCCGCTAACGGTGCCGTAACCGTCAACGCCCAGACCCTCTCCGATTCTGATAAGGAAGCATTGCCCGAAGCCGTCAAGACCCGTATCCAGGGCAAGACCGTGTTCTCCCTGGACCTCAGGGATTCCGTCGGAGCGATAAGCTTCACCGGAACCAAGATCACCGTATCCCTGCCCTACACCCTCGCGGCCGGCGAGGATGCCTCCAACGTGAAGGTGTTCTACATCGACGGCTCCAGCGTGCAGCAGGTGGACGCGACCTACGACAGCACCAACAAGCTGGCCGTCTTCGAGACCGACCACTTCTCTGACTGGTTCGTGGATATCGTCCACCCCGCGGGAAGCGGCGGTTCCGACGACAACTCGATGATCCTCATCATCGCCGTCGTAGCGATCATCGCGGTGGTCGGCGTCGCAGCGGTATTCCTCCTGAAGAAGCAGGGTTTCTTCTGAAGGGACCGGGGCAAGAATGCCCCTGAAACCATTTCCGAAACACATTCCCTCCCGTGGGAAATCCCGGGAGGGACACTTTTTTCAAAAAAATCGATCAGCGGTACCTGTAGACGGCACTGACCTGATGGCAGAGCTCCTGGGCGCAGATGACCTTCACGCTGGGATCCAGCGAATCCGCCCAGGCGGGGAATCCCGAGTTCTCGCGGTGGCCGGGGAAGAAGATCACCTCGCC
>Ga0310695_10014904_pt1 | contig 10440 bp, 3 predicted proteins | sample RumenRJG_04DNA_FD_203882 | JGI IMG/M metagenome (GOLD analysis project Ga0310695, IMG submission 203882) | Bovine rumen microbial communities from Lethbridge, Alberta, Canada - RJG_04 (v2) (version 2) | ecosystem: Host-associated > Mammals > Digestive system > Stomach > Rumen | place: Canada... | reverse complement strand
ACCATCGTTGTTTACACTTACTCCTTCTGCTGCAGTTACATGACCGGTAAGGGATACGTCCTGAGCCTCTCCAACAAGACCTGCTTTTCTGGTCACCTTAAATGTGATATTGTAACCTTCCTCCGCCTTGTTCTCGCCTTTTTCATCCGTCCAGCTCTTGGTGACATCGAGAGTAGTGGTGTTCTCCTTGTTGATAATGGTGGTCCTGAAGACGACCGGATCCGCCTTGTAAATCTTTTCATTTGCGCCGAGTTCGCGTTCGCCCGCATCCGATCCTGACTGTGCGTCTGCAGCCGCAACGATAACTTTCCCGTCCACTGCAATACGCACGCCCTGTGACCAGTTATACGGATCCTCGTAACCTTCCAGGCTCGCAATGGACTGATGCTTAAGGTCGGTGTATAAGCCGTTGCTCTGAGCAGTCACCTGTACCTGATGGACAGAATCGTCCCGTTCATAACCCTCAGGCGCTTTCGTTTCAATCAGAATGTAGTTCTTATTGGGCACCAGAAGTGTTGCCGCTGTATTGCCAGTATCCGCAAGACGGATCAGGCCGTTCCCGTCGGATGTGCCCTCGCTTACAAGGACATAGCTGCCCGTAAGCGTGCTGTTATACTGACTGAGAGGAACACCCGTCTCGCCTGTTTCAGCCGGCCGGTAAATACCGAACTTGGCGCCGGGAAGTGTCGCTTCGTCAGGATCGACTTTCTTCACTTCCAGAGGCTTTGTGTACACGTTGATCGTATGCACGTTCGTACTGGTCTCGGTGCCGGCGGCATGACCCTGGTACATGGTCGCGTAACCGCCCACATGGAAATCCTCGATGCTCTTGCCGCCCTGTCCTTCAGGCAGGATCTCGTAATCCGGAGTATGGAGTACCGTCAGGGTATACTTCTCGACAGCATCCCCGGTTATCTTTGTGGGGTGTGCGCCGTCAAGCGGATCGACACCTGCATCCAGTTCTCCCGGTTTAATGACCTTTGTCAGTTTGATGCTGATGGTACTGCCATCTTGTTTTGTCGTATCATCATCCAGCTGATGCAGCTTCTCATTAATGCCGTACTCGTCATAGTCAAGGATGATTCCGGCACCTGTGGATGCAGCCTCGAAGAATTCCTCGTACTTCGGCTCGCCCTTATCGTAATCCCACCAGCTGTAATTCTTGCCTGCAGCCAGCTTCTTCAGCAGGTCATTCAGGGTAAATGTGACCGCTGTTTTTCCGTCTTCGATCTCCGACTCACGCTTGTCGCTGATAGACTGCTTGAGCGGATAAAGGTAGTTTTCTTTACCGCCTGTCACATGGTCCTTCAGATTGTCTCTCTCTTCCGGCTCCAGATCCTGTCCTGCTGTGACTTTCTGTTCAACGAGAATCTTTTTATAGAGTGCTTCCAGCTGCTTTTCCGGATCCACTTCTGTTCCCAGATAAACAGTCCAGTCCGTATCGTTCATGGTAAATTGAAGTTCATTCACATTCATGAGCGGTGAAGCCAGATCGTCGATTTTCAGGACATAGTGATCATCTCCTGTTGCCTCCTTTTCCCTGAGATCGATCGGCTCTGTCATTGACGGTGTCTTATACGACTTAGCCTCAATAGAAGCCTCGCCGCTGTTCGTGCGCACTGCATTTCCGCCAAGGAAATCTTCCTTGGCCTTTACATAAACAGTGCCCCGCCATCCGTCGTGGGTGAATTCCTGATTATTCCAGACAATGGTCTTCCCATCCTCCTGAATCACACCATAGCCCGCTGCTTTCTGTTCATTAGTTAGCCCGGCTTCCGTCTGTCTGATCAGATTGCCATCCAGGTCAATTACATTGCCTGCAGTAAGCTGTACGCCGGTCTTCAGGTCTACAGGGTAAAATGCCTCGCCAACGGTATCGGTAACTTTACCCAATACGGATGCATCGACCATGATCTTCTGAAGGATCTGGTACAAGGCATACTCCAATTCATCGCCGGAGTCCGCTTTAAAGAACATCTTCTCGTTGTCGGAATCGCGATTCGCCAGGTCATACAGTAAGACAGAGCCACGCTTAACGTCGCCCATACTGAGGCCAACAGTCATCAGAGTGACATCATCTGATGTTCCGGCTACTCCGTCCGGTCCTTTTTTCAGCTCGTTCGCCTGGTTGATGACCGTTTGGTTTGCGATTGCTTTACCGCCCGCCTGCGGCGCGCCATCTGTGATAAGGATTGCATAGTTCTTCGCGCCTGAATTTACCGTTCCCCACTCAAAATCTCTCGCGTCAGCTAATGCCGCATCAGTGGCGGTGCCGCCGTTCGTAGCCCAGCTGATACCCGCTTCGTAAAAATCTGTAGCGGAAATGAACTGATGCTGCCTGGTGTTTACCGATGAGTAGAACGTGTTATACGCGATCTTGACATCCGGGTTCTGATTTTCACTTCCGGCTAAAGCAAGAATATCCAGAATAGTCCTCAAATCTCTTACCGAACCATTCACGCTGCTGATCAGATAGTCCAGACGTTTATGCGGATAATCGCCATCTGTATAAATCTGATAATACATTCCTGCAGCATCATTGGCGAATCTCGTGTCGCTGCCGATAAAGAAATGCCTTGAATCATTATCCTGGTAAGAGGCGTCGACAGCCCACCAACCTGTCCTTGTTGTTGTACCGTACCAGGTCCGTTCCTCTTGTGAACCGTAAAATAGTCTGTAAACAGTAGCAGTTCCGGCCTTGTCGGCAATCAGATAATAGTACTTGTCATGGTCAAGGTCGTTCTGATGCCAGTTGTCGTTAATCTGGTTGATATAATAGCTTTCTTTCCCGGATACCGGACTCAGCTTGGACGGGAACTGCATGGAACCGGACACGTCCATAATAAAGCCGAGATTGATCGTGCCGTCAAATGTTGTCAGGCTGGACTGTGCTGTCAGGTCTACCCTGTAGACACGGTTATCGTAATCGTAGACCTCCGCAGTTTTCTTGCAGCCATCCGGATTAAGAGGGACCTGACGGGTCTTGAGTTCGTTCAGCCAGTTCTGCAAAGCCTCTTTAGTTGCATCATCAAAGCCTTGTCCTTCCTTTTCGTCATCCGACGGATTGTAGTCCGGGTTGACCTTGAAGATGGCCTCCAGATTGCTTCCGTTGTAGGGAATGTCTAATTCTTCCGGGTTGATCGTACTCCCGGCAGAAATCGTCTCACCATTCAGCTCCCAGTGATCAAAGATATACTTGTTGCTCTGCGGCACTGCCTTGATCGTATACTGATTCTTCTTATCCGCCGTAGTGCCGGCCGTGTACTGCGCGCAATCCTGCGTTTCTCCCTGCATGACACCAACATTATCCTTACCAACTAATTTACCACGCTTGATGTCATTGGAAGTGACCGTAAATTTGTACGTACTGAGCGGAGCCTGCTCGTAGAAATACATTTCGGCGGGATTATCCGTCACTCCGGCGAACTTTTTGGCGTCTCCATCCTGAACCAATCCCAGCATTGTATTGTTAAATCCAGTGAATTTATAGCCGTCGCCTGATGGATCAACAATGATGTTGTTGGCGCCGGACGTAAGAAGCTCTCTGCCCGGATTATTCAATGCCAATGAATAGGCCGGATTTGTATATGAGTGAATATTGAAGCGCTCAAGTTCGTCCTCTGTATACACATGGGTGATTGTCCACTTGTATTCGTTGGTCAACTCGTCGAATCCGTCCGCATTATCAAATCGCTGTGTCGTTCCATCTGCCTTCAGGACATAGTAATTGTTATCGCTCCCTCTTGTAAAAATAATGTATCCTTTACCGTCCTGAACATCCTCTTTCGCAACGTTCGCGTCTGTAACACAGATTGTGAACGTATCACCATTCTTCATGGTCACGGTCAGGCTCTCTTCCGAATCAAAAGGCTTCAGACTGATCAGGGCCCAGTCCCCCGCCTTCGCCTCCTGCGCATTTATCTTTTCGATCTGTTCTTGTGTCAGTTCCGCACTATACTCATACCCTAACTGGAGGCGCTCTTTCATCGCCCCTACCGTGGTATTCTCTTCAACTTTGCTGACGCTGACCAGATCAGGATTGGAAAACTCAATACTCTCTACACTGTCCACCAGCTCCTGAATTTCGTCTTTTTCGGTGCTTGTTTCGTTTACCTCTATTCCAAGGGCTTCAACAAGATCGTAAAAACTCACAAATCCGCCGCCGGGCAGACTGAAATCATACGTTTCCCCATTCGCTTCCCAATGGAAGTCCACAGTATACACCACGCCATAAATAGAGAAGGATCCTGCTTCAAACTGTACTTCTGTATTCTGCCCTTCTCCGCTCTTCTGCTCCTTACTTTCCTTGACGGTAGATTCAATCTCTTCGACACCCTCTTCAGCAAAATGGAGCACTGTAGGATCATTCTGTTCGGTTTTTCCTGACTCGGATGCAGATGCTGTATTTTCGGAAGTGTCAGTAATCTGGATGTTCACGCTGACCGGTGCCGCAGGTTCAATCTTCCGGACGCTTTCGCTTTCGCCTGCCTCATCATCGGCACTCCTGACAAGGATCTCAATATCAAAGAAGCGGGACGCTGTCTGATCCACAGCGGTCTTCTCATCGCCGGTCACCTGTTTCTTTGCCTGTTCGAGGCATGCTTCATAGGCCTCCTTATCTGTCTCAGCAGTAATCTCTTTGACAGACAATTCAGCATTCTCCGGGATCTTTGCCTCTTCGGTGTAGTCTAATGTAATCCTATATCCTTCTCCATCTGCGGTAAGCGTGCCGGATTTGTATTCGGCAGCTTTTGCCTCCTCTGCGTCGGAAGCCGTTTCACCTGCGGATGCGGCATCAGCTGCTTCTTCTGCAGATGCGCCCTCTGATGTATTATCATCGGTTGCATTTTCGTCGGATGCGTCCTCCGAATCTTCCCCGGTGCTATTCTTGTCATCCGGTTCATCATTGTTATCCGCGCTGTCAGTCTCAAGCAGATTCAGAACGGTACTGATTTCCTTTCTCCCGGTCTCCCTGTCTTCTTCAACAAAAACAACCTCAGCCGATTTCTCTGCAGTGCTGTTGTCAAGGTCAGTCTCTTCCTCCACCCAGTCGATCTGGCTCATGTTAAAGTCGCACGCAAACCAGCCGGTGATCTTCTCGCCGGCTGTAAGCTGACTTCCGTCAGCATCGTAGGTATTCTGATTCTTCTCAATTGTATAGGGTACGAACGTAAAGATCAGGTCCTGACCGAGATAACTGCCTTCTTCGTCAAAGATATTCTCCGCCCTGACTACCGCGCTGATGTATTCCTGCACACCATCCACGAGTTCTTCATCAGGTTTTCTGTCTCCCTCGACAGCTTCCGCGCCCAGATATCTCTGCGCTTCTGCCTCCGCCTCCTGCTCCATAGATGTATAAATACCGTTCTCGGTAAGGTTGATCGCTTCAATCTGCTCGTCTGTCAGATGAAGGTTGCCTGGCAGGCGGTATCTGGCAACAGGATTTGACTCGTTCAGGCTTGCAGCAGGAATTTTATATGCGAAATAAGCTTTGACCAGATCGGTCGAAGAAAGTTTTGTATCTTTCTTTACTTCCTGCCAATCCGTAATCCCGGCACTGTTGGACGGAATGTCATCGCCTTCCTCCGCATGGAAATAGTAGAAGCCGGTATCCTTTGTCATCACGGCATCCATATCCACAGGATCCAGCTGAGGGATGGAAGGATCGGAAACAGCTGTTTCCTCCGTCATGTCCGTCATACCTGCAGTTCCGTCTTCCGACGGTTCTCCGGGCATTGCATCAGAATCAGCAGAGTCAGCCCCTCCCGATGTCACAGTAGACGCTCCGTCTGCAGCTTCGTCCGTTGCGGCAACAGCGCTGCTGTCTTCCTTGTAGCACTCCGTACTGTGAATATGTGATTCTTTACCGCAGACAAGGACTTTTTCATAGCAGGCATCTGTGTGACTGTGTCCCTCGCTCTCCTCCAGGTCACACACCAGCTCTCCGGTATCGGTATAGCAGCTGTCATCATGATGATGACCGTCACTTTCTTCCTGACCGCATATGAGTCTGGATTCATAGCAGCTCTCGTCATGCTGGTGCTCTTCGATTCCGCATGCTGCCGTCTTTTCGATCGTAATAGCCGGCAGAACAAGTGCGTATGTTGTTATGAAGACCACAAGGGCCGCAAAGCCGCTTACAAAGCGGTACCATGTCTGACGAAATCTTCTGTCCTTCAGCAACTTCCTGATTTTTTCTAGTAATGCTTTCATGATGACTCTTTCCTGGAGACTTACTTAACCTGATGACGGGAATTGCCATTTTATTGACATTCACACATTCACCCACGCTCGATGAACATAAACAAAACGGGCTGCTGATTCTCAAAAAAGTATACAATAGCCACTTTGCCCATATATCATTTAGTATATAATGTTTAAAATCAAAAAAAACGTCAAAAGGACATGTGTTAAGCATTGAAATCACATAAACATTCAACATCAAGCAAATATTCGTTTGCGAATATTTGTTATTTAGCACCTGTAATTCCTGGTAAGCATTTCAAAGAGAAAGACCCCAATAGTCTTCCTTGGCCCAAACCCATTGCAGTTATTATTCGATGAATACTCGGAAACAAAGAAGTAAGGAAATGAATTATCGCCATCGCGTACAAATCTCACTCCTGTCGGATTATAACTCGTGACAGAATCTTGACTCCGTCTGGTTTCATCAAGCTGAAGATACAATCCGCTGTTGCTATGCACCTGACAGAAGCCATACCAGGGATTATCAAATGTCCAGAGATATTCATCTCCCAGATTGTTTAACACCTGGTCGGCATTGGAACCGACATACAGTCTTTCTGTCTCCCCGTTTCCTTTCAAGACATAATAATAATCGTTCCCATATGGGAAATAAATGATATATTTCCCGCCATCCTCAATTGTACCGGTTTGAGCATCTGTCACCCTCACTGTCCACATGTCCCCGTTTTTCATGGTGACCGCCAGGCTCTCTTGGTCTCATTCAGGCTTCCTGCCGGAATTGTGTAGGCAAAATACAGTTTGACCGGATCGGTCAATGTAAGTTCTGTGTCATTCTCCACCTGCATCCACTCTGTAATGTCCGAACTGTTGGCAGGAAGCTCTTCCCCTTCCTCCCCATGGAAATAGTAAACATCCGTATGATCATTGAACATGGCATCCATGTTCAGAGGATCAAGCTCGGGAATATAATTGTCAGCAGATTCATTCTGCACAGGGTCTGCATCGTCCTCCATGGATGCGCTTCCAGCATCATCTGCAGCACGATCCGAAGCATCATCCAGGCTATCGTCTGCAGCAGCGGGATCGCTTTCATTTCCATCTTCAGACTGCGAATCTGTATCATCCTCCGTCTTATAGCACTCTGCGCTATGAACATGCACTTCCTTTCCGCACGTCAATACCTTTTCATAGCAGGAAGCATCATGTGTGTGTCCATCGGATTCTTCAATCCCGCAAACGAGTTCTTTCACTTCCTGATAGCATGCGCCATCATGTGAATGCTCGTATTTCTCACAGACAAGCTCCCCGTTTTCGTCATAACAATCCTCATCATGAACATGTTCGGGAACATTACAAGAGAGCACACTCTTCACAGTATAGCAGCTGTCAGTGTGCTGATGTCCTTCGCTCTCAGGAAGGTCACATATAAGTTCTTCTTCATAGCAATCGTCTGTGTGCTGATGCTCTTCAATCCCGCAGGCCGCCTGCTTCTCCAATGTAATAGCAGGCAGAATCAGAGCATAGGTTGTCACAAAAACAATGATCGCGGAGGTCACTGAGACAACACGTGTCAGCATTGTGCGAATTCTGCGGTCACGGAGGATTTTTCTGATCTTTTCCAGGAGCTTCTTCATTTCTATTCTGTCCTTATTTATAAATACAACATTAAAGGGCATGAAACACATTCATATCTGATCTTTTCAGGAAGATCAGCTTTCTCATGATGTCCGATATTTGTTGCCTGAATAGTAAATGCGCAGACTACCCCTATTTACATTCTTATTAAAAGTATACTCCTGAGAATCATAAAAGAATCGTCAAATTCAGGTGCTATTTTGCGTTTATTTTCGTCAAAAATTATACGTCTCCACGAATATATACATGCATATTGAGCCCCCTGTATATCCTTCAAAAAAGGCTGATCCCGTCTTTGAGATCAGCCTCTTTGTGAACCATGTGTTATGCTGCTTTAATATTTCTTTGTTCTGCCCGTGAGAGCATGTCAAAAGAGAATATTCGCTCTGAAAAAGCTATTATACGGCTCCTCTTCGTCTTCTGCGCTTTCGCATCACCAGCGTGGCTCCTGCAAGGCCTGTGAGTATAATGCCGGTCAGGCGGAACAAAGCAGTTCCGGGACCGCCCGTGGACGGAAGCTCAAAGCTGTCCTCCGGTCTGTTTATGATCCTGCCATTATTGAGAGCGTACTCCGTGGATGGTATCCAGGCGGTCTCACCTTCTGCGGAAGATACAGAAGGATTGCTGTATACTGCATCCCGATAGCCGTTTACGGTTTCTTCCGTCACGAAGTATACATATTCTCCCGTATCATCCCCGATTCTGCCATCCTTCTGAAGATTTGAGATCTTAAATGTAAAACCAGTGTCGCTGACTAGATCGACCAGATCCGGTGCTTCAGGTGTTGTCGAATCTTTCGTGATCGTAAAGCCTGAATCTCCCTGTTGAATGGTGTACTTCCCGACACTTTCTGCTGTTCCGCTTCCAATCCTGCGCTGCACTGACACAGTGATATTATCATGCCAGGTATTGTCTATCCGGTCCCCAGTATCGTGCCACTCTTTCGTGAATATGAAATCCGTTGTCTCGTAAGTATTGGTCACCACAAGGCTCCGGCAGTCATCCGTCAGAGGATCTGTTGTCGGTTCCGTTTCTTCTTCATCCCTGATGTCATTGCCATCCTGATCTGCGAATTCGACAGATACTGCCGCCGGAGAGCAGGAATCCTCTGTGATGTAATACCGGTAGAGGTTTCCGTCTGCATCCTTCCTGAGCAGGTCTTTGATCGTGGTCTCCCATTTCCCGGCAGTCGTCGGAAAGACAACTGTACGCGTAAATCCGGTGTCTGCATATTGGAACATTGATAACGATATCTCAGTCAATGTATTCCGTTGTGACCGCTGTGGCCGCTTTCTCAGTGACGATAGAAGGCGGTGTATCCCCGCTGCCGGGATCTGTCCCCGGAACGGCACCAACACCGGTATCGCTTCCGCCGTTGCTGTTTTCGGCGTCGTTCTTCACGGCTGTGTTGTCTGTCTGCTTTTCAGCTATGGTGTCATAAGCAATGCTATAGCTGAGCGGTGTGCCTTGCGGCTCACCAATGTTCTCCACAGTCCAGATCCACGACTCCTGTCCCTGGTCATCACCGGGTGTTACCTCAATGATACGGGAATATGTATTCCCTTCCCCATCCGTACCAGTTACATGAAGCAGAACCTTTCCGTCGGTTTTAGCATACTTCATGATGTCTTTGCTGACCGGGTCGATACGATCTGAAACAGTACTGCCGACAAGAGAAGCTCTTCTCTGAGTGTTTGCTGTAATCAGCCAGCTCATCCGGATCTTTCCGTCAGCCGTTTCCGTCTGGGAAGTGGTCAGTTTATCAAGATCGGAGAATTTGATCTCATGGACAATATTGGTCGTCTCGTCTTCGTCGCCTTCATCATCTTCGACAACAAGGTTGTTTTTTCCATCATCACCCTTGACCCGGCCATTTGGCTCCAGGGCGGATTCATTCACATCTGCTGTATAGGTGATCGTCACCTTCTCACCATGTGCCATTTCCTTTATGACCCTGATAAAACCATCGGTTCCGGTATAATTACCGCTTTCGGCCAGTTCTTTTTCGGGTGTGAGCGTTATGCTGTTCTGATCCAATGTCAGAAGATTGCTTTCGGCAAACGTATCCGTAACCGTAACATTTGATGTATGACCGGTTGACGTAACGGTTACTGTGTACTCCATTTTTCCTGTCGAAGCATTGTAATGGCCGCTTTTGGTCACACTGACATCTGTTTCTGTATCTGCTTCCCAATCTCTGATGACAGTATCGTTAAAATGAATCTCTCCTTCCGTGCCATGGAAATTCACATTGAATGAGAGCTTGATATATGCGTTATTTGATCTGGTCAGAAGCTTATCCGGATCATCGCCGAATTGTATGTGCAGTCTTCCATCGTCGTCGACCCACCACTGATTCCCGGTCACAGCGCCATATAAGCCCATAGGAATGTCAAAAGAGCCGCTCTGTCCGGGGACAAGATTCATTCCGTCAAGTTCATCAGGATCCATGACCATTTCTTTTCCGCCCTGCGGAAACTGGCGTGCTCCTTTTTCTTTAAATAGACTCTCGGAATCTCTGAGCCGCATAAATACTGGCTCCCAGAGGTTCCATTTTTTAAATTACCCCACTTTTTCTGCAAAAAGCAGTTGACATGA
>Ga0310695_10014903_pt1 | contig 10440 bp, 12 predicted proteins | sample RumenRJG_04DNA_FD_203882 | JGI IMG/M metagenome (GOLD analysis project Ga0310695, IMG submission 203882) | Bovine rumen microbial communities from Lethbridge, Alberta, Canada - RJG_04 (v2) (version 2) | ecosystem: Host-associated > Mammals > Digestive system > Stomach > Rumen | place: Canada... | reverse complement strand
ATAGCCAAAGTTTTAACCATTATTTTAAAAACGGATAGTCGGGAATCAAGGAATAACTGAAAAGTTTTTCTGTTTTTGGGGAAGATATAATGAATAAAATGGTTACCTTTGTACCCATGAACAGAATATAGAAAACTCGGAATTGTTACATACCACCCTTGCTGCCTTTCTTCTTGGTTTTCTTCTCAATGAGTTTGATAGACTCTAGATAATCCTGTTCTACTGGCGACAATGTCTTCACTTGGAATTTCCTGTACTCAATCAGAGCCTTATCCATTGCTTCCTCATGAGATACAGAACCTGCCCCTATTAATAATTCATCGCCATTGGCAGACAAGATGTTGTCTAACTGACGAACATAGTCTTCCATATACATAGGTCGATGACGAAGGGCCTGAGTCTCTGCAAAATCAAAATATCCAGAAACGATGTTATTCAATATCTTTAGTTCCTCAGCCGTGAGATAATTCTTCGCTATCTTAATATCGTTAATGCAAGGCAATTCACCTTTGAACGATGTCAATCCCATAAAAGGTTTGTCAGCATCCGCACGATCATAAATCACCTCTGCAGCCGTATGTCCGTGAGCTGCATAGTGCAGTTTGTTTTGCACCATCTTAAAGAATAATCTCGACGCATCTGTCCGTGGGTCATAATCAACACTGGTGGCATAGAGGTCAAGCACCTGTCTGTACATCACCTTCTCAGATGAACGGATGTCACGGATACGATCCAACAACTCCTTCCAGTAGCCCCCACCACCAAGATTCTTCAGTCGCTCATCGTCCATCGTGAAGCCCTTGATGATGTATTCTGCCAGCCGCTCTGTAGCCCACTGACGGAAGCGAGTACCCACAATAGATTTTACGCGATAACCTACAGAAATGATTACATCGAGGTTATAGTAATTTGTTGGTTTGGTAGAAAAATCGGAATTTCCGATTTTTCTCATCGTCTTCGTCTCTTCTATCTCGTTTTCCTTGTAGGCATTAAGTATATGCTCGTTAATGGTAGAACGGGCTTTGCCATACAACTCCGCCATTTGATCGATTGTCAGCCATACCGTTTTCTCCTCCAACCTGACATCAAGCCTTATTTTACCATCCTCTGACTGATAGATGATAATCTCTCCTTTATTATTTCCTATTTCTTCTTTCATATCTTGTCTTCTTTATTTCTTATAATGTTTTATTCCGTCCTTATTTCGTGACTCCGTAGATTCGTGAGTCCTTGTTTCCGTAGTTCCGTGACTCCATCTTACTTCTTACTTCTAACATCTTACATCTTTTTATAGTATGCAAAACACGGAAATGTTACATGTTCCATCAAACATTATTTCTTTAGTGCATCGATTACCAACATATCTGCAGGTAACCACTTCACACTGTCCAGCTCTTCTTTAGAGAGCCACTTCGCTGCCTCATGCTCATTCAAGTGCAATGCCTCCGTCAACAACGAGCAGAGATAGCAATGCATCTTCAAATGAAAGGCAGGATAATCATACTCCACCGTACATAGAAACTCATCCACGCTGATCTCCGTTGACAGTTCCTCACGAATTTCCCTCTTCAGCGCCTCCTCCGGTGTTTCCCCAGCCTCCATCTTTCCGCCAGGAAACTCCCACCAGTCTTTCCATTCACCATATCCTCTCTGTGTGGCGAATATCTTATTATCCTTGCGGATTATTGCTGCTACGACCTCAATTTGTTTCATAGTGCAAAGGTACAAATAATATGAAAAAAGCTACCTAATAGTTCTTTGTGTACCTTCTATTTTTATTCCCACCATGTGCCTCCAAATAGCCGAACTCTGTAAGCTGACGAAGGTAACGTTTGGCAGTAGTGGGATTGAATTCGAGGTAGCTGACGATTTCTTCTGTTGTAATCTGATCTTTGTCTCTCACATATTCCAGAATACCGACCAGTTTCTCTGCCAAAGAAGGCTTTATTGACCATTTATCGACCATTTCCTGCTTTAAACTCGATTTATCGACCACTTTCTCCGTTGTCGAGCGCACAAATTGGTCGATATCGGTCTGAAGATGCTGGCAATGCAGCTTAGTCATGCAATCGATAAAAACTGCGATATCTTCACTCTCTCGAGTATCTATTAGTGCTTGAATATATTCTGCCTTGTCTTCTTTGAGTACCTTTGTCGGCAACACACCAAATTCCCATTGCAGCAGGTTCATCAACAACCTACAAGTACGCCCGTTTCCGTCTGCCCAAGGATGAATAGTCACCAGTTCATAGTGCGCCCAGAAACTGAGTTCATAAACAGATGCCACATCAGCAGGATTTATAGCCTTGCGACGTTTATTAAGTTCCTCGCAGAATGCAGCCAATCGTGACGGAACTTTTTGATACGGCAAATACGACTTTCCACCTGAGCCGGCTGTAACGTTCAATTTACGCAGTTCGCCTTTGGCAGCAGAGAAATCGCCACCAATTGAATGGTATTCACTACCCGTTCGAGCCATTACCTTCGATGCCAACAGGATAAGCCATTCAATGGTGATGGGCTCATGCAACTTAATCCACTCACGCCCATAGTCATAAGCCACTTTCAGATCAAGGTTCATCTGTTGCTCCACTATGGTGCGCTTGCTGCTCGTGATTCCTTCATCAAACAGCAGTTGCGCCTCTACCTCCGTCACCGTACTGCCCTCTATGGCTGTAGAATGCGTGATAATAGAGTACAGATAAAACTTGTCGAAGTCTATCTGATCGGATATCCCCAGCTCCTTATGTTGCTGGAGTAACTTCATCAATATGTCCTTATTCTCTTTTGTCATATCCAGTCTTACACATGATTCCTAACCAAGTGGTTAGTCCTGTCAGCTTTCTTTATGTCGTTGCAAAATTAAGGAATATATTTCGATTATCCAAAATTTCTTTGTATCTTTGCACTCGAAACATCAAGAGCAGTCGCCTTCGGGCGGACTCGCCAACCGAGCAAGCAGCGAGCTCAGAGCCAAACCTATTTGAGCTTTGCCGAGTCGCAAGAGAGGAAGGACAATAGCCCAACCGAGCTTAACTTTGCCACGGTGGTCAGTACGATGTGGGAGTATTAATTTAAACTTCAAAAACAAAAAGTTATGCAACAACACATTTATTACATTCGTTATGCCCTGCGCTTCGCAGACATGCAAATCCCCGAGTTAGTAACCCTTTTCAATGCTCAGGTTCAGAACCGAGGTTGGACAAGTATGCGTGCCTATCACGACCAGGCACTCATCGACGAGTTCAAACGTAGAGATATTGATGTCTCAGCCATCTATGACGGCAAGGCCATCAGCTTCGCCCATCCCGTCAGGTACGATATTGCCGACAATCGACTAGCCACCATCGGCTGAAAGTCCCTCTTATATCAAAGACTCCACCCTTGTCGTCCGCTCTTGGCAAGAGTGGAGTGTTCTTGTTATAATAAAAGACTTATACAATTGGCCCTTGTCACTCCGTCACAAAGGGACGCAAGTGCACAGGTGTGTTGTTACAGCTTTGTCTCATGCCATATTACTTTCTTTTTTATTTACACAACTGGAGGAGACTGTTGTGTAATAATTGTCGTAGTACTTCAAATCAGGGGGACGAGAGTTTTGTAATCAATACTTCTTTTTCCTATGTCCCATTTAGCCACCTGCATCTTTCTTATCTTCTTGTTATCTCCAAAGTCCAAAAGATCTGTGCGGTTTAAATTGTTGAGAATCTTATTCAGACTACCTGTCCCTACAGAAGATAAAAGAAATGCCTCAGACGGGCTACAAAGTTTGCAATATGCCCATAGTTGTCCCAAGTCATGAAGGTTAAGCTGATTCTTTTTTGCTTCTATAAACGCTATCTCAGATGTTCTGCCTTTCCTTATTATACCAAGAACATCTATTTGGATATCCAGCCCAACAGTTTGTGGATACTCTTCTATGATACCTGCTTCCTCAAGATAGATGTCAAGCGTACGAGCATGAGAGTCTATTGTCTCAACAACAGCCCCTTTGTACTTCTCTTCAAGATATTCCTTGAACCATGAGCGCATAGGCTCATATAACTCGATTTCAAGTTTAACATTTCGGCCCATATCCTAAATAGCTTGCAAGTTCTGTCCATGAATCGAAGTGACGGCCTCGTATTTCCTTAGGTAGAGATGCGTCGTTTTCTTCAGGATGAATTGGCTTTATTCTTGCTCTTGATGGTTTTTCCCAATAGAACTTGTGAGTTTTTTCAGGATCGATAAACTCCAAAAGTTCCTCGCTGTATTTCTCCAAAGCATCCTGCTTATGTGTAATATTAAACCCTACGGGGAGAAATTCATTAGCAAACACCTTAACCTGATGTTCTTTCTTCCAAAATTTCGTCTTTCCTTCATTATACTTAACCAAATTCGCATCACGGAAGTTTGGATGGCCAAAGTCAATGGTCTGTACAGGAATATCAACGTCACGTAGCATGTTTGCAATGTCTATTACCATATGCCAGTTACCAGGAATCTCAATATATACTCGATGAGCGCCATCCTGACCAAATGCGATATTACTTCTCCGAATATATCCTGTCGAGTCTGCAATCCCCCGTAACAAAGACTTCTTCTCTTCCTTTCCGATTGTGAATAGATCAGGATGCATTCTCATTGTTGAATGATGTGTACCCTTATCAATAAGCCTAATAATTTCTCTTAGAACATATTCATTGTTGTCTTTAGTAAAAGAGAGTTTTGTGGAATTATTGAATCGGGTGACTGCCAATTCTCTCCCGATCAATGGCTCGATGATTGCTCTAATATCAACGACACTTGCCTTTACATAAACAGCAACATCCTTGAAATCATCAGTATAAAGGTTTTTGTACGGAAGGTCAACTGTCACCGTTGTCTCTCTTGAACCTCGCTGAATCTCACCATTGCCAAGAATCAATCCGAGAAGATATGCCATTTCTACATTCATAATATTATATGGTTAGTTCGTTATTAATTTTATCTGCTATTGCTTTTGCCATTAAAGGCGGTACAGCATTCCCTATTTGCTTGCGTATCCGAATTTTTGAACCATAGAAAACGAATTTGTCATCAAAGGACTGAATACGTGCTGCCTCACGAGGAGTTATCGCCCTATTCAGAAAAGGATGATTGTTGGTGCCGTTTGACGCAGCATCAAATCGGGTGTCAATTGTTGGCGCTACAGTATTCCATTTCAATCTTCCCCAAGTGGTGTGATATTTCTGCTTCCCAATCATGTCGGAAGGAAGGTATTCTTTGCCTTTCTCTGGTGGAATCATTTTCAGCTTCTCAATGGCAATATCTTTGTGCTTTGATGCCATATGGTTATAAAGTTTCTCTGCGCCAGCCCTCATTATTATTTGATATTGGCTTGATGCAGGTAGAATATAATCTTCCTCAAATGCTCCCTCACCAGATTCATGATATGCCAAATCAGCTATAGCATCCCTTACAGTCGTGTAATTAATGACTATCTGTTTGGGTAGGGGTATAAGTTTGCGTTTGGCACAAATGAATATCGCTCTTTCTCGTGACTGAGGTACACCGAAATGTGAAGCGTTCAGGACTCCATAATCTACAAGATATCCAAGGCTTGATATCGCTTTTAATATTTCGTCCCTGAACCAGCCGCTGGAAGTAGAAAGCAATGCCTTTACGTTTTCTATCACAAAAACTTCGGGTTGTAGTTCTTTTACCAGCGACAAGTACTCCCTGAACAAAAAATTCCGAGGGTCATCCATTCCCATTTTTTTTCCTTTGTTGGAGTATCCTTGGCATGGTGGACCACCAATGATTATATTGACACCATATTCAATCGCCTTCCTCACAATCAATTCTTTAATGGCAGAACTCGTTATGTCACCTATTATTACATCACAACTTGGCATATTCTTCTTGAACGTGTCCCCAGCATAGGAATCGTTATCAAGAGCAAGTACCGTTTTGAAATGAGGATTTTTCTCCATTCCATACGAGAAGCCACCGGCACCGCAAAATAGGTCTAATATTTTATATTCCATCTTGATTGAACTCTATTGGACATTTGTTTCTGATTAGTATTCTCTTAAATAGCAGTTTTCCATTAATCGTTGGCTTAAACAAATCATATTCGTTATCAGAGCCATGATTAGCTTCTCCCACTATTTCAAATTGCTCTGGATTGTATTTGTTAATAATCGTAATGGGGACGCCCATAATGCCAGGATAGTCCATTGGAATATCTTGAACACGTTCAACATTTATCGCGTCATATTCATCATACGTTGAGTAAACTTCTGCTGAATAGCGCTTTGTAAGAATCAACCATTTATGTTTCTTTTCGATATCTAGATTCGTCAACCACATGGCGTTTCCAAGACTGCGCCATTTTTGGCCTGAAGCGTCCACCCAATACCGCGTCTTTTTGGGAGCAGAGTTTTCTGGCACTCTGAATTTCATATCTCCGAATCGATATCCAGTCCATGCAAGGTTGTTTTGGATGAGTGGAAAGATTTCTCTGTACGTAAGTGCATTCTGATTACCAATAAGCAAATATTTCTTGTCATGTTGGACAAGTAGGGAAACCATTTCTTTAAAAAGAGAAAAGGGTGGATTAGTGACAACTATATCAGACTGAGTTAAGTAGTCTATACATTCCTTTGAACGAAAGTCTCCATCTCCCTTGAGTTTCCTAATAGGTCTTGTCGCCCTAAGCCACTGATTAATGAAGATTTCGGAAAACTCTTCTGTCCCATCTGCAATATAATTGACATCTATGACATACCCTTGTTCTTTGTGTAGTATCTCTTCTTCTGCATCAAATAAATTTAATTGGGTTGCAATAACCTTTGATGTACAATATGAGGTACAGATAAGCCTTGAGAGACTAAGTTTATTAAAATTTCTAAGGAAATACTTACAAAAGTTTGACTCATAAGGGTCGTCACAATTGCACAATACCGTCTTACCTCTTAAATGGTTGGCATAATGAGATAACTCCTCTACAATACATTCGTAGGTAGTGTAGAATTCATCGTCTTTATGATTCTTTGCTGCTTGAAGATTCGTATTATTTACCATATACACAAAAGCCCCCTGCGTTTTCTTAAAGCGCAAGGGGCTGTCGTGCCCAAAAGAAGCGACTGGAAACGCTGCAAGAAAAGCATAACAAGTCCCTCACGCTGTTCCGTGCGAGTACATTGCGTCTTTTCTGCTTCCTGCGTCAGTTAGATTTCCAGTTCTCTTTTGTCAGAAGCGAAATGATGCTCGTCAGTATGGTTTGGTTAGTTTCTCTTTACTGTCTTCTTATACTATTTATTCTGACAAGCACCCTAAAGTCAGATTAATTATACTATGTTGATAGCTACAAAAAGAAAAACGTGGGTGCTTGCATCTGCCTGTCCCACCCATCGCGGCCTACCACAGCCTTGCAGAAAGAACAAACAGAGAAACAACCACGTTGGAGTATATCAACACCGTAAAGTGTGCCAGAAGGTACACGACCTTCACGACACACTACGGAGAGTAAATAATACACCCCGTGGAGTTACCCCTGCATTTGTCTTGGTTCTGCAATATCGATTGTGGTAGTTTCGATGGATCCAAAAACAAAGCGTCAGTAACGCCTTCTAATATGTAGTGCTCCACCCATCAGCTCCGTCCTACTCATAGGACATCACGGCTACATCGGGCAGATGCAACTGCAAAGATACAAAGTTGTTTTGAAAATAGCAAGGTTTTAGCAAAAAGATTTCTTTGCGTTGGCAATTTATCCATTACTATCTTTCCTAAATTCCGCAGCACTTTAGTTTAACTTTCTTTATAAGTACCTGAGCAACTTTTTGTTGCTCAGGATTTGGCCATGTCAGATTTTTCACTTACCTTAGTGCTGCAAATCAAGACAAGCAAAATCATCAATGACATGGCAAAGGTACAACAATAATCTTTTTTGTTTTCTTCTTGTTTACTTCTATCTTCCATCTCCGAGCCATCTCCGAAGGTATAAGCCTTTGCTACGCCTACGCCCTTGCAATGATTCGAAGATTAGAGAGATTTCAGTTTTCTTTATCCAACTCTTCGAACCTGATGAGGTCTTTGATGTCTACATCAAGCAACTTTGTGATCTTCATCAGTGTCTCCAAAGGGGGGTGCTTTCTGCAAGAACCACCTTAATACGATTGATGTCTTTGTCCATAATGAATTTTCTCATTGTTATTGGTTACAAAGATAGTGCAAACCGAACGTAGAAGAACTTGTTCTTATGCTGAGGTGCAGCCTATCTTCGCTTTTTGAGGCAAAGATAATCTTTTTCCTCGGAATAAATACAAAATACCACGATTATTAACATTTCGATTCACTAAAAGTAACTCTTCAGTTCACCACGCTTGCCCCCGCAAGCGTGGTGAACTGAGTAGTTACCGTATATCTTTAAAGTTAATGGAGCGCAAGAACTTCAGAAACTTGAATAATAAAATGTTTAAATTTGCTGCCACTCTGCCACCAATCTTCTGAAATGCCCTGTTTTAGGGCAAAACATGGTGGCGGCAAGGTGGCAGCAGGTGGCAGCAAGTGGCTAAATATTACTGAATTCTATGAAGGGTAACTTTTTTATTGCCTGTTTCTTCAATCACTTTTATTATTCTATTCTCATTAATGCTGGCTAAAATAATTTTTCCGTCTGATAGACGAAGTCCGTTGAATATGATGGTGTTGTCTTTAAGTACGGTAAAAGAATAGATTTCATAGTCATTATCACGAACCAATGGTTCACTTTCGTAAGTATAGGGGTTGATGCGCAACAAAGAAAAGTCATTGCCGTTTCTGCCACAGCAATAGACGTATGAATCATTGTATTCCAACTGTGATATCTTCATACCTCCAGTTACATCGTGGACAGCCATTTCAATTAGTGAAGCGTCGTCTTTACTGTCGACAACCATAGCCTGCCCATTAGTGCTAATTAGTTTCTCTGTAGGGTCATCGGCCTGGCCGAATGCTTTCCCAATTAGCGCTTTGCTACTGTTTTCATTTTTCTAAGTCATAGTTTTATCTAATTTGAGTGATACATCATCGATTTATTTCTCAGCCCATAGGCATTTCTGTTTTTAGGGTATATGATATTTTTCTCGCCTCGGCATAGCTCAATCAAACTTGCGCTCTGCGCTCGGCCTCATGAAATGTTCTACATTATTATTGAACTTGTTCGTGGGCATAGTTTTGGTAGTTGCCCAAAATCTGCTCAATATGTATGACTTCTGAGCAGCCATCCCATGTGACTCCACCGCCCATAAGGTACCAGTTCTCACGTTCTTTAGCCGGAACCTTCTTTAACGAAGGAAAAGCAGAAATAGGCATCATTACAGAACGACCGTCCTGTAAGTCCACCTGAAACTTTCCTCGTTTAGGAAACGACAGTTTCTTAATTTTGGGTGTCACGTCCCAGTATCCTTCTTTCTTATACATATTAGTTCTTCTTTGTCTTCTTAACTGTAATCATCTTTATGCGTTTACCTTCCTTAAAGAGATTCCACTGCCGAAGCAGTTTGTCACGATATTCACTTGCAATAGCCAGCACTTCTTTTGTTTGGGCTTCTGTTAAGTCTCCCTGTCGTGCAAGCTCAACCACAGGTTCCAGCCATATTTTACAGAGGTGCTCCGTGCCACGTTTACCTACGTGAACATGAGCTCGGTTCTCATTATAATCTGTATTCCAGAAAAGGAATTGCCAGATAATCCTGGCTGTAATATATAGTAGAATCTTGGGCATTGTTATTTTGTCGTAATCTTTACGAGGGCAAAGATAAAGAAAAAAGCCGAAAGTACAAAACTTTCAGCTTTTTTTCTGTGTCTTTTTTTCTATAGCTTGCGCCGTTTGCTCTAAGCAACAACACGGCAACAAGCACTTGCATCGGCTACGGCTTGAAGCCCTTCTGCCACACTGCCTTTACGCCTTCACAGAAATCATAGAGGATCTGGCGGCCTTGAATGCGCCGACCTGCAGGCAGGAAGCCGCAAACAATGCGGGTGATGTGATGACGGATGTTGAAGTCCTTGGGATTATCGACTCCTACACTCTCTACGCGCAAACTGAAACGGCCAATGCCTGGCAGAATGACTGTCTGGCCATCGGACAGTTTTTCTTTGAGAATTTCCTGTAGTTCTGTCACCACTCCGATAACAGCACCTTCTGAGACGTGGCTGTTCCTGCACGCCTCTGCGGCTATCTCTTCAAGTGTCACCTCGCCCTGGCTCACTGTCTTGGCAAAATATTTCCCGTAAGAGCTGCTACTCTTGATATTGTTCTTGATCAATTTGATATGTACTGCCATTTTTTTTGCTTGTTTTTTATAAATCTTACACTACCTTACACTGCCTGTTCTTCATGTAAAACAACTTGTTTTACTTCTTAAATCGGTATCTTTTAGAGTTGTAAATGGCATACTTTAGAAGGTAAAACAAGTTGTTTTACTGTTA
>Ga0310695_10014901_pt1 | contig 10441 bp, 4 predicted proteins | sample RumenRJG_04DNA_FD_203882 | JGI IMG/M metagenome (GOLD analysis project Ga0310695, IMG submission 203882) | Bovine rumen microbial communities from Lethbridge, Alberta, Canada - RJG_04 (v2) (version 2) | ecosystem: Host-associated > Mammals > Digestive system > Stomach > Rumen | place: Canada... | reverse complement strand
CTGGCTCGAAGACCGCGTATTCGACGGCACGGGTTACGCCAAGGACGAGACCATTACCAGTTCTGCAGCAGAGGTTGCTGCCAAGCAGGAAAACTACTGGAAGCAGATTGCCACCAAGTTCGCCGAATACGACGAACACCTGATTTTCGCCTCTGCCAACGAACCGGGCGTAAACGACCCGTGGAATGGCGGTTCCGATAACGGCCAGTGGGCATTCGATGAAACCCGTATGCAGGTTCTCAAGCAGTTCCACGAAGCCTGCCTCAAGGCAGTGCGCTCTACCGGCGGCAACAACGCCACCCGTATCGTGGTCGTGCAATCTCCGCGTACCGAAATCGACAAGTCTCCGCTCCTCGCCTCGATGTACCCCACCGACCCGGCCGGCGAAGGTTACACCATGGCCGAAGTTCACTTCTACCCGTATCAGTTCTCGTTGAAGACCGATGGTGACACCAAATACGATTGGGGAACCATGAATGAATTCTACTACTGGGAAGACCAGACTCCGGGTAACGATGCCGCACATACATGCTCCGGCACGTCTCTCGGTTCCAAGAGCTCCATCGACGAATTGTTCAGCGGCCTCAAGAGCCGTTTCTACAACAACGGCATCCCGGTCGTGATTGGCGAAATGGGCGCCGTCAAGCGTTTCGGCCTTACCGGTGAAAGGCTGAGGGCACACCTGAACGCACGCGCTGCTTGGTACGGCTACACGGCTGCCGCAGCAAAGAAAAACGGCCTTGTTCCTTGCGTGTGGGATACCGGTGACGAAGGCGACGGCAACTTCACCATTATTCGCCGCCAGGTGAGCAAGTTCGGCGGCAACGTGGGTGACATTACCGACTACGAAACGCTCAACGCCATGCGCAACGCTTACGGCCTGGCCGCTCTCACGGGCAACTCCATCGATGCTATCGTCAACCAGAATCCGGACATCGCCGAAGGCACCGGCAAGGGCGTCGAAATCACCTACACGTCTGCAACTTCTGACTCCAGCGAAACGGGAACTCTCCGCATCAATTTTGCCAACGGCAAGGACCTTTCCGGTTATGTCGGCATTGAAATCAGCATGAAGGGTTCCGTAGCCTCCGCTGGTCCCTGCACCGGAGAAAGCGATGGCTGCGGCGCATACGGCTGGACCTCCATGGATCTCTTCATGATGACTGGAAGCTCTTGGGCCTGGTTTGATGCCTCCGTCCTGAAACAGGCCGATCAGGAACTGACCTCCTCTTTCCAGACCTTCAAGATCATGTTTGACGACTTCCGTACTACTCCCACGGGCCTCAACTCGGTGAACGCCATTGGCCTTAACCTCTACGGCACCCAGGTTTCCGGTACAATCACGATCGACTACATCAAGGGCATCAAGGCCGACGGTTCTACCGAAATCATCGATGACTTTGACAAGAAGCCGTCTACAGAAGGCACCGCCAGCGGCAAGATCGTCGCCATCAGCGGAACCTCCGCCATCACGGCCAAGCCCATCGCCACAGCCTCCAAGATGTTCGTCAATGTGCAGCCGGGTATGGTCACCGCCTCCTTCAGCGCGGCCACTACGGCACCGGCCAAGGCAATGCTCATGAACAGCCTCGGCCAGGTGGTTGCCCAGCAAAGCTTCACCGCAAGCAAGGGTCTGAACCGCGTGGAACTTTCCAGCGACTACCGCGGTCCGGCAATGCTCATGGTTAAGCAGGGCAGCCAGAAATTCATCCAGAAGGTGATTCTGAAGTAAGTTTCGTGTGGAATCCCGGCAGGTTGGAGTGTCTCGCCGGGATGCTTGACAAAGCAGAGAAATCCGGTCCATCGACCGGATTTCTTTTATATACAGATTATACAGAAAGGGCGAGGCATAAGCCTCGCCCTTTTATTTAAACCTATCTTGAATTACTCATCGCCAGTAACGAGGTCCACCTTCTTCGTCAGGAGATCTTCATCACCCACGTCAGAAGTCACAATCTTACCGTTAATTTCGGCATAGGGCAGCACGTAGAAGTAGACGCGGGTTGCATCTTCAAAGCGACTGTCGTAAAGATTGATATTGATTTCGGTGGTTCTATTGTCGGTAACATCCCTGAATTCAAGGGCGTCTGCCATGCGATCCGTCCTATAGAAGATCTTATAGCCAGAAAGACCGGCAATTTCGTTCTTGTACACTGTCCAAGAAAGCTTATTTTCCGTATCGTCGAAGGTAATCTTTGTAACGTTAGAGGGACGGCCAGAAAGAGAACCCGGCGTAAAGTTCACAGCCAGCTTCTTGGAACGACCTTCCTTCGTATAAACGGAACCTTCAAGGCAATAGGTGGAACGGTTCCACTTATTGGAAACGGAATTGATCATGACAGTTCTACCATCACGGTCAAGTCCCGAAGCAACCAACACCTGGGCACCACCTTCGCAGCGGCCAGCATCTACATTGGCGATTCCGCCCTTGTAAACCGACCAGGCATTTTCAACGGAATCTTCCACAAGATCCGTCGAGAAGGTGAGGAAAATATCGGCATCTTCGTCAATGGTATCCAGGGTAGCGAAATTCGTACGGATCAGTTCCGGAAGCAGACCCACCACTTCCATGGTGATCTGGTTCATGCTACGAACTTCACCGGCGCGAAGACCACCCACAACCAGTTCATCGGCGTTGCGAGCCTCATAGGTCTGGCCATCGATTTCTGCCTGCGGAACCACAATCTGGTAGTCGCAATTTTCGGCAAGGTTCTTGAAGGAGAACACGCCGGAAGCATCGGTGGTCGTCTTGATTTCAGACGGATAGACTTCACCGTTGACATACTTGATGACCACCGGAATCTTGGAAGCGGCAGTCAAGTTGTCAGTCTTGGTATCCTTCAGAAGAACAGTTCCGTTAACAGTAACGCCTTCCTTATGCAAATCCACCTGCAGAATTCTGTCGGCCACGCGGGCAGTGTTGCCCTTGCCGGATTCTTCGATAGAGATATTTGCAATCTGGTGAGCATAGCCTTCTTTAGAAACGATGTAGCGGTAATCACCGATAGCATTCTTTTCCCATGTGACAACGCCCATGGAATCAGAATAGAGCGTATCCTGATCCAGTTCCGAATAAACCACAGCCGAATCAATCGGGAGACCAGACTTGGAATCCACAATCTTCATCGTGATTGTAGAATTAGTCTTGGCTTCATCAGTTGCATTGACAACTTCATCTTCCATGCAACCCGTCATCAATACGGTGGCAGACGATAAAAGAATTAAAACCTTTTTATTCATGTTGTTACCTATTGATTAGTTGCTTATTCTTTTTCCGTTTTAACTTCGAACTTGCTCGGAGTTGCAGCAACAGCGTCAGCCGTAACCGTATCGCCGTCCACAATCACGTACGGGAGCACAATGAACTTGACCCATTCCGTACCGGAGCGAATCACGCTTGACGTAGAGACAAAGGCGCGGTCACTTTCGGCGGTGGGCTTAATGGAAGCGTACTTCTTATACCACCAATAGTTATAATCAACCGAATTATATCGACCATATTCATCGGCATATTCGGAGCACTTCGGCGTCAGCGTATATTCGAATGAATCATAGCTAGACGTACAGGAAACAGAATCGGTCGGGACCTTCTTGTAATAGACATATTCCGTCTTTTTCGGGGTCGTTCCATATCGCGAATACTGATCGCAGCTTGCATAAGAGGAGCCTTCACCAATCTTACACACATCGGGTTCCGCACCCGTAATAGAAAGATAAACATACGTGCGAGCGGTATAATCAGAGACATATTCGTCATATTGTGGGCAATTATAATAATAGTTTGCATAGCATATAGAGGCGTCAGGCCAAGTAAATTTATACATACTCGTTGTATAATCATCAAGGGATGTCACCTCAGTAGTGTCATACTTTGCATACCAAGTATAGACATAACTAGTGGAATCTCCATAGACAACGCCATCATCATCCGTTCTGACCGCACTTGAAGAAATTTCATAATTCGAATACCAATAATAGTTGGTTTCAGTACGTGCAGGTCCCCCGAAGTCTACATACTGAACACATTCCGAGGCAGTTTTTACTTTCTTGCAAGAAGTAGAATCAATCGGCAGTTCTCCGGTGCTCCAAGCCTTGTATTCTTCAAAGTCAGCGGATTCGCTCGTCTGGAAGAACACCTTGTAGCCCTTGACTTCGTTTTCGCCCTTAGTCCAGCGCAATGCGACATAACGGCCATAGTAGTCTTCGGCAACCAGGCCCTTGATCAAGTCGGGTCTAGAAACGGTGCTACCCGGCACGAACTTCTTGGTAATACGAACGCTCTTGCCTTCGTTGGTGTACACAGTTCCCGCAACCGTATAGGTTGCAAGCTTGGTCCACTTTTCAGAGACAGGCTTGATTACCACGGTTCTGTCATCATCATCCAAAGATGCGGTGACCAGCACTTCCGTATTGCTACCGATAACGAGATCAGGGTAAACCACATCATATTCGTCAACAATGTAGTTGTAAGCGCCCTTGTAGACCTTCCATGCCGTAGACACGGAGTCTGCCAACAAGGCCGTCGAGAAGGAAAGCTTCACATTGTCATCAGTTTCAAGGGTCTGCAGGTTATCCTTGATGAGTTCCGGAGTCAGGCCCACAATGGACATGGTCACCGGTTCAAGAACGCGCTGTTCGCCGTTGCGGAGTTCAGAGTTGACCGCCTTACGTTCTTCAGAAGCGTAGGTCTTATCATCTACAGACACCTGAGGAACCTTAACTGAATAGGCAAGGCCTTCGGCAAGGTTCTTGAATTCATACACGCCCGAAGTATCGGTCACGGTAGTAATTTCAGACGGAACGATGAAGGTGTTATCGTAAGAGAGAACGACCTTCACGTTCTTTGCTGCAGAAAGGTTACCGTTCTGAGGATCCTTCAGCAACACCGTACCCTTAACCGAAACGCCTTCCTTGTACATGGGAATGATTTCGATACGGTCTTCGACACGAGCGACATCGCCCTGGCTATTTTCCTGAAGCAGGGCCGTATACGTACGGGTAGCATAGCCTTTTTTGACAATGGTGTATTCGTAATCACCGATGGCGTTTTTCGTCCAAGTGGTGACACCCACCGAGTCCGTATATTCCGTTTCGGCATCGATGAGAGAATAGACTTCTGCAGAATCAATGGCAAGGCCCGTGCTGTTATCCACGACCTTGAGCGTGATTGTGCCCTTGGACTTTGCTTCGTCCGTAATGTTTGTAACGGTATCATCGCCGCAAGCACTAAGCAGCATAGCGGCAGATGCGATTCCAAATGCGAGTTTGAGTTTCATAAGTTGATTTACTCCTGTTTTAAAATTCTTTTGCCATTATGCTGGGGTTATTTTTCAGTAACAGATGGATTCTCCGGATCCGTGACGTCGCAGTCATGCGATTCCGGGTTATACAGAATCGCATTGTCGCCTGTACCACAAGACTCCAGTGCAGTTACTTCAAATGCTGCGCTACAGTATTCCGCAGTCGGATCATAAGTTAAGCCACCGCAAAGGGCATACAGAGACGTTCCCTCGCAGAAATGCGTACGGGTGTCGTAAAGTTTTCCATCGCAAAGTTCATAGATATCTTTGATTTCATACGTCACCGGTTCACCACTTGCATAGCAATACTGATTTACGAGCTTGTATGTATCTCCACCACATTCTCCATAAACAGCCTTTGAGTAGATTTCTTCCACATCAACAGATGTGTCTCCAGAAGCAGACGGAATCCAGAAATAGGTTGACGTCGGATAAGTCGTTGCAGCGGTCAAATAATCATTTTTATTATAAGCCTTGCCATTTTCGCAGAACTGCACGTCTTCATCAATCAAGGTCGAACCGCAATTATACGCAGTAATATCACCAGAGTTGCTGCAGGAGTGCGTCAAGGTGTTGTAGATACCCGTCACAGCATTTTCTGCATCAAGGCACTTGGCATAGCCAGCAGCAAGAACCGTGTCCTCTTTGAAAATCGGATTTTCGTCTGCGTCTACACCGGTCTGGCAAGAAATGATCGAATATCCAACAGCACTCGTGGCAAAGCAGCTATAACCAACATCACCCTTCGCACCGGCAGCACCATCATTCACAGTATAGGTACCTGTACCACAGGTAATGGTCGCAGAACCATCGCCATTGTCTTCGATAGTGCAGTTGTCGCCATTCTTACCGGCAGCACCATTTTCACCAGCGGCACCATCTTTCACAGTATAGGTACCTGTACCACAGGTAATGGTCGCAGTACCATCGCCGTTGTCTTCGATAGAACAGTTGTCACCGTCCTTACCATCCTCGCCGGCAGCACCATTTTTACCGTCTGTTACCATGGCCACATCGTCACCGCAGGTAATGGTCGTCACGCCCGTCGTCGTGTTCTTGGAAACAGTGCAGTTTTCGCCAGGTTCACCCTGTTCGCCCTGCTCACCCTTGGCACCATCATAAATTTTAACAGTCGTCGTTCCGCAGGTGATTGTAGAATATACACCACCATCAATATCAATCGACTTCAAGGAACTCGTCGTGCAACTCGTTCCATTGATGCCATTAGTACCATTCTTTCCGTTAATGCCGTTCAAAACGGTGGCCTCGGTTCCGTCTTCACAACTAATCACGGAAGCTCCGTCTGTTGTGGAAACCGTACAGGAATGTCCGTTCGGAATCAAGCCAACCTTTTTTTCGCCACAGAACAGTTCAAAGCCGCTTTCAACCTTCTTGGCTTCGCAGGAAGTACCGTTTTCACCATTCTGGCCATTTAAGCCATTATCACCATTCACACCATTACGGCCAGCCTTACCATTGTAAACGACGCCAACAGAATCACCGCCGCAAACCAGCTTGAATCCGGAATCGTCTCTTAAAGCTTCGGCGCCGCAGGAGCCATACACACCAGCAGACGAAGTCTTAAGGAAGCCGTAGCTTTCGTTATTACAGGTAATTTCGAGCCCAGTTTCGGAAGGATTGAGCAAACAAGCGCTCTTGTTTGATTCCGAAGAACCCGATGTCGACGACTCGTCAAAGCAAGCACTCAGCGTCAACATGCCAAAAGCTGCCGGAACTAGCAGAAAAAGTGATTTTTTCATTACTTTCCTCTTTTCAAAAAATTATTCAAAGACGAAATGTAAAACAATAGTTAACAATCGTCAATGACTTTCATCACATTTGTAAACAAAACTCAATATTTTTGTTGAAAACTATGTAAAAAAAAGTTATCTTTCAGTGATGGTGTTTAAAAAAACAAAGGGATGTGTATGAAATTAAGCAAAACTATAGTTTGCATAATCATAACCGCAACAGCCATGGCCAGTGCCGCTGATGCACTAAACGGATATGGCAAATTTAACGAAACTGCCGCCATATCAGGATGGACCAAGTACTTCAACACTGAATACTATACAACAGCCGAATTAGGTTCCATTAAGATAAACCTGAACGACGCCGGGGACTACGTTGCCGAATTTTGGTCCAACGGCAACAATTTCGACGAATGGGATATCCAGCTCAAAAGAACCATCACCATGGAAAAAGGCTACGCCTACACCATAGAAACAGGGTTCTATTCTTACGACGAATACGGAGTTGAAGGACGCGCTGTTCAAATGGGCGTTCTAGATAACGAATTCAACACCTATTTTGCCGAAGAGTTCGAAAACTATTACGGCGATTACGATGAATTCATAGGAACAACTTATGAATATTGTGGTCCAACCGACACCAAGGCTATTTTCTTTATCAACGGAGGAACACAATACGGCGGATTCGCCATTCCATGGGTCATTATCGACAAGCAGCCCATCAGCTGCGGCGGAGTCACTCCCACATCCTCTAGCAGCACCATCACTCCGAAATCCAGCTCCTCTACCCAGCAGAATGGCAAACGAGTCGGCCCCGTTGCCCAATACGGACAATTACAAACAGGTACCAACGCATCCGGTTACGGACGCATTTACGGTTCTTGTCCCACCTGGAGCGTCAGCGGAAAAGAAGTGCAAGTCAAGGGAATGAGCCTTTTCTGGAGCATCAACGACGCTTCGGCCGCATTCTGGGACGCAGACGTCATTACACGAATGGTCAAGGAGCACAACATCCAGCTCATCCGCGCTGCAATGGGCGTCGATGAAGAATGGGGTGACGGGAACTACTTTACCAGCACTCGCTACTACCAAAATTTGATGGACGAAGTGGTTCAAGCCGCAATCGACAACGACATTTACGTAATCATCGACTATCATAGCCACAGAGCCCACGAAGACGTTACCAGCGCCAAAGAGTTCTTTACCCGCATGGCAAGTAAATGGGGCGATTACGACAACGTGATTTTCGAAATCTTTAACGAACCGGCTTGCATCACAGGCGGAACCGGAGATTGTTCGGAAATCGAATTTGGTGGCGGATACCTGGGATGGAGCAGCATCAGAACCTATGCAAACCAGGTCATATCCGTCATTCGAGAATATTCTGACAACTTGATTATCGTAGGCACCCCAATGTGGGATCAACAGCCAAACGCAGCAATCAATTCAAAGGTTACCGACAAATACAACAACACTGCCTACGCATTCCACTATTATGCCGGTTCCCATTCCACATCCGTTGAAGGTGCAAACGCCGTCAAGGCAATGAACGCCGGTTTGTCCGTTTTCGTTAGCGAATGGGGAACGATCAATGCCGACGGGAAAGGCGCCGTCGCAAGTTCCAATACGACTTGGCAAACCTGGATGAACACCCACAAGCTTTCGTCTGCAAACTGGTCACTCACCAACTTGACCGAAGACGTGAGCGGACTTTATGGGGGCGACGGCCAGGGCGGTTCATACTTCAGCGCAACCACAAGGCCGACCTCTACAACCTGGAACTATTCCAAGAGCGGCACATGGTTAAACACCAACGTATTTGACAACCTTCCGGGCTACAGCGATTACACTGCATGCGCCGGAACCGTCACACCGAAATCCTCCAGCAGTTCTACAATCATTCAAAGCTCCAGTTCCAAGCCGACATCCAGCTCCAGCAAGGCACTCAGCAGCTCTAGTCAAAAAATTGTCAGCAGTTCGAGCAAAGCCATCGTCAGTAGCTCTTCAGCCATAATCATTCCGACCATAAGCAGCTCCAGCAAAACAATCGCAAGCAGTTCCAGTCAAAACACTGTTGTAAACGCCGATTGGAATTCCGAAAACACCGTATTGTCCAACAACACCGCCGATGGTGTCATCTTGGGCACATCTCTTTCTGGCAAGAAGCGCATTATCACACGCGACATTTCTCTTACCAAGAGAGAAGACTATGTCATCAGTTTCGAAGTTGCAACCGAGAATGAAGAAGCAGCCATTTCGGTTAAGGTTACAAGCGGAGATCAAAAACTTTGCTCCGATGCCTTCGACATTTCCAAAAAGACCACAACCATTACATGCGATTTCACGGCAACAGGCTCATCGGCCACATTAACCGTAGCCGTTTCTGGAACCGACGACGTAGTCACCTTATCGAATTACAAACTCAGCAATGGTACCGAGGCTATCGCAACCATCCAAAAGCCAGCATTTGGCCTAAGCGTCGAAGACAAGCATCTTTACATTGCCACGAACGAAGTCGCAAGCATACAGGTTTTCGATATCATGGGCAATATGGTCATGAAAACGATTAAGTCTGCAAATACAAACGACGTTTCGCTCCAGAACATCACCGACGGGCACTATATTATCCGCGTCAAGAGCAAGAGCGGCATACAATCGATTAAGGCAAATATTAAATAAAGCGATATAAATACAGCTTATAAAACCGGGGCGGAATCTAAGGCAAAGATTTCGCCCAGTTGTTTATCGTCCATATCGGCGAGCCAGGTTTCGCCGGCATTCACCGTCATCTGGGCAACAGCCTTCTTGGCTTCCAGCAGGGCATCGATTTTTTCTTCGAAGGTTCCCTTGGTAATAAAGCGGTGCACCTGGACATTCTTCGTCTGCCCGATACGGAAGGCACGGTCAGTGGCCTGCGCCTCAATCGCCGGGTTCCACCAAAGGTCGTAATGAATCACCTGGGAAGCGGCGGTCAAATTAAGGCCCGTACCCGCCGCCTTCAGCGAAAGAATCAGCACTTTTGTTTCAGGGTCTTCCTGGAACTTGCGCACCATTTCGTTGCGCTGGTTTTGCGTGCAGCCACCGTGATAGAAATCTGCCGTAATGCCAAGTTCGCGATCAAGAGTTTCCTTCAGGAGTTCGCCCATTTCTCGGAACTGGGTAAAGATAATTGCCTTTTCACCCTGATCCTGAATCGAGCGCAACAAATCCAGAAGCATGGAAAGCTTTCCAGAATCTTCGACCTTCGCCTCCCCCGCCTTCAGATAAGTTCGCGGATGGTTGCAAATTTGCTTCAGCGCCAGAATCATCTGGAGAATCAAGCCCTTCCGCTTGAAGAGGCTATGAGAATCGCCCGCTGCATTCGACGCGCCAGAAGTATTTGCAACTTCA
>Ga0310695_10014899_pt1 | contig 10442 bp, 10 predicted proteins | sample RumenRJG_04DNA_FD_203882 | JGI IMG/M metagenome (GOLD analysis project Ga0310695, IMG submission 203882) | Bovine rumen microbial communities from Lethbridge, Alberta, Canada - RJG_04 (v2) (version 2) | ecosystem: Host-associated > Mammals > Digestive system > Stomach > Rumen | place: Canada... | reverse complement strand
CGTAAGACTTGGCATGAAGAGGCTTGGGACGAATATCTCGCTTGGCAAAGCGAAGACAAGAAAACGCTCAGACGCATACACCAGTTGCTCCAGAACATTGATCGCAACGGCTACGAATGCATCGGACGCCTCGAACCGCTGCGCCATGATTTGACTGGATGGTGGAGCGTCCGTATCAATGAGACCGACCGGCTTGTGTTCCGCATCGTGGAAGACCGAATTGAGATTCTGTCCTGCAAGGGACATTACGACTGACAGCTCTCATACAAATCGGCAAACCATGTCAATCGTACCGTACAGACGAATCAGAAAGCTCGGCAGCGGCGGAATGTCGGATGTGTTTGAAGTTGAGTCGCCGGATGGGCGCCGTCTCGCCCTCAAGGTTTTCAGACAAGAAAAAGAAGGCCGTTTTCTGAAGGAGCGTTTTATTGCCGAAGCCAAGATTCTCCAGACGCTCTACCACCCGCACATCGTCCGCGTGCATGAATACGGAATCGACGAAGCGAGCGGCAATCCGTGGTTCTCAATGGATTTGGTTCTGGATGCCGGCGGGAATCCGATGACGCTGGAAGACGCAAGGCGGCGGGGCGGCGTCACTGATGCGATTTTGCGAAAATGGTTCGCCGACGTCAAGGAGGCGCTCGTCTATCTGCACAAATGCGGGATTGTCCACCGTGATGTAAAACTGGAAAACATCCTCATCGACAGCGACGGAAATGCTCGGCTTGCGGACTTCGGCGTCTCTCGTATCATTGATGCGCGGCTCAAGGGGGAAATCGGCGTCAATTCTACCTTCGTTGCCGGAGAGACGACGGGGACTCGTCCGGTGATGGGAACATACTTCTACCTAACGCCCAAAACGCGAGGCGGCGAGGCCGCGACGCCGGAAACCGACTTCTATGCGCTTGGCGTTGCGTTCTTCCGTCTTCTCACGGGGATGTGGTACGAGCCAGGCACGAGCGCGCTCGACCTGCTGGCGCCGTTCCCGGAGTTCTGGCGCAATGAGCTTCCGAAGTTGCTTGGCGTGTGCACGAAAGGCGCAGCGAAAACGCGGCGACGGCTAGTCGCATGGGCGATTGCCGTCGTGTGCGCTACCGCCGCCATAGCGCTGATTGCGGTCCTCTCCCGGTTGCCACGTTTCAACTCTTCGACTTATCAACCTTCCAACTCTTCAGTCGCCCGATCGGCTTGGGCGTTGCCGGAATCGTTCGAAACGCCTCGCGTCAAGGCGTTGGACGAGACGATGAACCTTTGCGCGTGCCCTGCAGGCTCGTTTATGATGTCTGGCATCGGCAAAGACGAGCCTCCGCACAAGGTGACGATTACGCGGCCGTTCTGGATCGGGCAGACGGTAGTCGCGCAGGAAATGCAGGGCGGCGAGGTAGATGAGTTCTTCGTCCGCCTGAACCTGGAGCACGGCAAGGAACTGCCCAAAGGCTACGTGTTCCGCCTGCCTACCGAAGCGGAACTTGAATACGCTCTGCGCGAGGGTGGCGCACGAACCTTTGCGCGCCACGAAATCGGCGGAGCACCGAACGCATGGGGCGTCGTCACGCTCTGGACGGACGTCCAGCAGACCGTCCTCGACCGCGCTGACGGACGCAAAGGCACCAAAACCGCCCAGGAGTCCATACACTACGCCGCTGAAGAGACCGATCCGCTCCGCACTGGCGCGCTCTTCGTCTCGCGGCAGTTTCCGTTCCAGCGATGGCTTATGCCTGTGCGGAGCGGCTTCGTCAGAATCTGCATCGGCCCCGTTCTAATCCCCAACCGTTAGATCATGATCTCAGACACGCCACAGACCCTCCTCCGCAAAATAGCCGACTACGCAAACGGCGACGATGCCGCCGAATGGGCGAAATTCGCGGAATTGTACGAGCCGGTGATCCGCATCTACATCGCGCAGTCCGGCGATGCAAGCGCGGCGGACGCCGACGACATCGTGCAGGAGATATTCATCCGCCTTGTAGATGTTTTGCGAAACGGCGGATACAAGCGCGAAAAGGGCCGCTTCAGGAACTATCTCGCCTCGATGGTGCGCCGGCTTCTCATCGACCGCCGCCGCCGCGCCGTCTATCGCGGCGCGGGGTTTGAGGCGGATGTCGAACATGAATTGCTTGAATCAAGCGATCCCGACCCCGCCGCCATTGTCGATATGCGCCTTCGTCTCGCCCGCCATCTGGCCGCCGTCGATCATGTGCTTTCGCACACCATGCTCGAAAAGCGCACCGTCGCCGCCTACCGCGAATATGCGCTCGAAGGTCAGGGCGCGGACGAAGTCGCCGTGCGCCACGGCATGACCGTCAACAACCTCCGCCAGCTCAAACACCGCATCGACCGCATGATTTCCGCCGTCGAAGCGTCGCTTGAATGCTGAAATACCCTTGGTAAATCGCTGCAATCGCAGATTCGTCCCCATCTTCTACGCCGGAACGCTCTGGCGATAAAGAAATTTTTTTATTTCGTTGCCTAATTTCTTCTGCCGCCATGCGTATACAATAACGAGGTGGCTGGTTGTCCGAATGGGCGGCGGGCGGCTGATTGCATGGTTTTCTCCACGTACAAAGCGAGGAAATATGCTATAATATCAACCGTTGGCTGTCCGCAGGAAGACTGAAAATCATCTTGAAAGGAAGGCTCTACGCCAAGACAGAATCGTCTTGGTGCGTCCTCTTGGGCGCACTATGCCGGTTTCGTCCCCGCGTTGCGTTTCCTTTCGGGCATGTCTGTCGCCTCTGCGGCATGCGCTGAGGCTTTGTTTCCTTTCCGGCAAGGTTCTCGCATAGCAAACAGGAAAGAAAGTAACGAGAACGATGAACGAAAATGCGGAGAAGGCTAAGGCGATGGTTGAGCAAGGCAAGGCCGTCGCCATGGTGCTTGAAGATGTCTCGGCATGGGGTCCCGCAGGCATTGTCGTAGAGGACGGCATGTTCCTGGCCTGTGAGTCTTCCGTTGAAGAAAAGGTAGTTGCCCAGAAAAACATGTCTGCCATCCTCGCCGGAGGCGAAGGTCTATTCAATCTCAGCCTTAAAGGCAATGGTATCGCTGCTTTTGAAAGCTATGTGCCGCGAGAAGACATAATTGAGTTTGAACTTAAAAACGATGCCTTGAAGATTGACGGCAACATGGCATTTGCCTGGTCAGGATCGCTTGAGTTCTCGGTCGAGAGATATTCAAAGAGTCTTATCGGGTCAATCGTAAACAAAGAAGGCCTTTTGAATGTTTATAGAGGCAGCGGCAAGGTCTGGATGGCTCCCACCGTGCCAGGCACGGAAATGGGCAAAGCCGACGCTCCGAAAAACCCCGCGGAAAACAAGGGACTGTTAGGAACATTGGCCAATCTCGCCAAGTAGCGACATATTGTTGATTCGACAATGGGTGCCGGATTGAACAGAATTCGCAAAATCGTCGAGTATCGCCCATTCCAATGGGCGATACTCGGTGTAATTCTTTTCAATTCGGTGCTGTTTGGTCTGCAGACGTCGCGAAGCATGATGCATAAATGCGGCACGATGATGCAGCATTTGGATCAGTTGTGCCTCTGGATATTTGTAGGCGAACTGGCGCTGAAGATGCTGGCGTACGGAGTACGTTTCCTTCGCGATCCATGGAATGTTTTCGACTTCCTGATAGTTGCCGTTTCTTTTGCCCCGGACATGGGAATGTTCTCCTCGCTGCGTCTTTTCAGGGTGCTTCGGGTATTCAAACTCGTGTCTGGCATGCGGCACATGAGAATAATAATCTCGGCTATTTTAAGGTCTCTGCCTGGTGTTTCGTGGGCAGGCATGCTGTTGCTTCTCGTTTATTATGTGTATGGCATAATCGGCACGAATATTTTTGGCGCGGCGTTCCCGGATTGGTTTGGAAATCTCGGCAAGTCCGTATATTCGCTTTTCCAGGTCATGACGCTCGAAAGTTGGTCGATGGGCATCGCCCGTCCTGTCATAGCCCAGTTTCCATACGCATGGGTGTACTTCGTTACCTATATTCTGTTGTCGTCGTTCATCGTCATGAACATCGTTGTCGGAATCGTTCTAAACTCGATCGGCGACAGCTTCAAGAAAGAAGATAGAGACGACGCCGTCTCGGCAGGAGACGCACTGGCCGAGTTGGAGAAGTTGAAGAAGCAGCTTGAAATTGTCGAAAAAGCGTTCGGCGCATCGTTCGCAAATAAAAAGGAAACAAAATGAACAAGATGAAATCATACGGAATGGCCGCGCTTGCGCTCATGGCTGCAGGCTGCGCGACAAACGAACCGAAGTTCAACGGGCCGAAACCGGGAGAGACGTGGTACGTCTCGACTGAGCGCGCTACGGTGCGCCAGTCGCCAAGCGAGCTTTCTCCGGCGGTCAAGACGCTTTCGTACAAGGACGCAGTGCCGGTTGAGAAGGATGTGCGCGTCGCGCCGCCGTTCGCCGGCGACAGGAAACTCTTCCCCGAAGACTTGATTCCGGGATGGGTGCAGTTGACCGGCGGCGGATATCTTGCCGTGCCGTCGCTCGCAAGCGAATGGTTGATCAACAACCAGAATCCTGACGAACAGATATCAGCAGAAGGCATGACGGCGGCGAAGCGCGGATTTTCCGAATCGGAAAACGATGCCGAGCTGGCGTCCATGCGCGGCGCGGCCGGCGCAGGCAAGGCGGCAGCAGTGGCCGACCCTGCCGCCGTCGAGCGTGCCATCGCCAACAAGATTCCCGCTTCCGACGAGGCGATAGCTTCCTTCATCCGCGAGGGCGGACTCAAGGGCGGCCCCGTAAAACCGGAAGTGTTGAACATAGAGAAGCCCGGTACAGGTGCTTCGTTGCTCGCCGGCACCAGAAAGCTCGGCGCAGCGGGACTTGGCGCGGTGGCGGATGCCGCCGGACAGGGCGAAGGAGAGGGTGCGCGTCTGGTGTCGTCTGCGGGAAAGACGGCATCGGGACTCGTGTACAGTGAGATCGGTCCGGTGCAGGAGTTCCAACTTGGCCGCGCAGTCGCGGCGCGGGTTCTCCCACTCTATCCAACGCTGCCCAATAACGACCCTCGCGCCGTCTATGTCAACACTCTCGGACATGCCATTGCGGCAGCGTCCAACGATCCCATGCCGTACAGCGGGTACATTTTCGTGACGCTTGAATCCGATGAAGTGAATGCCTTTGCCGTTCCTGGCGGCTTTGTGTTTGTCACGACAGGCATGCTCAAGTTTCTGAACGACGAGGACGAACTCGCCGCTATCCTCGGACACGAGATGGGGCACATGGAGCTTCGCCACGGAATGCGCGCCGTCGGTACTGAGAAGATTCTCAAGCTTTTCTCCATGCTGAAGGAGCTTGGCGAAGGAAACGGCCAGAGCGTTCTTGCGGAGCAGGTCAAGTCTCTTGTGGACGAAGTGTTCGAGAAGATGTTCACGTCGGTCAGGAATGGCTACGGCATCGAGACTGAAAGTCAGGCCGACTGGCGTTCGCTTCAGCTTTCCGCCGCGCTCGGATATGACACGAAGGCTCTCTACGACGTGCTGGAGAGGTTCAAGGCCACGAAGGGCTCATACGGCGGCGCGAGCTATCCGGCTGAGCGCGGCGCGGATGTCCTCAAATACCGCAGCCAGCTTGGATATGGAGATGCAGCGGCGGCGGGGCGCGATGTCCGCGCTGCACGTTATAGGGCCGCTGTGGGCAAGTAGTGCGAGAAAAGGTGGGTGCCATGACACAGGACGATCGCATAGCGGCCAATTCCGATGCGATAAGCGCAAATGCCGACGCAATCAAGGCCAACGCCGAGGCCATCAGGAAGCAGACCGAGTATCTGCACGAAATCCGGAATCATTTCATTCCGGAGGAAGAAGCGCGGTTCAAACGTTTTGCCAAGTATGTCGTTTCGCCACTGGTCAAGACTATCGCGTTGATCGCTTTCATCGGCGGACTGTGGGATGCGATCGCCTGGGTCATGGCGCGCTATGAAATCAAGGTGATGGCCGATCGTTATGCGCGGGTCGCCGAAGATGTCTACTACAACGAGAACAACCCTGATGTCGCTGCCGCGTTTCTCGACAAGGCGATCGATCTTCGCGACGGCGACGCCGACTACAGATTCCTCCGCGCCTACATGCAGGGCATGGCCGTCACGCGCCGGTTGCTCAACCTCGACCGTCCGCTGTCGAAGAAGGAGCTGGATGAGGCGCATACGGCATACGCCGAGGCGCGTTTCCTGCAGGGGCTGCGGCCGAATCGTCCCGAGCCGTATGTCCTGCAGGCTCAGATCCTTGCGTCGCTGAAAGAAACCGAACGGGCAGAAGCCGCGCTTGCCAAGGCGCAAAAGATCGCGCCGCGCAACGCCTTCGTGCATCTCCGAATGGCTCAGATCCGCATGGATCGCAAGGAGGTTGCTGGCGCGAAGGCTGCACTTGACGAGGCGCAACGCATCGATCCTAGCTCAAAATGGGTGTGGCTGTGGAAAGGCGTACTTGCCAAGGAGCTGGAGGGCGACTGCGAGACTGCCCGCAAATGCTATGAAAAGTCGCTTGAAATCGATCCGAAGTTCGACATGGCCTGGTACAATCTAGCCTGGACGTGGATGCACAAGTCGTCCAAGAACTATGCAAAGGCAAGGGAATGTCTGCAGAAGGCGCTGGCGCTAAATCCAGACTACAAGGAAGCGTGCTACGCGATGGGAATGTCGTACGGATACGAAGACAACTACCCTGTGGCGAACACGTGGATGGACAAGGCTATCGCCATCGACGGCACTTTCCTGTCTGCGCACAAATGGCGCGGCATAATCTGCGGCGAGATGTCGCAACACGAGGAGGCGATCAAGAGTTTCGGTTCTGCAATACTGCTCGACCCGATGAACGCCGATCTATACGTGCGCCGCGCCAAGATGTCCGTCGCACTCGGAAAACTCGACGACGCCCTGCGCGACCTCAACTTCGCCTACGAACTCGACCCAAAGGCAAAGCGAACACTTTTATATCTTGGTGACGTCTATCGTAAGGCGGCGAATGACGAAAGGGCTTTGGCGTTTTATGACAAGGCAATTGACGTGGACAAGAGGTATGACGATGCCTATGCGCGCAAGGCCGAGATTCTCGCAAATATGGGTAAATTGGACGAGGCGCTTGCCGCAATCGACCAGGCAATAGCAGTGACCACCTACAAAGTGGAGCGCTTTTGGGTCAAGAAGGGGGACATTCTTGACGCGACGGGGAAATCGTCAGACGCGGTGGAATGCTATGCCAAGGCTCGGACGATTGCACCGCGCTTTGCTGAAGCATGGAAGAAAGAGGCGATGACATTGCGAAAGCTCGGCAAGGCGGCGGAAGCGAAAGCCGCTGCGACGGCGTATCTCGAACTTGTACCAACTGACGAAGATTTTAGGGGTAAATAGTCGCCGACCAACGCGCGCGACAGGTTCTTCATGGTCGGGGTGGAGATGGCGGACTGAAGTCTGTCGGACCGATATAGGACATGTGGCACCGCATTGATATGTTGCCGGTGCTTTGCGCGGGTGAAGAGAGCCACTTGCCGACAACTGCGCTTACCCCCTTTTTCGCGGTTGGGATGGATATGCTGTAGGTTGACATGCGACCTTCCTTGAGTCGTCAAAGGGTGCGATTTTAATTCGTTGAAAATCCGAGCCATATTACGCCACGCTCCTGAGCCGTGCGATGATGGCGCAGATGCACGCGGCGTTGTGGTGACGCCAGTGCATCCCCGCCTGCTTGCACCTCCGCGCCACGAGGATTCTCGCGGCGGCCTCTATGTGGCAGGACGATATGTAGTATCCGTGTTTCCTCAGCCATCCGTAGCGCATGTTGCCGCGCCGTTTGTCGAGGTAGTTGAGCGCGCCCTTCGCCTCTGGCGATGATTCCAGTTTCCTTGAGTACAGCCGTCTGATCCGGTCTACGGCGGAGCCTGTGCCGTAGACCGGAGCATGATGGCGCGGCATGTCCTGAACTCCTTCGCGGCGTCCGCGATGCCGAGCTTTTCGCAGCAGGTGTTTAGGTATCCGGCCGCGCTCATCGTCGCGGGAATCGTCGGACTCAAACTCGCCGCGAAATGAGTTCAAAAGCGACTCTCCTACGGAGCCTGGCCGTCAACGCGAGACGATAAAGAAGCTCCTCGGAAAGCCACATGACGGCAGTTTCATGATCTAGCCGTCCTTCTTGTCGACTACGGCGGCAACGTGACGGGTTTGTGGGCGAGAATCGCGCCTCGGCGTCAAATGGCGCGGCGCATGGTGAAGTGGTTTTTCCGCGATGTAATCAGACCGAGTTTGGACAGCCGGCTGATTTCCGCAGAAAGCGCGCTTCGCTCGACGCAGAGGTAGTCCGCAAGTTGTTGGCGGTCGAAGGGGATGTCGAATTCGACTGTTCCTTTCTGCTGCGCAATGGAATGCAGATATGCCATCAGCCGATCCTGGGTGGAACGATGCGACAGGATCTCGATCTTCCGGTTCAGTTCGAGAGTCTTCGCTGCGAGTGTGCGCATGATGTTCCTGACGAGGCGGGCGTGAAACGCGCAGGCGTTTTCGCACGGCGTGACGATGCGAGCGGCTTTGAGCAACAGGACTACGCTGTCTTCGTTTGCCTCCACGTCAACGCTGATCGCGTCCGCGCCCGACAGCGCCTGCGCAGCGGCGACGACTTCCGGCGCTCTTATCAGCTTGATCAGCGTCCGCTTGCCGTCTGCATCGTATGTCGAGACTGCAAGCGAGCCGGTAAGGACCATGCCGAAGCGATCTGCCTTTTCGCCCGTACGCAAGAGCAGTTCACCTTTCGCAAGACGCACACGCCGTGCGCCAAGGCACGAGAACAATGCTGAAAGGTTGTCCGTCCCGATTCCGTCGAAGAGCGGCGATCGCTTTGCGAGCGTCGCAAGATATGTGTCTTCCTGTTGCATGGGAGGTATTATATCATGATTTCGCCTAATGTTGGCGCGCCAACATATTTCACAAAGCGGGTCTGGTATCATACGCGCCGTCGACAAGAAACAGGAGGCGACAGACATGAAACGAAAAATAGTCGAGATAGACGAAACGAAATGCACGGGCTGCGGACTGTGCGCAAACGCCTGCCACGAGGGTGCGATTGCGATGGTGGACGGAAAGGCGAAGCTCGTCAAGGACGACTACTGCGACGGCATGGGCGATTGCCTGCCGGAGTGCCCTGCCGGCGCGATCAAAATCGTCGAGCGCGAGGCTGCCGCATACGACGAAAAGGCCGTTCAGGAGCGGAAGATGGCGAAGATGCAGGAACAGATGAAGTCCGGCGGAATGGCGCTGCATCCGGATGGACACACTCCGCCGCACGGCGGACTTGACCGCCGTAGCCTTGGCGGAGGCGGTTGCCCTGGCAAGGCGATGCGTACGTTCAACCGGACGGGAGGGCCGGGCGCTGTCCCGGCCGTGGCTCCCCATTCCCCATTCTCAACTATCCCAGTGGCCATGCCAGATTCGCCTGGTGCCGGTCAAGGCCCCGTTCTTCCAGGGAGCGAAACTGCTCATCGCCGCTGACTGCACGGCCTACGCATACGCCGCGTTCCATCAGGAGTTCATGCGCGGCAAGGTGACGATTGTCGGATGCCCCAAGCTTGACCCCGTGGACTACTCGGAGAAGCTGACGGAGATATTGCGCGAGAACGACATCAAGTCCGTTACCATCGTGCGCATGGAGGTACCATGCTGCGGTGGGCTCGAAATGGCCGCAAAGAAGGCATTGCAGACTTCAGGCAAGTTCATCCCCTGGCAGGTCGTCACACTCTCGCTCGACGGACGGATAATCGATTCGTGAGATGGATTCTCGCGTAGTGGTAGGCAGGTGCGGTACATAGCGTACGACCTCATGAGAACGTGTATATTTGCAGATATAAAACCTCTTGAAAGCGTATATATTTGCATGTGTAAAACCTCTTGAAACCGTGAAATTGCCATTGCGCACATTGGCCATATTGTGATGCATCCAAAGGACTTGAAAACCGATGCCAGCATTCTGCATCTGCCGCTCTACATGACGCCGCTCATTGCCGAAATCCCGTCGTGATTAACGTGCAATCGCGGCAAGTTCATCCCCTGGTAGGTCGTGACAATTTTGCTCGATGGGCGGATTATAGAGTAGGGAATCCTACTACATGGCCATTGAAGGAGTATCAATAGCGTAAAGGTGCAGACATTTTTCGCTTGTTTTCGGCACAATAGCCGAATTTGTGGTATAATATACGGCGTTCAAGGGAAAAACTTTGCGCCTAGACGCAGTTTATGACCCCATGAAGGAGCAGAATGCAAGTAAAGCGAGACATATTTCTGAAGAGGTTGATTGCCCGCCGGGAAAACGGCATGGTCAAGGTAATCACTGGTCCAAGGCGATGCGGCAAGTCGTATCTCCTTGGGGTTCTTTACAAAGATTACCTTCTCACTGATGGGGTCAAGCAAGACCACATCATTGAGCTTGCCATGGACGAGCCAGG
>Ga0310695_10014898_pt1 | contig 10442 bp, 5 predicted proteins | sample RumenRJG_04DNA_FD_203882 | JGI IMG/M metagenome (GOLD analysis project Ga0310695, IMG submission 203882) | Bovine rumen microbial communities from Lethbridge, Alberta, Canada - RJG_04 (v2) (version 2) | ecosystem: Host-associated > Mammals > Digestive system > Stomach > Rumen | place: Canada... | reverse complement strand
AAAGAAAAAGATATTTGAATATAATCTATTCAATAAATAATATTTTTTTGAATAAAACTACTTTAATATTATTACTATCTTTTAAATCGAACATTTGAAAATAATTTTTAAAATAATAATTTTAATTAAAAATTAAATAAAAATCATATAAATTCAACAAAACAATATAAATATAATAAATATATTTCAATTTTTTATTTATTTCAAACTAAAATATCTTCTAATTCTTTTCCCTTATTTTCTTTATTTTTTTTTCTTTCAATTTTTAAAAATAAACAAATAAAATAATAAAACAAAATTAAACATAAAATAACCATTCCAAAAATTATAAATAAATAAAATTTAATTTCATTATTTTTAAAATCAACATTTACAATATCAAACTTACAATAATCGAATATTTCTTTATCATTCCAAAAATATTTTTCACTTTTTTCTTTAAATTCTTTAAAACTTAAATAAATTAATTCTTCATCATTAATAATATATTTAATAAAATAATCTTCAAAATTTCCTTTTAAAGAACTTAAATTATCATTTTTATATAATTCAAAATAAATTGAAGAACTAAATAAAGGTAAAATTGTTTTACAATTAAATAATTCTTTCATCCATAACATTATACCAATTAAAGTAGAATCATGTCCAGAATAAATTAAAAATTTAGGATATTTTTCATATATATTTTCTTTTAAAATTCCTTCTTCAATAAATATTCTTTTTTCCATATAATTTATTAAATTTTTTATTATTGGTGTTTGTGACATAAATAAAATTTTTTTATTTCCAAATTGATAATCTTCTAAATTAATTTTAAATATTTTATAACAATCATTTTGTAAATTATTAAAATTAAATTTTGTTATATTATAAAAATCATTTAAATTAATAAATTGTATTAAATCAGAAATAAAATTATCACAAAAATCTGTAATATTAATAAAATCATATGTAAAATTTATATTTTTTAATTTGAAAAAAATATCTAATTTATTTTTATATTTATCTTTAAAATCTTTTATTGTATTTTTTATTAAATTACTTTTTAATATATTTTTCCTTATTTCATATATTATTTTACAATTAACAGGAGAAGAAAGAAAAAAATTATAATCTTTTCTATTAAAAATATATATTGGAATAATATTTAATCCATTTGGTAAAGTTAAATTACCTAATTTTTGAATTTCTTTTTGAATATCATTATTAATTAAATTTAAAGGAAATGATTTTTTAATTTGTTTTTCTGTTAAATATAAATTACTATTATTATAATTTTTAATATTAAAATTTTTATTATCAAAATTTTCATTATTAAAATTAAAAGAATATAATCCATTTAAATAAGAATAACCAGATTGAATTGCTCTATTAACATAAGTAGAATAAATTAAAATTTCATTAGGATTATAATTTTTAGAAAGAAAATTTTTATATTTAATTCTTGTATTATAACCTAAAATATATTCTTGTCTAATTCCAATATCTGTTAATTCACTTTCAGTTAACCAATTAATATTAATATAATCTATTCCTGAACCCTTAAATCCTCCTTTACTTGAACCACGATGGCCATGACGAAAATGTGTATGTACAAATATTAATTTTGATATTGTTTTTATTATTAATATTAAAATTATGTATTTTTTCATTTTTTTTATTTTTTTTTTTTGAAAATTATTTTTTTTTTTTTTTTTTTTGATATTTTTTTTTTTTATTATTTTATAATATTATTATTTTGTTAATTATTAAATGACGTTATTTTAAAATTATAAATTTTACATTTTTAATATTTTTGATAATGATAGATGATAATATTAATATAGATAGTTTTATTTTTAATGATGAAAATATTATAGATTTTGAAAATAATATTCAATCACATTTTGAATTACAAAAGAATAAATTATCATTTGAAAATTCAATATTTAATGAAGAATTTTTAAATAAAAAAATTAAAACAAATTCATTTGAAACTAATTTCTTTTCATTAAATGAAGATGAAATAAAAAGAAAAAATAAATTAAAAAAAAATGCAGAAAGTGCAAAAAGGGCAAGACAAAGAAAAAAAGAATTAATGAATAATTTAATTCAAGAAAATGTAAAATTAAAATCAGAAATAAAGGAATTAAAAAAGATATTAGAAAATAAAATATGTGATAAATGTAAAAATAAAATATTTCATTCAAATAATATAATAAATAATACTCAAAATAATAATAATAATAATAATAATAACTCATTAAATAAAAAAAAAATATTTATTTTTTCAACTATATCATTATCATTTATTTTATTAATTTTTATAAATGTAAATATTATTAATCAAAAAACAAATTTATTAAGAAATTTAAATATTATTTCAAATGAATTATCAAATTCTAAATATACTAATTTAGAAATTCAAAATTTAACATTAACTTCAGTGCATGTTTTATTTGGAGATTATTATTCTTTAATAAAAAGAAAATATAATTTTTTATATAATGAAAATAATATAATTTATTCATTTCAAAATAAAGGAAAAGTTAGAATATTAAAAGAAAATGAAATAAATGAAGATTTAAATATTGAAAATTGTAAAGATTGTATTGTTGAATTAAATCAAGATAATGTTATATTAAAAAAATCTGAAAATGGAATTCAATATTTTAAAATTGTATTAACTCCAAAAAAAATTAATATTGATGGTAATGATTTTGATATCAATTCAGGTAAAAATGGTTTACCTGTTTTTTCTTATGAAATTGATTGTAGAAGTTTTGGTTTTTCTAAAAATTTAATTTATAATAATGATTATAATTAATTTTTTCATGTTTAGATTAGAAAAATATATTTTATTTTTTTAAATTGAAATTTGTTTTTATTTTAAAATTTTATATCAAAATGAGATAAAATTAAATTTATTATTAATAATGAAATAAGAAATATAAATAATATAAATTATAGAAAAGGAAAGTTTAAATTATATTTTTTATTAAATTTGATATTTTTATAGAAAAAAAAATTTTAAAATTTTTATATATTATTTTTCTTATTTAATAAATTTTATTTATAAATCTAATATATATTTATATCTTATTTATATTTATAATATGATATCAAAATTAAATCATTTATAATTATTGTTGCTACTTTAAAAATAGATAAAAATATATTAATGAATATATTTATTTAAAATTCATTATTTATTTAATGATTTTATATACATAAAAATAAATTTTAATAAAATAAATGATTGATTTATTAATAAAAAAAACATTAAAATATTATAATAAATAAAAAATAATCATATTAAAATAAAAAAACATCATTAAACAAAAAGAAAAAAAAAAAAAAACAACAAAAATCTTAATTAAAAAAAAGTAATTTCCTAATTTTCCTTATAAAAAAAGCCACTCTAAAAATCACATAAAAAAAAAAAAAAAAATATAAAAAAACTTTAAAAAAAAAATTCAAAAAAAATCCAAAAAAAATAAAAATAATAATAATACCAAAAACATCAAAAAAAAAAAAAAAGAAAAAAAAACCAAAACTTAATTAATATGAGGAGCAGGATAATCTTTCAAAATACCTCTTCCAGGATTAACATTAGTAATACTAGGCATTTTTCCTTTAATTCCATTTTCACATTGTTCTAATTTATTAGAATTTTTTTTTCCAACACTTAATCCTTTATTACCAAGATTTTTTTTATGAAATTTTCCTTTAACATTTTTTTTTTCTAAATATGCATTTTTTGAAGTTTTTTTATTAGTATAAGTAACTTGATAATAATCACCAATAAAATTTTCTCCTTTTTTTTTTTTTTACTTAAATTATTATTATTATAAATTTCATTCTCACTTGTTTCACTTACATTATAATTAACACCACCACCTTCCATTAATAAAGCTTGTCTTCTTTCTTCATCAACTTCTCTTCTTACTTCTTGCATTAATTTATTTGCAATGTTTGGGTCATCTCCATTCTCATGAAGAAAATGGTAATTGTATGATTTTGGAGATATGTATACTCGAAAACCATCTTTTGTTAATGGGTGAATACTGTATTTACCATTGTTTTCTATTGGCTCTTTTTCAAAGTGGAAATCATGAAGTTTTTGCATTTTAAGTTATTAGTTTTATTAATTATTTTTTTATTTTTTTTTTTTTTTTTTTTTAAGTTTTGTTTTTTTTTTTATTTTATGGTTTTAATATTTTTTATTTATTTTAATGTTTGTGTTTTTATTTTTTATTATAATTCATTATTGTATTTTTTATATCATATTAAATTGATTATTTAGAATTAATTGATTTTTTTTTCATTTTATTTTGTTTTATAAATATAATATTAATATAAATATAAATTCAGTATTATATTAATTTAAATATATTTATTTTAATCATTTGAAATTCATATAATATTATTCAATGATTTTCTAATATAAAAAATATTATTATAAAAAAATATTTATAATATATTAAAAAAAAATAAAGATATTTCAAATATTAAAAACAATATTATTTTAAATCATATTTATTATATACATCATTTCTAAATAGAAAAAAATAAAATAATATTATCTTTTAATATTCTATCCATTCTTCATATTCATCATCATTTTTCTTTTTCATATTTTTTAATCTTTTAATTTCTTCTTCTTTTTCAACTCTATTTCTAATAATTAAATTTTCATAAATATCAATTTTTCTAACTGGTAAAAAAATTCTTTGACTTTTCATCATAATTTTTTGACTAAGTTCTTCAAATTTCATATTATTTTTTCTTCTTAATTCATTATTTTTTTCAATTCTTTTTTGTTTTTGTAACTCATTAATTAAATTATCATAAATAATTTTTATTTTATAATCACAAATTAATCTTTTTATTATTGTTTCATAATGAATAATAATCATTTCTAAAATACTTAAACAAAAAATACTTTTATTAAATTTTTTTCCATCTATCATAATTGTATAAGTATTAGAATTTATTAAATGATAAAAATTTACTATATTAAAATCAATTTCAATATTTATTGGAAGTGATAAAAGAAATTTTTTAATTTTTAAAAATATTTTTTTCCCAAAATTTCTTTCTTTATATGATTGAATTAAATTATTATATTCAATATTTAAAATTCTATTTTTATTTTTAATATAATTTAATTCTTTAAAACTTTTTTCATAAATTTCAATATTAACTTTTTCTTCTTTATTATCAAAATTTTTAATAGAATCTTTTTCTTTATATAATTCTTTATCATTATATTTCATTTCACTAAAATCAATAAAAAGTTCTCTAACTTCATTTTCTAAATAATTCATTTTATAAATAAATTCTTCAGGAGAATCAAAAATAGGAATATTAAAATTATTTTGATTTAAATTTGTAAAAATAATTCCATTTGTATCAAAAGTACTTTTTCTTTTTGTTTTTTTTGGTAATATTAATTTTAATGAATCTGTACTTACTCTTTTTTTTTTCTTTTTTTTAGATGGTATATTTTTTAATATTGAAAAAATTGAATTTCTAAATGAACTTTTTTTATTTATTAATTTAATTGATTGTTTTGATGAAATTAAAGAATTTGTTGATTCATTTTTTTTAAATTCAATTCCATATTTTTTTAATTCATTTTCTGGAATTTCTGTTAATTTTGTTTTTTTATATTTTACTAATAATAAAAATATTTTATATTGTTTATATAAATCTAATAATTTTGTTGATTTTTTTATTCTTTTAATTAAACTAAATTTTTCTATTTGTAAATTATTTTCATATGAAAATAATTGATTAATAATACTTTTTTGTTTTTTAATTTCCGAATATAAAAATCTAACATATTGAAATAAATTATCAATAAAAATTTCTAATTTATTTTTCATTTCTTCAATAGTAAAAATTTTCAAATTTATTTCTTCAATTTGATTATTTTTATTTTCTTTTATATTTTTAAATCTTTTTAATAAAGTATTTTTATTAATATTATTTAAAAAAGAAGTTTTAACTCTCTCATTAAACTCAGATAAAGATTGTTTTTTATGATTTCTCTCATTAAATTTATTTAAACATTTATTTATCATTTTATTAAATTTCAAAGGATATTTATATTCAATTGAAGGATAATAATAATAATCTTGAAAAATAATTTTATTTGAATTAGAATTTCTTTTTAAATTTTCTATTGTTTTATTATTTCTTTCACTTAATTGAGGCGATTTTGAAGAAAAAAAAGTTGTTGTTGTTTGATTATATTTTTGATTATTTTTTTCTATTTTTGTTAAAAAAAAATCACTTGATGTTATTGTTTTAATATTATCTTCTGTATCAATTGTTAATTTTGGATGTAATGATCTTATTTTTTTTAAAAGATAATCTCTGTGAAAATTTTTATATGATGATTTATTTTTTTTTTGAGAATTTAATTGTATTTTTATTAATTTTGAACCTAAGTCTGATTGAGTATATTTTAATGGGAGTCTTGATGTGTAATTTATTGTTTTTTTTTCTGATTTTGTCTTACGAGATGAATAAATTGGGTAAAAATGCATTTTTTTTTATTTTTTTTTTTATTTATTCTAATTTTATTATTTGTTTTTTTTATATTTTCTTTTTAATTATTAACTAAATATTTTTTTATTAATAGAAACTTCATTTTAATATCTTATAATTATTTCTTTTTATTATATTGAATATATAAAATAAATTTATTATATGAATGAATTAATAAATCTTTAATTTATATTCTTTTAAAAAAATATAATATTATTTTATTTATAATATTTTATATTATATATTTTAATAATTTATTTTTGGGAAATACTAAAATAAATAATAAAAATAAGGAACAATTAAAAATTTAAAAATAAAATATAATATTTTAAAAAAATAAATAAATCAAAAAAATAAAAAAAAAACATTTTTCACATAATATTAATTTTTTAAAATTTGTAATATAAATAATCATTTTTAATATAGAATTTTTTTTAAATTTTGCCTGAAAAAAAACTATATAAAACTCAAAAAAAAACCTAAAAAATAACATATAAAAAAAACAAACTCAAATAAAAAATGTTAAATAGAAAAACAGAACGTCCAGATAAAATAATAGAACCTCCAGCAAAAAAATCAATAAAAATATATGACAGAATAACAAAAGAACAATCATACGCATTAAAACAATTTTGGGAAAAGAAAAATTATTCAGGCTTTAATGAATATATTCAAAGAACAGGATCAAAATTAAATACAGTTGAAGCAATTCAAATAATAAAAAATACTCAATTTTCTGTTAAATTAGAATTAGAAAATTTTTCTGGTATTTTTAAAGATAAATTTATTGGTCATGGTGTAGGAAAAAATAAAAAAGATGCAAGAAAAAATGCTTTAAGTCAAATTATTGATCAATTAATTGAAAAAGATTTAATTGTTAATGTTGATGATTCTCAAATGCAATGTATTAGTAAAATTTTACAAGAAAAAAATAAAAATAATAATAATAATAATAATAATAATATTCATAGTAATAATAAAAATAGTAATAATAATTTTAATTATAATAATAATAATAATAGTAATGGAAATGTTGTTCAAGTTAAAGAAGAAGAAAATGATAATTTTAATAATAAAAAAAATTTACCTTTTGTTTTTTTAGAAAAAGATATTAGAGATAATTATTATAAACAAATGCAAAAAAATAAAGATATTGAAGAAGAATTAAAAAAAATACAATTAAATTTAAAAATTTTATTAGAATCAAAAATTGAAGAAAATGAAAAAATTTTGAAAACAATTAAAAATTTATGTGAATTATTAAAAAATAAATTAGAATGGAATGATTTTTCTTTTATTTGGTATCAATATTTAATTAAAGGAGATAAAGAAAATTTAGAAGAGATTTTAAATATTTTATTTTCAAAAACAAATTCTGAATTTATTAATCAAGAAATTAAAAAAGAAATTTTAGATAGTTTTATTTATTCAATTCCTTATATGAATTCATGGAAAAAAATTTCAGATTTAATAAATTTTTATTTCAAAAATGTTAATTTTTTCAATGAAGAAATTACTTTTAATGACTATTATTCTCATTTCAAAAAAATTTATCATATTGAAATATTAGAAACTTTATATCATTTATTTAAAAATGAAATAAATCTCAATTTAAATTTAATAGAATCAATTGAAATAAATGGAAATTTACAAATTACAGGATTAAATTATGGAAAAGAAAATTGTATTTTTTATCCTTTTTCAAATATTCATTATATTAAAAAAATAGTAAAAGATAAAATATCAAAATATATTTCTGATAATGAAATAATATCAATTGAATTAAATAAAAATAATAAGAAAGAAATTGGTTTAATATCAAAAATTAATAATGACTTAACATTAAATTTAAAAAAATTATTTTCAAAAAATACATCTCAATTAAAATTTGAAAATATAAAAATTCAAAAAATTTTAAATTTAAATTTATATGAAAAAACCTTAGAATCATTTAAATCATTTTGCATAGATAATAATAACAAAATTTCAAATGAATTAAAACAAATAATAATTGGTTCATTTACTTTATCATATGATTGTAATTTATTAAGAAAATTAGCATCTAAAAAAATAATAGATTTACCTGTAGGATATAAATTTTTAAATCAATCTCTTAATAAAAGTCAAATTAATGCAATTCAAAAAAGTTTAACTGAAAGATTAACTTTAATTTTAGGGGCACCTGGAACTGGAAAAACTTTAACTTGTTTAGAAATAATATATGAATTTATTAGAATTCAAAATTTAAAAACTCAAGAACAAAGACAAAAAATTTTAGTTTGTTCTGAAAATAATTATTCAATTAATATTATTTATTCTCATTTAAAACAAAAGGAAAATATTTCTATTTATAAATATAATTCAAAAGATAATTTCGATTTAAATTTTGAAAATGTTAAATCAAATATTATAAATTCTCAAATTGTTTTATGTACAAATTTTGATAGTTCAAATAATTTATTTAAATTAATTTCATTTCCTTTTGTAATAATTGATGAAAGTAATCAAAGTAATGAATTAAATTCAATAATTCCTTTAATTCATCATTGTGAACAATTAGTTTTAATAGGAGATAATAAACAATTAATGCCAAATAATTATTCAAATGAATCTAATAAATTAGGATTAAATAAAAGTTTATTAGAAAGATTATATGATTTTCAAATTAATTATTGTATTTTAGATACTCAATATAGAATGCATAGTTCATTATTTGAATTTTCAAGTAAAGAATTTTATGATAATAAAATTATATCTGGAATAAGTAATGAATGGAGAATTTTACAAAAAATAAAATTTCCAAATCCAAATTATAATATTATGTTTATTAATGTAAATGGGAATGAACAATTTGAACAAAAATTAAATTCAATTTATAATGAATTTGAAGTTAATAAAGTTTTAAATATTGTTAATAAAATATCAAATGAAATTAATGATAAAAGTATTGGGATTATTTCTCCTTATTATTCTCAAGTTAAAAGAATTAAAAAAGCTATTTATGATAATAAAATTTTTGAAGATAATATTTGTATTGATTTAATTGAAGCGTTTCAAGGAATTGAAAAAGATATTATTATTATTTCTTTAGTTAAAAGTTCTGATTCTGGAAAAATTAATTTTATTAATGATTATAGAAAAGTTAATTTCTTATTAACAAGAGCAAAATTTGGTTTAATTGTTATTGGAAATGAAAATTATATTAAAAATAATGAATATTTAAAAAAATGGTATCAATTTGTTCAAGAAAAAAATTTGTCTTAATAAAATAATATTAAATAAGGAATTTTAAAATATTATTAATTTTAATTTTAATTTTATTTTTATTAATTTAGAAATTCTAAAAAAAATTCTTTTTTATTTTTTATCTATTTTAAATATGTATTAAATTATATATAAATTATATATTTTACTTTTAAATTTATCTAAATTAAATAAATGAGGATTTTAAAAGAACTTATTGTCTTTCATTATGATGATAAATTTTATGATCCAAAGTCTTTAATAGGAAAATTTATTTCAGAAATAGAATTAACTTTACAAAAAGAAGATTTATTTATTGAAAAAATTTCCTCTATTAAATTTTGGGATTTACCAAAATTATCTTTATGGTCTTTTTATGATATCTTAAATTATATTGATGATCTTTTAATAAAATATAAAAATGAAATAAATGAAATAAAAATTGAAGAAAAAATATTAAAAATATTAACTTTTCTAAAATTAATTTTAAACAATTGTCTTAATAAAGATATTTTTTCATCATTTGATAATTTACAAGAAATTTTTTTTAAAACTTTTAATATTCATATTAAAAATGAAATTTTAGATATTTATTCTTGTTTTGCTGATATTAAAAAATCAATGAATGCTTCTTTTATGGAATTTGAAGATTTTGGAAATGT
>Ga0310695_10014895_pt1 | contig 10445 bp, 6 predicted proteins | sample RumenRJG_04DNA_FD_203882 | JGI IMG/M metagenome (GOLD analysis project Ga0310695, IMG submission 203882) | Bovine rumen microbial communities from Lethbridge, Alberta, Canada - RJG_04 (v2) (version 2) | ecosystem: Host-associated > Mammals > Digestive system > Stomach > Rumen | place: Canada... | reverse complement strand
TTCATCGACTCGGAAGCGGTCTCGCGGTAGCGCTGCTCCGTGTTCCTGATCAGTCCGTCGAACTTGACGGGGTAGACGCCTCTTCCGCGCTGCCCCTCATAGTAGACGTCCACGCTCTCCTCCGTGCCGTACATGAGCATATTCTTTACTTCCGGGGACAGGTCCTGATAGGGCGTATCCAGGCTGAATCCGAACTTGCCGGTCAGCGCTGTCAGGATCGCGTTGGCAAAACTGCCCTTGTTCATGCAGGACTGCCATCCGAGCACGGCGATGGCGCCCTCGTTGATGGACCTGGTCTCGTCGGGAATGATCAGCTCGGGGGCGAACTCCATGCTGTAGCCCAGGCCTGCGCAGCCGGGGCATGCGCCGAAGGGGTTGTTGAAAGAGAAACTCCTCGGCTCGATCTCCTGCACGCTGATCCCGCAGTCCGGACACGCGAAACTCTGCGAGAACTGCATCAATTCACCGTCCACGACGTCGACCTGAAGAAGGCCGTCCGCCAGCTGCAGTGCGTTCTCCACGGAATCTGTCAGTCTTCTCTGGATCCCCTCTTTCACGACAAGGCGGTCTATGACGATCTCGATGTTGTGCTTGATATTTTTCTCCAGCTTGATCTCCTCGGAGATATCGTAGAGATTCCCGTCGATGCGAAGGCGCACATAACCGGCTTTTCTGGCCCTGTCGATGACCTTCTGGTGTTCGCCCTTCCTGCCTCTGACGACCGGTGCCAGGATCTGGATCCTCGTGCGCTCCGGCAGCTCCATGATGCGGTCCACCATCTGGTCCACGGTCTGCCTCGCGATCTCCTTGCCGCAGTTCGGACAGTGCGGAATGCCGATCCTCGCATAGAGGAGCCTGAAATAGTCGTAGATCTCGGTCACTGTGCCCACTGTCGACCTGGGGTTCCGGTTCGTGGACTTCTGGTCGATGGAGATCGCAGGGGAGAGGCCGTCGATCTTCTCCACGTCCGGCTTCTCCATCTGTCCCAGGAACTGCCTCGCGTAGGAAGACAGGGATTCCATGTACCTGCGCTGCCCCTCGGCATAGATCGTGTCGAAGGCCAGTGAGGACTTGCCCGATCCCGACAGACCCGTCAGTACGACGAGCTCGTTGCGGGGGATCTCCAGCGTCAGATTCTGTAAATTATGCTCGTTGGCGCCTCTGATGCGAATGCAGTCATCCTTGTTGATGATGCTGCGCCTTTTGGCGTCCTTTTCTCTCTGTATGCCGGCCAGCTTCTCGCCTTCGGCGAGCGCAGGCCAGTAGTCGGGTTTTCTTATTTTGACTGCCATAGTTTCCTTTCTGTTGTCAGGGGGACGGTTCTATTGACACCTTTTCAGAGCCTCACCCCGACACCGCCGATGCCCTTCTGAAAAGGTGTCAATAGAACCGTCCCCGTGACAACTTCACTTCCCTCCGCTCAGCTCCAGCTCATACTTCCTGAGTTCGATCATGCGGTCCCGCAGCTCCGCCGCCGCCTCGAAATTGAGGTCCGCCGCCGCCTTGCGCATCTTCTTCTCCACATCCGCGATCAGCTTACGCAGTTCGCCCAGGTTCATCGACTCCGGATCCTTCTCAAAGGCCGCCTGCTCCTTCGTGATCTCCCTGGAGATCGAGATCAGATCGCGCACCGCCTTGCGGATCGTCTGCGGTGTGATGCCGTGTTCCTCATTATACTGATTCTGGATCTTCCTGCGCCGCTCCGTCTCCTCAATGGCCTTGCGCATGGAATCCGTCATGTTGTCCGCATACATAATGACATGGCCGTCCGAATTTCTCGCCGCGCGCCCGATCGTCTGCACCAGCGAGGTCTCCGAGCGCAGAAATCCTTCCTTGTCCGCGTCCAGGATCGCCACCAGCGCGATCTCCGGAATATCCAGGCCCTCGCGCAGGAGGTTGATTCCCACCAGCACGTCGAAAACGTCCAGCCTCATATCCCGAATGATCTGCGATCTCTCCAGCGTATCGATGTCCGAGTGCAGATATTTGACCCGGATACCGGCTCCCGCCAGATAGTCCGTCAGGTCCTCCGCCATCTTCTTGGTGAGCGTCGTCACAAGGACTTTATTTCCTTCCTTTACCGTCGCCCGGATCTCGCTGATCAGGTCGTCGATCTGTCCGTGCACCGGCCTCACGTCGATCTTGGGATCCAGGAGCCCCGTCGGGCGGATGATCTGCTCGGTGCGCATCAGCTCATGTTCTTCCTCGTAAGCGCCGGGCGTCGCGCTGACGAAGAGCATCTGATCAATATGTTCCTCAAATTCGCCAAAATTCAGCGGCCTGTTGTCCAGTGCCGAAGGCAGGCGGAATCCGTACTCCACCAGCGTCAGCTTGCGTGATCGGTCGCCGTTGTACATCGCCCCGATCTGCGGGATCGTCATGTGCGACTCGTCCACAATGATCAGAAAATCATCCGGGAAGAAGTCCATCAGTGTCAGCGGCGGTTCTCCCGGTTTGGCAAAATTCAGATGCCTGCTGTAGTTCTCGATCCCGCTGCAAAAACCGGTCTCGCGCATCATCTCCACGTCAAAATTCGTTCTCTCGGAGATCCTCTGCGCCTCGATCAGTTTGTCCTGAGACTTGAAGAACTTGACGCGCTCCCGCATTTCCGCCTCTATATTCTCACAGGCCAGGTTGATCTTCTCCTGCGGCACCACATAGTGAGAAGCCGGCCAGATCATCACGTGACCGAGCGTCGCGTGGACCCTCCCGGAGAGCTGCTCCACTTCACAGATCCTGTCGATCTCCTCGCCGAACCACTCGATCCTGATCAGATAGTCTCCGCCCTGGGCGGGATAGATCTCGACCGTATCTCCGCGGACACGGAAGTTGCAGCGCTCCAGCGACAGGTCGTTTCTCGTATACTGGATCGCGATCAGCTCCTTTATCACTTCGTCGCGGTCCTTCTCCATACCCGGTCTGAGCGAGATCGACATTCCCTTGAATTCATCGGGGCTGCCTAGTCCATAAATGCAGGAAACGCTGGCCACGACCACAACATCTCTTCTCTCCGCCAGCGAAGCGGTCGCGGAGAGCCTGAGCTTATCGATCTCGTCGTTGATCATAGAATCCTTGGCAATATATGTATCACTCGAGGGAATATAGGCCTCGGGCTGATAATAGTCATAATAAGAAACAAAATACTCCACCGCATTTTCAGGAAAGAATTCCTTCATCTCGCCGTAGAGCTGCCCTGCAAGGGTCTTGTTGTGCGATATGATCAGCGTCGGTTTGTTCAGCGCCGCAATGACGTTGGCCATTGTGAACGTCTTGCCGGAACCGGTCACGCCAAGCAGCGTCTGAAACTGATTTCCTTCTTTAAACCCGTTGACCAGGTCATCGATCGCCTGCGGCTGATCGCCGGTAGGCTGATATTCGGAATGCAGTACAAAATGATCCATAAAACACTCCCTCATTTGCGCCGTTTACTTTTCAATGCCGCAGCTTTCAGCCGGCGGGTCCTGAAGCCGAAGTTCAAGGCCCGAGTTCAAGGCCCGAGTCCAAAGCTATTATCAGAGTATATCACATGATTTTTATTAAGAACAGAGATTTTTCAGAACGAATGTTCTAAATCCGATTGTGCAGAGACGGTATAATTGCCGGTTGGACCCAGGAAGCCTTTTCCCTTCAATCTGCATCCATGGCTTTTTCGCAAATTCTCCGATAGCAATGAATTCCCGGTGGTATTTCCACTGCGTTGGGCTCATCCGATCTTTTCAGAAACATCTGCATACACAAATTCTTATCAAGCTCTTCAAGCATGGATGCAAACCGCTGCAAATAAAGCTTCCCGTTCCAACCAAAAGAAATTCTCTTACGTTTTTCAGCATTTCCTGATGAATTCTCAAATTCCATGGGTGCAGTTTGGCAAGAAATGATCATCTCAGCCCAACAGCCATAATCACAAAAGCCGGAATGGATTTCGAAACAGAGTTTAGAATTGTATCAGAGAAGACTCGATTAGAAGAAAGAGAAAGCCTCATACCGCAGGAACCCGCAGCACAAGACTCTCTCCGAATAATTCAATTTGTCATTAAACAATACAATTTTCCTGTTCCCCGTCCGGACACACTAGCGTCCACCGGGTCCTCCCGACCTTCCGCCGCGGCCGCCAGGTCTTCCACCAGGTCCACCGGGTCCTCCCGGCCTTCCGCCGCCAAGGCTTCCTGCACTTCCGGGGCCTGCAGGCCTCGCACCGCCGGGTCCGCCGGAGCCGCCCGCACCGCCGCTCTGCGGCTGCTCGATCTTTCTGCGCATCTCATCCGTGCGGATGAAGCGGTCATCCTGCCGTCTGAGTTTCAGCGCGCCTTCTTTTCCGACATAAGCGCCCGCCGAATGGCTTCTGGCCACCGGCTTCATGCTGCCGGTCATGACCGCTCCCGTGATCGCCGCCGCAAAAATACTGATCGCAGCACTGATCACCATACCATTTTCGCTGTCTTTGAATGCCAGAAAATACATAAGCGCGAACAGCACCGCAAAAACACCGCCGACCCATGCTGTCAGCTTGCCTTTCGAGACCGGCAGGTCGCCGATCATCTTGCCGCTCTGCCCGTTCATGGCAAACTGGTATATTTTGCCCTGCCAGTTGGTGCTCAGGAGCCAGACAGGCAGCATGCCGTATTCCGTTCTCTCCGGCTTGATCTTTTCACTGTGCCTTCTGACTTCGACGTGATTGTAATTGCGAACAGTGCCGGCCATCGCTGTTTTGAACGAGTTGACAGCCCGGTCGTCCGCGCGCTTTCGGCACTCCTCTTTGGAGACGTCGTATTTGTTGGCCATAAAGCCGGGCATATACTCCATCGCGAAAGGCCGCAGCTCCCCGTAGTCAAACGGCTCGATGGAATCCATGAGATCGTCGGGCATCCTGGTAGAGGCATCGACCGGGATCTTCTCAAATCCCATCTTCCCCTCTCTGTGAATGTCAAAATATTCCCGCTTCACGATCTCTTCATCGCCGGCACGGCGTCTGTCTTCTTTATAGGCGTCATATTCCGCCTGTCCTTCCACTTCTCCGGAGTACAGCCAGAACGGGACATAGACACCCTTGATCTCTTCGATGTGATGATCCGATGCGAAAGAAGAAGGAAGAAGCTTTCTTCCTTTATAGTAGTCCTTGAACGCGCTGACCGCCTGCTTTTTGTCCACTTTGAAGGGGATGACGAAGTCAGGCCTGTCCATGCCGGAGAACTTCCCGGCAATGATAGTGGGATTTCCGCAATAAGGGCAGCTCGTGGCCGCCGTTGTTTCATCGCAGACAAGTTCAGCGCCGCAGGACGTGCAGTTGTAAGCGCGCATGTGCGCCGCTTCGCTTCCCCAGCCGCCGTCAGCAGCTGTACCCGCGCCCGCGCCGGAAGCACCCGTACCGGAAGTGCTCGTCCCGGAAGCGCCGGTCCCCGAAAACGCGCCCGTCCCGGAAGCCGCGCCGTAAAATGCGGCACTCGCGCCGGAAGCCGCGCCCGCACCAAAACCGGCCGCGCTCGCCCCTGAAGCAGCAGACTCCGCGGCGGCCTGATCTGCCGCCGCGGCCGCTTCTGCTTTCGCGTTCTTTTCTTTGTACAGTGCCTCCACCTCTTGGATCGTAAATGTACTTCCGCAGTACTCGCACTTCAGCTTGTCGATCTTGCCGTCGTACTGAAGCGGTCCTGTGCAGGCCGGGCACTGATAAACTGTAATTCTGTCAGCCATAATCATTCATACCGCTATGAATTAAACCGTTGCTGTGCAGTTCCGCGATCGCTTTCTGAGCGATCCACGCCAAGCCTCAGAGCGATCTGTGATCACCCCTTGGGCGTTCCGCACTCGCCGCAGAACTTGCCGGTGTTGCCTTCTCTGCCGCACTTAGGGCAGGTCCATGTGCCGTCATCGGCAGGCTTGGGGGTTCCGCACTCGCTGCAGAACTTGCCCTTGTTGTCCTTCTTGCCGCATTTAGGGCAGGTCCATGTGCCGGGCTCGGCCGGTTTCGGGGTTCCGCACTCGCTGCAGAACTTGCCGGTATTTCCTTCTTTGCCGCACTGCGGGCACTTCCAGCCGCCTGCCGGCTGCATCTTGGGTGCCTCTCCCTTGGTTGCCGCCTGCTGCTGTCCCATCGCGAACAGGGAAGCCGCATCGGTTCCGCCGCCGGCTGCCTGCTGCGCCATGCCCATACCGAAGAAGCCCATAGCCGCTCCGTTGGGGTTCTTGGCCGCATCCATCATAGCCTGGGATTCCGCATTGACCTTCATGGCAGCTGCCATATTGGCATTCTGGAACACGGCTGTCTTCTGCAGTTCCTTGATCATCTTCTCGTCTTCCTCAGAAGCCTTGAGACTGCTGATTCCGAAGGAGGAGACTACGATACCGTACTTTTCGCCCCAGCTGCTGGAGAGAACTTCGTTCAGTGCGTTCGCCATCTCGGTCGTGTGGTTGACGACTGCGCTGTAGCGGATGCCCATCTCGGAGATCTTGCCGAATGCAGGCTGCAGAGCGGTCAGGAGCTCTGTCCTGAGCTGGTTGTCGATGCGGTCTCTCGTATAATCGCTGTTCACATTGCCGCAGATGTTCTTATAGAACAGGATCGGATCGCTGATCCTGTAAGAATACTCACCGAAGCAGCGGATCGAAATGTCGACGTCAAGGCCGATATTCTTGTCCACAACGCGGAAGGGAACCGGATTCGCCGTTCCGTATTTGTTGCCGATGATGTCCTTGGTGTTAAAATAGTAAATCCTCTGATCGTGTGCCGTCACGCCGCCATAAGTAAATCTGGCCTTGAACTGCTCAAAGCTTGCCAGGATCCCCGCGCCAAGTCCGCCGGAGAAAACGCTGGGCTCAGTCGACGCATCATATGTATATGCACCGGCCTGCGCGCAGATATCAACGATCGCGCCCTGATCAACGATGATCATGCACTGACCTTCGTTGACAACGATCGTAGAGCCGGTCGTGATCACGTTCTCACTGCCGCCCTTGTTGAGAAGTCCTGATTTGCCGTTGTGACGCTGTCCTTTTCTCACGAGGACATTCGTGTCCATTTCCGAGCAGTAAAAATAATCCTTCCACTGATCTCCCAGTACCGATGATATGGAAGCTCCCGCCGCAGTAATAAGTCCCATAGTTTTCCTCCTTTTTTACATTTGACTGCGCACCACCAGATACTCATCGCCGTTGCGATAGTAGGGGCACTGGACATGTCTGTCTGTCAAAAAACGGATGTACTCGTCTTCATCCATATCGATATCACAGACATTGTCTCCGTACTCCTCATCGTAATAGCAGTAAGCACAGGTGTCACAGCTGTTCGTTCTACTCAATATACTTTCCTCGCGGGCATCATTGCCCATTTCCTTAAAGGCATGACCGCCCATTTTCCTCACAGGGCGCAGTACAAGCCTTCACAACTTATTCTAACATAATATACGCAGGATCTATCAAAATATACGCATGATAACATCACTTCGCGTTCATCTTTTCAAGGACTGTCTCGATGGCTTTCTCCAGCTGCGTATCTGTCTTGTCTTCCAGATACTTCTCCGTGTCCATCTCCACCTCGATGTCGGGCTCGATTCCCTTGAGGTGAATGTTGTTGCCGCCCCTCGTGTAGTAATCGGCGATCGTAAGCTTGATGCCCGATCCGTCATCCAGCGGGATGACGTTCTGCACAATGCCTTTGCCGTAGGTCTTCTTGCCGACCAGCGTTCCGATGCCGGAGTCCTTAACGGCGCCCGCCAGGATCTCCGATGCGCTTGCGCTGTACTCATTCACAAGGACGACCAGAGGCAGGTCAAAATCTGCACCGTCGCAGGTATATTCCGTTCTCTCTCCGTTCTTGTCTTCCATGTAGAACACAAGTCCTTCCGGAAGGAGCTGCCTGGCGATGTAGTTGACGGTGGTCACGTTTCCTCCGGGATTTCCTCTCAGATCGATGATCAGTCCCTTCATGCCCTGGCTCTTAAGGTCGTTAAACGCCTCATCGAACTGGCCTTCCGTCACATCGTCAAATTCCGTGATCTGGATATATCCGATCCCGTCGTCGAGCATCTTTCCTTCTACAGTCGGAGATGTCACCCTTGCTCTTGTGATCGTCTTCTCGACCACTTCACCGTTTCTGATCAGCGTCAGCTTGACCTGAGTGCCTTCCTCGCCGCGGATCCGTGAGACCACTTCATCCAGCTCAAGGCCCAGCATGTCCTCGCCGTCGACCTTGGAGATGATATCTCCTTCCATCAGTTCCGCAGCTTCCGCAGGCGAATTCCTGATCACGCCCGAGATCACGCAGGCGCCGGTCTCCACATCTTTACTGACATAAGCGCCGATCCCGTAATAAACGCCTTCCGTCTGCTGCACCAGGTCGTTGAGCTCCTCCGGCGTGTAGTAGCAGGAGTAGACGTCTCCCAGAGATTCCAGAAGACCTTTGTACATGCCGTCCTGCCTCTGCTGTGCCGTGACCTCGTCCGACTTGTAGTAGTACGCGTCGATATACTGTTCCAAAAGCTTGAGTTTATCGATCGCGGCATCATCGACTGCCGTCTCTCCGCTCCCGGTCTTGCCGCCCGAAGGCAGGCTCACGCTGCTTCCGGCCGCAAAAAAGATCCCGACAACTATGACCGTCATCAGGATACCGATGATCAGCCCCAGGACCATGCCGATCCCGAATCGTCCGCCGCCGGATTTGGGGGCGGGACCGGTACTCACATATTTTCTGGGCCTGTTATCTTGAAATTCGTTTTGTCCTTCCATTTACCTGCTTACCTGACATGGGACTGCGCACATGACCGGGCGCAGTCCCCTCTTTCCTTTCCGAGATTCTTGCTCATTGTGAAGCAGCCCGATCAGTACTCGAACTGTTTCATATACTTCATATACTTGACGACCATCAGGGCGATCTTGAATGTGATGGCATCCTCAAACACCCTCAGATCCAGCCCGGTGCTCTTCTGGAGTTTGTCCAGTCTGTAGACCAGCGTGTTCCTGTGGATGAACAGCTGTCTGGAGGTCTCCGACACGTTCAAACTGTTCTCGAAGAATTTGTTGATCGTCGCCAGCGTCTCCTGATCGAACTCCTCCGGGTTCTTGCCCTTGAAGATCTCTCTGATGAACATCTTGCACAGCGGTATGGGAAGCTGATAGATCAGTCTTCCGATCCCCAGTTCATTGTAGGCGATCACAGTGCGGTCTTCGAAAAAGATCTTGCTGACATCCAGCGCCATCTTGGCCTCTTTATAAGACCGGCTGACCTCCTTGATCTCGCCCACGACCGTTCCGTAAGCAATGCGGACGCCGGTGATGCCCAGCTTCCTGAGGTGCGCGTCGATCGCATTGGCCGTCTTCTCGATGTCCTTGATCCTGCCGCTGTCCGTCAGGTCCTTGACCACGACCACATTGTTCTCATCCACGGCCGTGACAAAATCCATGGTCGTCGATCCCACGAACTCCTGAACAACTTCCAGGACATTTCTGTCCCGCTCCAGGCCGGTCTCGATGATCATGACCACTCTCTGCGCATCTGATGCAATATGGAGCTTCTTGGCACGGCTGTAAATATCCACAAGAAGAAGGTTGTCGAGCAGCAGGTTCTTCATAAAGCTGTCCTTGTCATACCTCTCCTTGAAAGCGCTCATCAGCCCTTTGAGCTGGAAAGCAGCCATTCTGCCGATCAGCAGCGAGCTGTCCGTCTCACCGTATACAACGATCACATATTCCAGCTGCTGCTCGTCCATTACCTTGAAGAACTGGTAAGGACCGGCCGACTGTGAATCTGCCGGCGAGACCGCAAAGTCCGGGATCGCACCTGCCGCATCCGCAAATACCGGTGCCGTCACCGCCACTTCTCTTCCCTCTGCATCCATAATCCCAAGTTCAAGATGCGATATCTCTTTAATACCCTCGATCGTATTCTGCAATACCTGATTTGAAACCATGTCCCCCTCACGCTTTCGTATCAAAACCCGCAGTTTTCCTGCCTGCCACAAAAGATTAACCGTCTATTTTATTCTATCCCATAAGCGCACAAAAATCCATAAAAAAACATGAATTTTTTGTGTATTATTAATAACAAAACAGTGAAACATACCAAATGCTTCACTGTTTCATTCCTTCATATTTGTCATAAATTACCACACCCGCAGCACCTCTGCCAAAATACCGATCAAGTCTACATGTTCTGCCGCATTCGGATCGCATCCGCTCCGATCTCTATTTTGCCCAGCTTGAGCAGGTGGCCGACCGCCCTCTTGAACTCGTTCTTGCTCATCTGCATCTCCAGACGGATGATCTCGGGGGCGACCCTGTCATTGAAGGGAAGAAAGCCTCCGTTCGCTTTCATCCGGTTCATGATCCGGTCCATGTCGCGGTCCATCTGAAGGGGCGCTTTCTCGCGGATGCTCAGGTCCAGCTTTCCGTCAGGCTTGACAGCCGTGACACGGGCGGAGATCACGTCGCCGACGTGCAGGTCCCTGACCAGCTCT
>Ga0310695_10014894_pt1 | contig 10445 bp, 6 predicted proteins | sample RumenRJG_04DNA_FD_203882 | JGI IMG/M metagenome (GOLD analysis project Ga0310695, IMG submission 203882) | Bovine rumen microbial communities from Lethbridge, Alberta, Canada - RJG_04 (v2) (version 2) | ecosystem: Host-associated > Mammals > Digestive system > Stomach > Rumen | place: Canada... | reverse complement strand
GTAGCCAACAGTATCCCCCAGCATGTACTGATTGCAGGAGCAGAGGGAACAGGCAAGAGCCACATGATTGCAAGGCTCGAACAAAAACTTACCGCATCAGGTTGTCATATTAGCAAGTTCCTCTACCCTCATTGTAACATTGTGGCAGCAGACTATATTATAAATAAGGTAAGCAACTCTGATGGACAGCGATGTGTTATCTTGGTTGATGACTTCGACAAAATGCTGGAGGTACTACCCAATGACGAGCAATACAAGTTGAGAGCCTTTCTCTTCAAGAAGAATGCTCCAACTCTGATAGCAACCTCCACAGGTCTGTATGAAGGTTTCTCGGATTATCGCGCTCCATTCTACGATGCTTTCCGAGTGCTGCATATCCCTCAGTTAGCACAAAATGACATTGCCGAGATTTTATCCGAAGACGTATATCAAAAGGTGAAAGACCTTTCTGAGTTTCAAAATACGATTCCCAAACTGGGCGGCAATCTCAACTACATCCGTTCTTTTGCCGCTGAACTGTGTGAAAACAGAGGCATTGAAGATGTCGTAAAAGCGAACGACCGCTATTTTCGCTATATGTTCAGTTCGTTACCCAACGTTCAGCAGCGAGCCCTATACGGACTGGCTCTTTCTGGCGAGACCGCAACATCTGCCGACGTTCAGAAGATGAGCGGACTTACCCCAGCCAACACAGCTTCTGCACTTTTCAGGCTGGAGAAGCAGGGAATCATCGCAAAAATCGGAGACAAAAAGCGCAATGTCACCTATCAGATTAACGACTATCTGCTTTGGCTATGGATTACCAACAAGAAATAGATTGATTTCCTTAATAAAGGATAACGTATAATGGAAGATAGTAAAACGAAGTATATTGAGTCAAGCCTGGCTGCTTTCCGGGCCATAAAGACTTTTGTTTTCATAAAGGGGATTTATCCAAGGAATTTCAATAGTGGGTTCTGGGATGAAGAGGATTATAAAGATCCTGATTTAAGACTTTCGATGCGAAATGAGTTTGAGCAATATCTGGAAATGCTTGCCTCTGTCCACAATGATTATGCCAAGACATTGTACGACGCGATGCCCCATATTGAATCTGAATACAATAATCTTGTCATTAACTCACGGAATTTGGAACAGGCTGTCAAGCTCTTTAAAGAGAAGTATAAGGAGGCGATGATAGTCATTGAGTATGAGATGGATGTTAATCAATTGCTTCTTCGCTATCTGACACCACTCAAAAAACACGCAATAATATCTGAAAAAGAGGGGAATGGCTATCAGGAGATAGTTTGCAACATAGGGATGGTATACAACAATGCTGTCAATGTGGTGTGTAAGGTCTTTGATTTGGAGCTTCCGTGGAATCATTTAAATCCCAATGCTAAACAGATTCCCAATAATAAGGTTGAAGAGAACGAATCATCCACTCCAGACACTGATATTCATACAGAAATACAACAGAGTACCATATCTGCACATACAGATTCTTTTGCTTCTTCCCCTTCCCAAAAGAAGCCCAAGGACATAGGAAACCACACAAAGCCCAAAGGTAATAGGGGACGCAAGACTGCCTTTAGTAATCTGCGGGAGAAGAGTCTGGTTGCAATAATAGAGAGCATTCACGATAATCGCGCAATTTTTAACTGCAATAAAATTGCAGAGAGCATCAAGAATGAGATAAATAATTGTAAGGAGGACAAAGAAAGAGCCCCATTGGTGGTCGCATTGGAAGTTTGCGAATTAATACCAGTGCTGGAAGGTGACAAGGTAAATGCTTTCTGTGTTATTCTCAACAAAGAAATGGGTAACATCATAGAGTATAGAACCTTTATAAAACACTATAAAAAAAATACTCCATTACGTGAGAAAGCTATGGAGCAAGAAACAAAATCGGTGAACGAATTAAATTTGAAAGAAATCATTTATTGGAAGAAAAAGTTTCAAGAAATGATGATAAAATCCAAGAAATCTCCCCTAAAATAATTCAATGAATTTCAATTAATTGTTAGGAATTAATTGAAATTCATTGAATTCCTGTATAATCTCCGAAACATATACCTTTGTCCTCGAATTGAGAAATACTCGGTTCGGGGGCATTTCGTTATGCCCCATATTAGAAACTTATTAATACATTTAAATATGGAAAATATAATTGTTTTAAGTGGGGAACAGCTTGAAGATGTAATCTACAAGACTGTTAGTCGATGCCTCGAAGAGAAGCATATCGGCAATTATGTGGAGAAACAGGAGGAAGAAGGCTTCTTCGATCGTGACGAGTTATGCGGACGGCTACATATCTCGTATCCAACTCTATGGCGGATTGAAAATTCTGGCTTGCTGAAGAGCCAGAAGGTTGGTCGGAAGAACCTTTATTCCAAGCAAGAGGTCAACGAGCTTATTAAGTCGGGTAAGTTGGCTAAATACAATCATCGTAAATAACATTAGAGGTATGAACATCGTTAACTATATGAACCACTTCTGGCTCAACAACCAGTATGAGCCTTGCTCACCGAGTGAGACGGCCTTGTATCACTATTTACTTTTCGAGGCTGAACGTCAGCAGTGGGCGATGCCATTCAGAATTCCCACCCAAATGGTAATGACCTATACAGGCATCAGCAAGCAGGGTGTTAAAGATGCACGCGAAAGTCTCAGGAAACGAGGATTCATCACTTACTCTAAGGGAGAGGGCAAGGGTAGACCTGCCCTATACTCCCTTGTTCACAATAACACTAACGAATTACATACGCAACAATATCGCCGTATTACAGCTTCGCAAAGTGTTACTGATTCCAAGACTCAGAAGATGACAGAAGATGTTACTCAACAGCTTTCATCAGGACCTACGCAAGAACTGTCCCAAGAGTTAACCCATGAATCGACTCAGACAGAAACTCAGGAATCGACTCTGACTGACACTCAAGACTTGACCCAGGGCTTGACTGAGGACTTGCCCCAAGAACTGATACCAGAACTGCCTCATGAGGCTCCCCTGTATAATGCTCCTGAATCGACGAAGGAATCAGCTCAATCGTTGCCACAGAAGTTGCCCTTATCGGAACTTCGTACAATATTGCTTAATGACACATCTTGGCATGATGAGATGATACGCCAACTCGCCAATGACAGCATCTCCATCGACCATACTGTTCTGACAAGACGGATAGCAGGTTTCCTTGACTGGCAAGAGAAACTGGGTGTCCTCGAAAGAGCAGAAACGGATTGCCGCAGCCATATTCTTAACAGCATCCGAAAGGGCTGTTTGAAGAAACAGCAAACTTATGGAGAACCTCAACTCGCGGAAAGCGGCCAGAACGCCACAGGCAGTGCCAGCCAGCCGGGAGAGGAGGTATGACAAATATCTCAGAGCATATTAGGGGTTTGATGTCAATTCTGCCACAACGCCCCAATATGCCACGGGGCCAGCCCCTTTGGATTCCCTGCTCAAAGGCCCTGCCTCTGAGAACTCCGCCAGGACGCTGCCCGGGACCCGAGAAGGGCATTCTGCCCTTTCGAAACCTTGACAGGGAGTGACCCTCTCCCTTGCCCCACCGCTCAGGACCAGCCCTAAGAACCCGCCGAGCGTTCCCCTCTGGACTCCCCTCACAAGGATGATTAACAACTTCGTCTTATAACACAATAACATTTTCGAAGCTATGCCAACATATCAAGCTCCACAAATAGATGCTTCCCCCAGCTTCGATGCTGCCCGGGGAAATGAATGGGGTCGTAACGGATGGACGAAGGAATCCTACGACCGCAAAAACCAGGAACCTGTGAACTTCTACGACTTCACCCGTAAGAAGTTAAACTTTGAAATCAAGAGAGGTGAGCCGTTAAGAGACAAGGATGGCAATGTCAGAAAAGACAAGAAAGGACACATACTCTATGGTATGCCGAGCATCATCCCGCTTGGTTCGCATCCAATGACCATAAAGAAAAGATATGATCAAAGGTTAGAGGAGATAGGACACAAGCCGTGGAAGAATGCCAACGGTAATCAGCCGAACACAAACGTCAGTATTGTGCTTGATGGCGACCATGATCGTATGACAGAGATTGCCTTCGGAAAACCTACCTATTTTGATAAGGGAATGGACAACAGCTTGACTCAGCTATTGACCGTTAGTAAGGATGAACTGGAACCCATTGCGAAGAAATATGGTGTGGAAGAACTTGTTGATACAGACCAGACCTATTCCATGATATCTATCTATGCTCTGTGCTTCTACAAGTTCCTTTGCGACAAGTTCGGCGAGGAAAACGTGATGGGATTGGCTTGTCACCTTGATGAGACAACGCCACACTTCCATGCCCTGATTATTCCAGTGGCAGAGAAGCAGAGAAGCGGGAGGGCAGGTGGCTATACCCTCGTTGATACAGATCTGAATCCTGTCCTCGACGAGAACGGTGACGAGATACATATCACTACCAGAGCGTATGAGCGGATGCCAGAGAATCAGAGGGCAAACTATGTCAAGACAAAATCAACGACTATAGGTCTCAGCTATGCCAGCTATTTCGGAAAGACCCCAGGACAAACCAGCCGCTCATACGAGAAGTGGCACGACATGATTCATGAGGGGGTAACCAAACAATGGGGCTTTGACCGAGGTGAGCGTCTGCGGGATATGACTCCCCAAGAGCGGGCAGACCACTACCATAAGAACAAGAAACAGCTGGAGCGTGATCGCATAGCGGCTGAGAAGCGAACGAAGGAACAGGAAGAGAAGGAAAAAGAGGCCAAGTTGCGAAGAGAGGAACAGGAGAAGAAGGAGCTGGAGGCTAATGCACGAGCCAAAGTTGCCAATGATAGAGCTATAGCTGCAGAGTCGAAAGCAGAGGGACAAGAGGCAGTTGTTAATGCCAATGCTATCACCATAGGTAAGCAAGAGGCAGCTATCAGCAATAATGCTACCACCCTTAAACAGCAGAATAGTTCGTTGGCGGCTGCCAAACGTCAGGAGCAGGAGGCCAAGGAAGCAGCTGCCACCGCTAAAGCAGAGGCTGAGGAAGCCCAGAAGAGGAAAACAACTCTTGACAAGGACATTGAATCAGCAACGACGAAGTTAGCCACAGCTAACACCGAACTTGAGAAATGGGGTGCAATGGTCTTTGACGAGAAGTCAATCATGTACCCCAGCCTCACTGAGATGACTACCGCTGATGGTCGTACATTCAGGGAGATACTTGAAGAGAAGGTGAATGAACTTGTCGAGATCCTGAACATGCCTATCGGCACTTTCCAAAAGCATGATAACTGGAAAGTAGAAAGGAACAAAGAGGCTAAAGCTATTGTATCGGAGTTGGAGGATGCACTGTTTGGTCCCAATGGTGTTGATACGGCCCATAAGAAAGCCATCCTTCAACTCGGCAAGGATCTTTATTCCGATGCCAAGTCTAAGATATCCAATATCTATAAGGAGAATGAGCGTCTGAAGAATGAGAACAGGGAATTAAAGTCCCAGAACCAGACACTACAAAACAACTACAGTAACGTTCAGAGGCAGAACACAATACTTAAAAACGACCTTGAAACAGAGAGAACCGCGAACACTCTTCTTGGTCAGGAACTGGAGCGTGAGAAGTTAGCGACAGATGAATATGGGAAGCATCTGGAATGGACCTGTGGCCCGAAAAAAGGATTGCAACTTACCAATAAAGAATATCAGAAGTGGTTAAGGGAACAGTTCGAAGCTAAGAAGAAAGAGTTGGAGAGCGAAAAGGTCGAACGTCTGAAGGAACTGGCAGAGATAAAGCGGCAACGGGAGAAGGAAAAACAAGAGATTGCTAATGAGCGGCAAGCTCACAAGCGTCATATCCGTGAAATCAAAGACTTTCTTATTGCTGCTTTCTCACTCGACATGAGAAAGATGATTCAGATTATCATCAAACACTGGAAAGCAGAACTGAAGGAGTTCGCCCGTGATGCCATGAACGAGATAAAAGACATCCTTTTTAGGGAGGAGCCCAAAATAGACGGACGGAAAGCATATGTCAGCGATGCATTTGCATGGGCGAAAGTTTTCGCGAGTCTTGACGAAGATGAAAACTGGATACGTGACGAGTCCAAACTGGAACCGCTTCGCGAGGATGCCATGCGTATCGCTGATGGAACATGGGAGTCATATCGTGAGGAACTGACTCACAAGGAACAACGGACAGAACTATTCAACTCTGCTGTTGCCGCCCTTGTGGAAATGGGCAACAATTCATACCAGCGTCATCTGAATCAGGAACAGGCTGATACCATTGAAACATTTATCCAGTTCGACGGTGGAGACCGTTCGCAACTTTGCGATGAAATTTGGGGTGAGGCCAAATATCACATAAAGAGCAATTGGCGCGATGGCACCTTTGATGCGCTTAATGAACTGCGTACTGGCGAACTGTATGGTCCAAGTTATGGAAAAGGTCGGGGTGTATAAAGAATTTAGCGGACCTGTATCTACCCAATGGCTCGCTAAATTGGGTAGCTCATCTTAGATTTCGTCTAAATCCCGTCTAAAATCCGCTTAAACTCGTCTAAATCGCATCTTAAATCTCATTTGAACTTTCTTGGCGGGAATGCCCATAAACAAAGGGAATCCCAGAAAGTAGCCGCTTAAATTTCCGCTTGACATCTCGTCTAATCCCGTCTAAACTCGTCTAAATTCTCGTCTAAGCCCGTCTTAAACGCCAGTTTCTATTTTCATCAAGATAGATAGTGTTATTCTTGTGCATCTTATAAAGCAAGTTTTTTATCTTGGCCATCTTTTGATCTTCTGTGAAATCAGTAGGTAACTTATTCCACAGCAGTTCGTTAATCTGCTTTCTGCTCAGCACCTTATGGTCGTTCAGGGCTTTTATAATCCACTCCTGGCATTCTGCATCATTGAATCCCTTCTTCAGCGTATATTCTACCTGTTTGTCTGTGGCTTTAGCTATATACTTCGATACATATAAGTGAGGCTTTCGGCCTTCAATCAGCTTTTCCTTCCTAAGCATCTTGACAGCATTCTCACTAATTGGTTTACCCTTCTGTACCTTATCTAATAATACTGCAGTTGTCAGGTCAATATTGGTGTTCTCCAACAACATCAGGCTATAGTTCTCATCGATTACATTACCTGGCAGCGTCAGCACCACATAATCATTATCGCTTTTGTCGTAGTCAGGCATAGGTAACCAGCGTTCCTTTTGCGATACAAACATCTTGTGAATGCCGAATCCCTCGGTATCAATCATCTTGATGTTGGCCATTGCTTGGGCCAAGAACTGATTACGGTATTTTCTGGGAATGCGCTCGCCAGTGATATAATCCTCGTAAGTGCCATCGAAGAATCCGCCGCAATTCCGGAACTCCAGCTCATTCTCTCGTTCTATCACAATGATGCGCTGATTCTCCAAGTAATTTTGGTGGGCTATGCTATTATGGAGTGCTTCGAGTATCACCTCACTATCGTACTTCATCCCCTCACCTGGCAGGAAACTGTTTTTGGGGAATAATTTGAACGGATAGTTCCGGATTTTGTGCATCACCTCCGTTGTAGTCAACAAGAACGGGATGGTAAAAACCTGGCCCACATTGTCCTTTCCTGCCAACCGCCAAACGATCTCACCAATATGGTTGATGAAATGCAGCGACTCAGACTTGCCCAAAAGCAGTATGGCCGCATGTGTTATCTTGCCATCGATGGTTATCTTTGCCTTGTTCAGGAATACTTCGTCGCTCCATGAGTCCACTTCTTTCTTCTGGTTCGGGTAGTGCTCTTTATATCCCTCACGGGCTTTCATGATGGCTTTCTCATCCAAGTCCGCAATTGTTGCGCCATCTGCAATCTGTTTCGACCAGTCCTCATTTACCGTCTGCCTGCGTATTTCTTCATATTTGTTCATGTCGAGTGCAGCCAGACTCTCACCACGACGCGCATAGAAGTGCCCCTGCCAAGCCATCGGAATACCCCGGGGTGCAGCCGGTATCTGGAACATAAGCACCCGTTTCCCTTCTACCTCCAGTTCATAAATATCCCTGAAGGTATTGTTGTCAGTGGTATGCTGCGATAAGTCCTGCTTCAACTTTTGCAGACTCTTCATACTGTTCTTATACGACGTACCAAGTATCTCACGCGTCTTGTCATGCACACCGAATACTAACCATGCAAAACCTTTATCTCTTAGGTTCGCCTCGTTGCTCAGTGCTGAGAAATATTTACCCAATTCGTTGAAGTCGAAGCTATTCTCTGCCTTTTTGAACTCCACCACCTCATTCTCATGATGATAGCGTAGATTGTCGAATGTCTCGTATATGTTCATATCATTAAAACGTTTTGTTCCTATGATTTATTCTTTATCTTTTGCTTTCTTTTCAAATCAGCCATCACCATCCGAATAGTATTGCGTTTTATACCTTGGGGACAGTGGCTCTTTACAGATTTCGTTGATGCGCCTTTAGGCATATCTTTCATAACGTTGCTAATCAAATTGTATTCATAGCTGTCTACGAAATCTGATATTTCAACCAAACCGCGTAGAATAAGAATCGAAAGATGCTTAGAGATGGTCAAAGCAGACAGCTCACGTTTCCATGCAATAGCCTCGAATGTATATCCTTGCTTGGCAAGATCAAGGGTGGCTTGTATGGTTTTAGGTAGGGGCTTTTGTTTTCTTGAGGTAGAGGACTCATTAATATCAACTTCATCTGGCAATTCTATCTGTTCAACAATCTCATCGTATGACATTCCGAATGACAAATTGTAATTTTCAAGGAATTGCTCAACTTCATTTGCCACTTCCGATCCGCCTTTGCGCGCTTTTATCAACACCTCAGGGTTTTCTATCTGAGGAATATCCTCAAAAATGTCATATCCCAAATCAATAAGAAATTTGGAGGTCTTGGCAGATAGGAACAAATGTCGAATAGGGGTATTCAGGAGCTTTTCCAATTCTGGATCAATTTCTGGTTCTTCGATTTCGTCATCCTCTTGTTCATCAACCACGTCGTTTTGGCTGACTGCCACTTCTTCTGCCATCTTCTCAAATTGGCCACGATTCTTGGGTATGTCAGCAAACTCGACACTTAGATTATCGAACAAAAGTTTTTGCTCGTCCGTTATTGCCACCAGCCCATGTCCGACTTCCCTAAACCACTTCCTCAATGCTATCTCATCATGTCCTCCATCCATGAAGGGGTAGCGTTTGTTCTTGATTACGAACAGACGAAAGCGCGAAAGAATCTCATAAAAGGAACCAGATGGAAATTCTACCACTTTTCCCTCATCGTCGTAATCGTATTTCTGAGCGGCTGTTACCGTACCTGCTTGTTCATCAACATTCATACGATACCCGTCTTTTAACAAATGGCATAACGTAGCAATGATTCGGTCTCTATGCTCTGTGCTTGGAGCTACATAATCGCCCAATTGTATTTCAAGTGGCCCCTGATAATTCCAATATGCCCTCTCCGTAATATCCTTCAGTACCTTACGCCATTCTATTGACTTCCAAATATCCAAATCAATGTTGTACTTGGTTCCTTGTATAGTAATCTGATTCTTCGACTTTTTTTTCTCTTCTTGTTGGCTTGTTTGCGAGTTATCTTCTTTTTGTTCTGTAGCAGATTCTGTATTAACTTTAGCCTCAGGGAACGGAATTTCTTCCTTCGCTGGCGAATATTCCTTTATCACCGCAATAAATCTTTCACCGTAGGTATCGCGTTTGTGCTCACCTATACCAAAGGTGTTTCCAAAAGTTGCAAGTGTTGTGGGCATGTCGGTAGCCAACGCATGGAGCGTCTTATCAGACATCACAACAAATGCCGGACTATTTATTTCATCGGCTATTTCTTTTCTCAGCACCTTCAACCGCTCAAACAACTCCATGTTCTCACTTTTGCCACTATTGGTCACTGCTGAGACATGTTCTTCCATCATCCGACTACGACGGGCTTTTACACTATAATCTTCGCGGCTGATAACAGCCAATTGTACTTTAGTCTTCCCACGAACAACATCTTGTCCAAGTGGAGTTACATGCAAATGATTGTCTTCGTTGTAGGCAATCTCAATAAATCCCATCTGCAACATTTGAAGCAAATAATCGTGCCAGTCTCTTACAGGAACATCTCTCCCGGCTGCAAATGTTTTGATTTGGTTATAACCACGCGCTACTACTTCTGCCGAGAAGTTTCCATGCAGTATGTCAATAGTCAACGTGAAGCCCACTTGCTCGCCCGTCCTGAGTATAGCTGAAAGAGCCTTTTGAACAAGTTCTGTTCCGTCGAACGTCGATGGTGGTGTATGGCAGACATCACAATTACCACAACCTTTATCGCTGGTCTCACCAAAATAGTTCAGCAGGATGCGTCTGCGGCAAACCTGAGCCTCGGCATATTCCTGCATTCGCTGTAGCTTTTCTGCATTGATTTCCCGTTGCCCACTTTCCTCTACGAAACGACTCAGGGTAAT
>Ga0310695_10014893_pt1 | contig 10445 bp, 13 predicted proteins | sample RumenRJG_04DNA_FD_203882 | JGI IMG/M metagenome (GOLD analysis project Ga0310695, IMG submission 203882) | Bovine rumen microbial communities from Lethbridge, Alberta, Canada - RJG_04 (v2) (version 2) | ecosystem: Host-associated > Mammals > Digestive system > Stomach > Rumen | place: Canada... | reverse complement strand
TGGGGTAAGGGGATGGTGGCTACATATTGATGTTGTGCTGTTGCTTTTTACTGAAAGCTGCTACTAACGACTCATAAATCTACCCTTAATCGTGTATTGGATGATAGTTGCGGATTTTAGGTTGACAAGAATTCACCAATTAGGTTATTTGAAGCATTTTAATTTTCAATCTGCTAATTTGGCTCCATTATACGTATTCTTTGTTTATTGCTGTTTGATAACACTATTTATGCCGTTTGTTTTTGACGGAATTGAAGTCGTATCTCCAGGACAAGACAATGGTACTTATGCCAAACTTCATTTTTCTCTAAAACATATACTTCAAATAATATATATTGCTTTACACGTAATTGTTATAATAATTCTTAAAACGATTTCGAATCGGTTCTTGTTCTTAAAGATTTTTAAATTGATTAATTCTTTAATTCTTTTTGTGTCAATTATTGGTTTTTGGGAGTTTTTCGCGAAAGTGTCTGAAACGTATGCATTTCCTAGTGACTTTCTATATAATAATCCAAGTTATGCTCAGTATTGGCTACAAGGAATTAGATTGAACTCCACTTTTACAGAACCTTCATATGCTGGGGCATTTTTGGGGGCTTCTGTAGCCTATTTACTATATTCACGTATTAATGTTAAACTCTTAGTTATAGCAGCTATTGCATTAATATTGAATTTGTCAGGAACTGGCTTAGTTTCTTTTTCTCTATTTTGTTTCTTTTCTTTATTAATTGAAAAGCAAAATAGAGGTAAATATATCTTTATAATCATGATGTTCATTTTGATAATTACAGTGTTTATCTCATTAATTGGATATAAAGATTTAATGTATGATATGCTAATTTATAAGGCAGATTCACAATCGGGTACGGAAAGATCTTCAATTATATTGTTTACGATAAATTTGTTAGAAGAAACTTACTTTCTGGGGTTGGGTCTTGGAAGTCATCGTTGCTTTAGTTTCTTAACCGGTATGATGGCTAATATTGGTATTGTAGGTTTATTGCTTTTCTTTTGGTATATTTTTATAATATTGAGGCCAATATGCAAATCAAGGAATCGGTATGCAAAAGGATTATTAGCTTTTGATATTTCATTGTTTTTTGCATTGTGTATTGCTATTCCTGATTTCACATTTCCAGTATTGTGGATGAGTATTTTTCTAACTACTATTATAAGCTCAAAGTTAACTAGTAGTTCGGAATATAAGAGAAAGCTATTTGTTCTTTATAAAATAAGTGCAAATAGCGAATCATGGTTCATGAGAAAAATATATAAGTTGTTCTAATTGCGATTTATAATCGACTATGGCTAAAATTACAGTAGTTTGCTCTTCAAATGATATATATGCTCCATATTGTGGAGCAATGTTGACATCTTTGTTTCATAATAATCAAAATCATCAGATTGATGTTTTTATTTTGTCTGCAGATATGAGTGATAAAAACAAAAAAAAGATGGAGGTATTATGCAATATTTACAATCAAAAAGTTGAAATCGTCAAAATTGATAGCTGTAAGTTCGAAGTCCTTCCTATTGGGAATTTTCCAAATATCACAAAAGAAACTTATTTCCGACTTGAAATCCCTAATTTGCTAGAGAATAGGAATAAGTGCCTATATTTAGATTGCGACATGATTGTTAGACAAAACATAGAACAATTATGGAATACAAATTTGAACGGATATGCAATCGCTGCTATAAAAGATTGTAAAAGTATGGTTAAAAAAGGAACTTCGCGTTTATGCTATTCAGAAAATGAGTCTTATTATAATGCAGGAATGAGCTTATATAATTTGAAGTTCTTGAGGGATTTCAGGTTTGAACATAAGACAAAAGAGTTTTTGAATAAACATATAGAAAGAATATTATTTCATGATCAAGATATTGTTAATGCTGTATGTCATGGCAAATTTAAAGAAGTATCTGTCAGATGGAATATGCTCACTCCCTTTTTGTACGAATCCCCTGATATATTAGATGGAAATCTTGAGGATCTTGAGAATTGGATTGAAAATCCAGGAATAATACACTATTCAGCAATTTATAAGCCATGGCACAAAGAGGGATTTCATCCCTATGAAAATGAATTCTGGAAATACCTTAGGATGAGCCCATGGAATGATTTGCAACCAACAAGGAAGTTTAAAGGTAGAACCGCACTTTTCTATTGGGTAAAGTTGAAAGTAAAATTTCTTCTTGGTGCATTAGGGATGAAAAAATATGTGTACAGAAAATTGACTTTAAAGGATGAATAGCATAATAATTGTCAACGCTCGTTTCTTAACCCAGAAATTAACAGGTGTACAGCGATTTGCCTATGAGTTATCTTTGCGATTAAAAGATAAATTGGGCGATGAAGTGGTATTTGTGGTTCCTCAGAATATCATTCAGCACGAAATGGCTGATAGGCTTGGTGCTGAGTGTATAGGGAAACATACAGGGTATTTCTGGGAGCAGATAGAATTACCATTGTATTTAAAGAGGCATGGCTCTCCAAAACTTGTGAACTTCTGTAGTGTAGCTCCATTGTTATATGGAAATAACTATGTAGCAGTACATGATATTACATGGGTGCGCTATCCTGAAACATATAGTAAGGCATTTTGTATAGTCTATAATTTCTTAATCCCTCGACTATGTAAAAAAGCTAAAAGGCTTATCACGGTCAGTGAGTTCTCTAAACGTGAGATATCTTCATACTATAATATCCCTGAAGACAAGTTCTCTGTGATTTATAATGCGGTTAATGATATGTTTCGTCCTATTGAAGACGAGAAGCTTCGGAATGAAAACTATTTTTTAGCAGTTTCGTCGGTAAAGGCAAATAAGAACTTTGAGTCTGTACTCAAGGCTTTTGAGATTATTCTTAGAACGAATCCTAATTTGCGCCTTTATATCGTTGGGGATTGTAATAATAAGAATTTTCAGACTATTAATATTGATCAGTATAGGAATAATCCTTCTATAAAGTTCTTAGGCAGAGTGTCAGATGAAGAACTTGTGAAGTATTATAGTAACGCACAGGGCTTTGTCTTTCCGTCTTTGTACGAAGGTTTTGGCATTCCGGTTTTGGAAGCGCAGGCATGCGGATGTCCAGTATTAGCCTCAGACATACCTCCACTGAAAGAGGTGTTAAACGGTTCTTCTCTATTTTGTAATCCCTTGAAAATAGAGGATATTGCTTCTAAAATGCAGAAATTGTTGTCAGAGCATGATGAACTTGTACAAAATGGATATAAAAATGTTAAACGATTCTCTTGGGATGATAGTGCTGATAAATGTTTGAGAATGCTATAATTTAAAGTATATAAGACAATGAAAACGAATATATTGTTTATCGGTGGCGCTGGGTTTATTGGCTCAAATTTGATTAAGGCTTTGGATAAAGATAAATATGTTATTACTGTTGTTGAACCAGAAAATGCTTTTATAGATAGGTTAGATTGTCAAAACGTAAATCTATATAGGGGATCACTAGATGATATAAATTTTATAGAAGATGTAATTTTGAAACAAAATATTGAAATAATAATTCATCTAGTTTCCACATTAATTCCTGGTAGTAATTATGAAGATTATAAACGTGAATACAAGAATGTGATATTTCCGACAATAGAGTTGATGGAAATATGTGCAAAAAAACGAATAAGGTTTGTTTATTTCTCATCAGGTGGTACTGTCTACGGAAATAGAAATGACGTGTTGCCTTTTGAAGAAACTGATCCAATGACCCCAATCTCTTATTATGGTTGGTCTAAACAAATGATGGAAAATAGTATCCTGTTTATGCACAGAACTGTAGGCTTGGATTATTTGATAATACGCCCATCAAATCCCTACGGACATGGGCAGAATCTCTATGGTAAACAAGGTATAGTTGCTGTTGCTATTGGAAAAATACTCAAAGATGAGCAAATTGAAGTTTGGGGAGATGGATCTGCCGTGAGGGATTATATATATGTAGATGATCTTGCGAGAATCTTTGTTAAATTAATAGAAGGAAATGTTCATTGTACTACACTTAATATTGGAAGTGGAAGGGGATATTCAGTGAATGATGTGCTGGCGTTTCTTAAGATCGTTAGTGGTAAAGAATTGAAGATTGTTTATCAGAATCCTCGGCCTGTAGATGTTTCGAATATGGTTCTTGATACAAAAAAACTTAAAGGAATTGTTAACTATGACATTATGCCGTTTATGGATGGAATTAGATTGTTTTATGATGAGTCAATAGGAAGTAAATCATGATTAGAATTGCTATTATTGCTGGAGTTCTTCATTCAGGTGGAAAGCGAAATCTGATAATGGAATATTATCGTCATATAGACAGAAATAAGGTTCAATTTGACTTTATTTGTGATTCGGATTCCAATGGAATTCCATACGAAGAGATAAAATTGTTAGGTGGAAATGTGTATACTGTAATCTCCTATAAATATTTGCCATTACACATGTTGGAGACATATCGCATTTTGAGAAGAAATAAGTATGACATTATACACGCTTTTGACAATACATTAAATGTATTTCCTATGTTTTTAGGTAAGGTCGCGGGCATTAAGGTAAGAATATCAGAAAGTATTTCGAAGGGTGATAAGAAAGAAAAGAAAACATACCTAAAGCATATATTGAAGCTTTTCTCTCATTGCTTTGTTACGCAGTATATGGCAAATTCTATAGATTGTGGTAAATGGCAATTCGGTGAGTCTACATACAAACGTGGTAAAATTGAAATTTTTAAAACGGTTGTCAATTCAGATGATAATGCTTATGATGTTGTTCTTAGAAATTTGACAAGAGAAAAATTCGATTGGACTAACAATGTGGTTTATGGGTTTATCGGACGATATGTAGATCAGAAGAACCCTTTATTCTTAATTGATATTTTTAAAGAGATTTCAGAACAGCAAAAAAATGCAATCCTAGTGATGATAGGCTTTGGTGATTTGGAGAATTGCATGATGAAAAAGGTGACAGAGTGTGGACTTATTGATAAAGTGATTAATTTGGGAAGAAGGGATGATATTAAGCAGTTTTATAATGCTTTTGATGCATTTTTGTTGCCTAGTCTTTACGAAGGAATGCCTGTTGTTGGACTAGAAGCACAATGTGCAGGGCTTCCTATTTTCTTTTCCAAGAATATAACAGAAGAGACCACAGCATGTGAATTGGCTCATTATATAAGTCTCGATAGCAGTCCGAAAGAATGGGCCGATAATATAATTACAGTGGTAAATGAGAATATGCATATGCGTAGAAGTTATACGAAAGAAGTGAAAGACGCAGGTTTCGACTCTGGTCATGAGGCACAAAGATTGCAAGAGTTCTATTTTAAATTACTTGATTAAGCTTTACAAAGGGGCTTTTACTTAATAAACCTCAATGAACTGTTGTTTAAGTTACATTGTAACAATCTCTTAGATGTTAGAAAGCAATTATATACTTTTGCCAAAATTATAGGAATTTTGATATATCGCCCTGTCGTGAGACAGCGCAAAAGATGACCTCGCCTCCTTTTTAACCCTTGTCAACCGGATTTCGGCGAGGCCCTTTTTTGAAATCATCGTTATTTAGAAAACAAGAACGAGAACAGCATGATGAGGAGGAATGACCATCCATCTGCGCGTGATTGGCGCCGGGGAGATCCTCAGAGGGTGGTGGGATTATATGCAAATGAGGAGATTGTGAATAGATGAAGATATTTATGGATAAGCCATGAGAATATTACATATTACTAATTATTTCTATCCTTATATCAATGGCGTGGAGAATATCTGCAAGTATATTGTGGATCATTCGAAAGAACATGAAAGCTCTGTGGTGTGCTTTCATGAGAAACGTAAGGATTTGTTAGAGTCTTTCTCTGCTTTTTTTTATGGCGAAACTGATATTGAAAAAAGAGAAGATGAATAAAGTGACTGGCAGCAATTTCTCGCGTATATTTGGGAGACTTGACTATCTGGCTTCCTTATCAAATAACTGGGATGGACATGGAACTTTGCCCGTTTCCCGCAAAGTTATAGGTAATATCAAAGCAATATTGCTTATATCGGATGGTGAAGACTGGCAGGACTGGTTGATTGGCGCTGAACCGAATGCTACCATCGCTATACAGGCAAAAACAAAAGTGGCAAGTATCAGTATTGGTAACAAGGAATTCCAAAAATATTAAAAGATTTTAGGATTTGATTCCAAAAATATTAATGACTCCGCTTAACTCCAACTTTGTAGAGGAAGGAACAATATGCGAAAACAGAACACCAGTAAGTAATAGAAAACTTCACGATCCTATAAAAGGAACTCATCTGCGTTTTTGGGAGTTATGACATGAAACATCGCATATGGATAGGCTTTCGCGAATGACTCTGGAACACGAACGTTGGCTTTGTTGTCGTTCCATTTAAATTCAAATGCCTCTAGCTGTCCATTTACTTCTTCCAGATAATCAATTTCTTTCTGCTGTTGGGTGCGCCAGAACCAATATTGTGCAATGCTGCCATTGTATGAGTTGCGCTTCAAGCGCTCGGCAATGATGAAGTTCTCCCATAAAGCCCCTGCATCTGTACGATTCTCAACTTGCGCAAGATTACCAATGAGGAGATTGCGGATACCGAGATCCCAGAAATAGATCTTGCGGCTAGACTTCAATTCTTTCCGCAGATTGCGTGAGAAACTGCCCAGACGGAAAATAATATAAGATTTCTCAAGTATGTCAATATAGCGTTCGACAGTCTTGGAGTCTAATCCTACCAATTGACTGATTTCATTATAACTGACCTGATTGCCTATCTGGAAGGCCAATGCCTTTAACAGGCGGACAATCTTGTCGGGCTTATTGATGCTTTCGAATGACAGGATGTCTTTATAGAGAAAACTGTCTGATAATTCTTTTAATATGACAGCCTCGTTGCCAGGATTACTAACAACCTCTGGGTAGTAACCGTAGATCATTCTATGAGGGATGAGACGGAGTTCTTCCAAAAGATTGGTATGGGAAACCATCTCGCTGAAAGAAATAGGGTACATACGGAATTCACGCTTTCGTCCAGCCAGGGATTCATTGACTTTGGATGCTAACTCGAATGAACTGCTACCAGTAGCGACGACCTGCACATCCTTAATCTGGTCTGTGATGAGTTTTAGCCGAAGGCCTATATCGGGGATTCGCTGGGCCTCGTCGATGATGAGTATCTTGGTTGCTCCTAAAAGGGCTTTCAGGCGTGTGGATGTCATTTGGCTAAATAGTTCTTGAACATCCAGGTCATCACCTGTCATCCATAGAATATCTTTCTTGTCATGGAATATAGTGTCTAACAGGGTTGATTTGCCTACCTGACGTGCCCCCATAATGATAATGGCTTTGCCACTTCCGAGCAAAGAGACTATCTGGTCTTCTATTATGCGTTTTATCATATTGCCAACTATTATATTTTCGGTTGCAAATATAGGAATAATTTGAATTAAATCCAAAAATATTAAAAGATTTTAGGATTTGATTCCAAAAATCTTAATATGAAAGGGAACTTTGCACTGAAATTCTGGAGAGCTCTAAAGGCGCAAGATGTGAACGCAGATTGACACCAAAGATTATTTCGCCCTGTCGTGAGACAGTGCAGCAGATGGTCTCGCCACTTTTTTTACCCTTGTCAACCGGATTCCGGCGAGGCCTTTTTTAATGAAATCTTCATTATTAGAAAAACAAGTATAAAATTTCATGATGAGAAAGAATGATCAGTCCAACAATATTATCAAGTGGATTGTAACAATCGGTGACTTCATGGTGCTGAATGCGCTGATGGCAGGGTTTACGCTCTGGCATTGGCGGATGGAGTCGTGGACAGGGGGATACGTGGAGATATTCATACTCGTGAATAACATCGCACTGATGCTGAGCATGGTGCAGTTCTCTACGATCATCCATCTGCGTGTGATTGGCGCAGGGGAGATCCTTAGAAGGGTGGTGGGCTTGACGATGCTTCAGGCTGTGCTGGCTTATCTGCTGCTGAAGGTGTTTGCTTACTACTTGGTGGTGGGGCTGCTGATATTTGAGATCGGTACGCTGTTTGCGTTTATCTTGGTGCTTAAAAGGCTTGGGGAGCGTTGGTTTATCAAACTCTACCGTCAGGCGGGTAGGAATACGCGGAGTGTAACGCTGGTGGGGTCGGACCCTGAGTTGATTGGCATCTACAAGAAGCTGAAGGACGATGCGACGCTAGGATATAATATCTTAGGCTATTATGGCGATGAGGCTCTGGGCGATGTGGCTAATGATGTGGAGAAACTGACAAAGCGGGAGCCTGGCAGCAAGCGGGATATGCTGGAGAGGTTGGGTTCTTTCGAGGATTTCCTTGCGGGGATGCGGCAGCCTGAGAACCTGGTGCTTGGTGACGAGTTGTATCTCTGTGTGTCAAGGCGGGAGAAGGATGTGATTCGCAGTATCTCCAAGCTCTGTGACCATCAGGTGGTGAGGTTCTTCTATGTGCCGGTATCTGTGGAGTCGATAGGACTGAATCTGAAGCGTGAGTTCCTGGATGATATCGAGATATATGCGACGTATGAGAATCCGCTGCAGAACTCGGTGAACAGATTCGTGAAGCGGGTGTTCGACATCGTGCTGTCGCTGGTGTTCCTGATTCCAACGGCCCTGCTGTTCCCAATCATCTACCTGATTATCAAGATTCAAAGCCCTGGACCGATCTTCTTCAAACAGTTGCGGACGGGCTTGGACGGTAAGGACTTCTACTGCCTGAAGTTTCGCTCGATGCATGTGAATAAGGATGCGGACCGACTGCAGGCGACGAAGGATGATCCGAGGAAGTATCCTTTCGGCAACTTTATGCGCAAGGCGAACATCGACGAGCTGCCGCAGTTCTGGAATGTGCTGCGGGGGGATATGAGTATTGTAGGGCCTCGTCCGCACATGCTGGCGCATACGGAGCAGTATTCGCAACTGATCGATAAGTATATGGTGCGCCACTTTGTGAAGCCAGGCGTGACAGGCTGGGCGCAGGTGACGGGCTATCGGGGCGAGACTAAGGAGCTCTGGCAGATGGAGGGGCGCGTGAAGCGTGACATCTGGTATATGGAGCACTGGAGCGTCTGGCTGGATATCCGAATTATCTGGTTAACCATTAAAACGATCTTTATACATGATAAGCACGCATATTAAATCGATTTCCCGAAAGGCCCTGTCGCGAGACAGGGTTTTTTTATTCCGCCTCTCGCAATCAATTAAAAAAAACTCCGAGCCAACGAATGCTTACTGTTAATTTTCTCACTCAGATTTTTGCGTTTCTCTATACATTCCTACATTTCCTTTGTAACGTATTGTTTATTAGGTAATTAAGTAATGTATAGATGGTTAAATGCTAAGTACGTCTATACATGATTTGGGGGCTTTTGGTTGTTCATGACGTGTTTTCGGGTCATTCTGGTATCATCTCCAACAGAAAGGCGACTTTGTTTCATAGGTGTTTCTAATATTGAAACAACTTGTTTCTGCCTATGAAACAAAGTGTTTCCATTAGCGAAATAAAGTGTTTCCATTAGTTATACTAATAAGGAACACATTAATAATCAGTTGTTTAAATCAGATTTTTCTTTATTTGAAGCCATCATAAGCTATTGCTATGTATAGCTGCAAATTTTATGTAGGCTCTATACATGGTGTAAAGGCTTAATATTTAGTAAGTTATAAGTAAAATGTAGAGATGTATAGTGATTTGTAACTTTTTGCTCAGCATGATGAACATGCTGATGTCAATTGTCATCATGAGGATGATGCAGGGGAACCCCTGCAAGGATTTGTCCTTTTCTCTGGCGCAGATAAAAGATATCTAACTCACCTGCTGTCCCAACAGGCTCTCTACAAATTTTATGAAGGTATTACACTTACCAGAGTCCATCAGCTTGCAGAAATCATCAGTAGTGAGAATAGACATGATTGCCGAGATGTCCGACAAATGCTTGTCGTACTTTTTCCCCACCAAACCATATATTCTACCCAGTTCCATGGCAGGATGAACAATCGTTTTCTCTGGGTCTGCATCCAGATCGATATCTGTTGACTCCTTGATATAATCACCCGTCAATCGCTTGTCTATAGACAACAGATAGTCGTGCATGCCCAGAAGCCAAGCCTCTACTTCCATGATAGCGAAGTGGAAATCAACCTTCTCACCATTCGCAGCACTCTTCAGCACATCCCTCACGGCATCAATATGCTTCTGGTTCACCTCCTCGTCAATCACGTGACCACCGGCATCCTGCACATACTGCTTGCTATACATATCGCGCAAGCCTATCACCAGCTGATAGTTCTGTCTGACCCTCAACAAATACTGCCAGTCTGCGCTTATTCATCCTTCGTATTGTTGGCTATAAAGTTCGATGAGAGAATATCGAAATTGCTCAGGCCAGTGCGTACAAACCGCTCAAACAGT
>Ga0310695_10014892_pt1 | contig 10446 bp, 7 predicted proteins | sample RumenRJG_04DNA_FD_203882 | JGI IMG/M metagenome (GOLD analysis project Ga0310695, IMG submission 203882) | Bovine rumen microbial communities from Lethbridge, Alberta, Canada - RJG_04 (v2) (version 2) | ecosystem: Host-associated > Mammals > Digestive system > Stomach > Rumen | place: Canada... | reverse complement strand
GAGATTTTCACGTTTCCACCTTGTTTCAGACTGCCGAAGAGTATCTCACGCATCAGCAAGGGCTTGAGCCTTTGAGCGATGACGCGATCCATCTCGCGGGCGCCGTATTCACGGGTAAAGCCCTCGTCAAGTAGCTGGGCGAAGGCCTCGTCGGTAAGTGTCATCGTCACCTCTCGGGCGTTGAGTTTCTCCTGCAGTTCGCCCAGTTTCTTCTTCAGGATGAGCGTCGCCATCTCGCGGTCCATATCGTTGAAGACAACCGTGCCCGTGAGACGGTTGATGAACTCAGGCTTAAAGGTCTTCTTCACCTGTTTCAGCATAGCCTCGCCCCTACTCGTCTTTCCTGTGAAACCGATATTGGCCTGTCCGGCATATTGGGCACCGGCATTCGAGGTCATAATCAGAATCACGTTGCGGAAGTCGGCTTTGCGCCCTTTGTTGTCGGTCAGTCGGGCATAGTCCATCACTTGCAACAGGATGTTATAGATGTCCTGATGGGCTTTCTCTATCTCGTCGAGCAGCAACACGCAGTTAGGTGTCTTACGGATGGCATCGGTCAGCAGACCGCCATCCTCATAGCCGACATAACCCGCAGGCGAGCCTATCAGTTTGGCGACGGTATGCTTCTCGGTATATTCACTCATATCAAAACGTAACAAAGTGATACCAAGTTCCTTAGACAGCACACGAGCCACTTCGGTCTTACCTACGCCCGTGGGTCCTACGAAGAGCAGTGAGGCCAGAGGCTTGTTCTCGTCGAGCAGACCGGCCTTCGACATCTGCACAGCCTCCACCACCTGACGGATGGCCTCGTCCTGACCATAGATTTTAGCCAGCAGACGAGGTGCCAGTGTCTCCAGTTGACTGTTGTCGTCAGCCTCGCGGATAGCAAGTGCATCGACCTTGCAGGTCTTGGCGAGCACATCCGCAATCTCCTCCTTACGGACTACAGATTCTCCATCCTTCACACTTGATTTTCCTTTTAGCTCAGCCGCAGCACCAGCCTCGTCAATGAGGTCGATGGCCTTGTCGGGCAGATAGCGGTCGTTCACGTGCTTGTAGCTGGCCTCGACGGCAAAATCGAGAGCCGCCTCTTCATAGCTCACGTGGTGATAGTTCTCATATTGAGAGCGCAGTTGGCGCAGGATATGCTTGGTCTCCTCAGGCGTCGGTTCGGGGATGTCTATCTGTTGGAAACGGCGCACGAGACCCTTGGAACGCGAGAAGTGCCGGTTGTACTCCTCGTAGGTGGTAGAGCCGATAAAGCGAATGGCACCACCTTCGAGATAAGGCTTGAGCATGTTCGAGGCGTCCATCGAACCCTCACCGATGGCACCTGCACCCACCAGCGTATGGATCTCGTCGATATAGACGATGTTGCGGTCGCTCTCCTCCTGGATGCCGTCCATGATCTGTTTGATGCGGTTCTCGAAGTCACCACGATACTGGGTGCCGGCAAGCAGAGTGCCAATGTCGAGTTGGTAGATGCGGCTACCCTTCAGACGTTCGGGCACTCGCCCCTCCTCGATCATCCTGGCGAGTCCCCAGACGAGGGCTGTCTTGCCGACGCCTGGTTCTCCGACGTGCAGGGGATTGTTCTTGTCGCGACGACAGAGCACCTGTATCGTGCGCTGCAGTTCTTCCTCACGGCCTATCAGGGGATTGTGTTTCTGATAGTGCTCGTTCATGCAGGTCACCAGTTTCCGCCAGGCACCCTCATGTTTCTTGACGCCCGTATCCTCTTCCAGATGGTCCTCGTATTCAAAGGCGGTGATAAGCTCACTCATGAAGTTACTCAGGTTGTCGCCCAACAGTTTCTTCAACAGGAAACACGCCCAGGATTCTTCAAGATGGAGGATGCCTGTCACGAGGTGAGGGATGTCGAGCGCCTCTGCACTACTGTTCAGCACCTGTTCGCAGGCAAACGTTATCACCTGTTCCATCTGCTCCGAAGCCTCGGGCTCATACTTCTGGTCAGGGGGTACCATTTCCATCTCGCCAAGTTTTTCTTCGAGTTCGTTGGCAAGTTCCATAATATCGCAGAATTGGCTGAAAGTCTTGTCAAACGTTGGATTGTCGGTGAGCACAAGCAACAAGTGCTCAGGCGTCACGAACTCGTTTCTGAGTTCTTTACAACATTCCATCGCGAAATGCAGCGTCTTGGCTGCACGTTGTGTCTGTTTCATATTTCTTAATGGCTATTCATCTTCGGGTTCTACAGTCAGTCGGAGCGGGAAACCAGCTTCGCGGGCCATCTTTGTGGCCTTACGGGCTTTCGAGGTGGCAACGTCATAGCTGTAGATGCCAACGACGGCCTTGTCGGAATGGTGCACCTGCAGCATCAGCGCTTCGGCTTCTGCCTGACTCTTGAAAAACACCTGCACGAGAATTGTCACCACGAATTCCATCGTCGTGAAGTCGTCGTTGAAGATAGTCACCTTATAGCGTTTGGGCTCTTGCAGATTGGTTCTCTGCCGTTCCCTGGTAGCTGATTGTTCTTTTGCCATGTGCTAATACTGTTTGGGGTCGCCCGACTTCTTTTTCTCATCATCGACATACTCGCGCATATTCATGAGGATATCCATGTTATCGTCTTTCACGAAGAAGATGTTGGCGACACGCCATTGCCCGTCCTCAACACACATCAGCCAGCGCATGGGGACTCCCTTTGGCGTGGCGGCATCCTTGACGAGGAAGTTGACCTCAGCCGTACCGTCGGGTTGCAGTTTGACCTTGATATCGTTGGCGCTGACGTAGCCTTCGTAGCAGTCATAGGTCCAAGGGTCAAGTGGTCCTTCCTCACCGAAGTCAAAGAATCCGCCGCATTCACACGCGCGGTCGATCTCCACCACTTCCTTTCTCACGCGCCACCACTCCTTACTGCCGAAAAGCTCATCCACGCAGGGTTTGTCTTCGCCATCATACTGCCTTAAGTCGTTCCAATAAGCATAGACAGCATTCACTTGTCGTTCGACAGCCTCCACATTATTCAGCGTGTCGGACATTTCGGTTACAACAGTTGAGTCGGCATCGGATGCGTTACTCTTGGTCTTGTTAGCGAAGGATGTCATCGCCACAAGCGCCATCATCAGAAATACAGTCTTCTTCATCGTTATGAGTCGATTATTCTTTCTCATCATATCAGTTTTATTTCTTCACATATTTGCGACCATTGGAGATGACGATGCCCCTGTGGCTCCTTTCCACCTTCTGCCCCATCAGGTTATAGACGGCAGCGTCGGCATTGAGGTTGGCGCAGAGCTTGTCCTGCAGCACTTTCTGGTTCGTTACTACATGTTCTCCACGGGTGGCACTCTGTCCTACCAGTTGCATCAATTGTGCATCTAACTTCTGGGCCTGTGCCATCACGACGCAAGCCACCAGTAGAAATAGCGTAGAAATTCTCTTCATTCTTTCAATTATTTTATAGTTGTTTGTTTTTGAAAACCTCTATTGCAAGTGCAAAGTTACAAAAATAATCGAGAAAACCAAACGTTTCCCGATTATTATCTCACAAAATTGCCCACCAGAGTTATTTACTGACGAATTTCTGTCCGTTCTGGATATAGACACCATTGTTGGGCTCCGTGTTGAGTTGGCGCCCCTGCATGTCGTAGATGGCAGCGTTGGTGTTTCTGGTCGAGGCGGGCGAATTGACGCGGGTCGAGGACCCCTTCAGTGCCGCATATTCCTCGCGCGCTTTCTTCAGTTGTACATGGAATTCATCCGAGGCCACCACCATAGGGAAGATGCACCATCGCATACATAAAGCCGCGAGCCGTGTGGCCAGAGGGATAACTGAAGGTGGTCTCTTCCTCAGGATCGCTCCAAGGCGTCAGCGAGGGATCCTTGAACGTGGCAAACGGACGGATGCGCTGATACTTGTTTTTCACCTTCCTATTAGCGTTCGAGGCATCAGTGGTAGCGCGCTCGCACAACAAGACGATCTCGGGTGCATTGCCATCTGACAGCGGAATGCCCAATGTCTTCTCAAACGCCTTTTCCAGTGATACACTCTCGTCCCAGATCGCAGAGATGGCTTCTTGTTCGTTTTCTCTCATCGCGCTGCTGCCATCGCCACCAACAATCTCCAGTTGCTCTTTTTGCCTTCTAAGTAGAAAAAGTGGGAAAATATATGGAACACAAGCGAAAAACCATAGCCGACATCCGTGCATTAAGCAAATAACAATTCTGAATCGGACCATGACTACTCATGATTCGGAGATGACTCGAAGTAGATAAGGTTACGACGAAAAACGAATGCAATGCAATATTGCAATATTTTATCAGATTATTTGGAGATATAGATGTTTTCTTTATTATTCCATCGGCTTGATCATCGACTCGATACAAATAATCAACCTGATACCTTGAAATAGAACACTTCATCTTCTTTCATGTCTGGACGATGAGTAACAGTTCTTACATAGTCATCTATCAAATGGCGCCAGTCATTTGGTGTCATATTATTGTACTTATCCTGGAACATAGCGATACAGATTGAATAGATATTCTTCATCATCGTACCGCCATCCATTTCCATCATGTTATGAATCAGTTTGCGTACATCTTTGTCATCATTCGCATCCCTCAACATAGCAACTTCTGCAACCATTCGAACTTCAGATGCTTTTCGTGAAGACTTCTTTTTGACTGGTTCAGAGACTTCTTGGATTATCACTTTCAATTCTTCAATGGTATATGGTGGATCTTTCCTATGAAGCATATAGTGACAATTAGGACATACTGGTACCAAATCCGTATCTACATTCAGTTCGTATTCCTTTCCAATTGTTGATATTGGTGTAAGGTGATGCACATGGATAAAGTTCTTACCTATCTCGCCATAGGTTGTTTCAAAGTCACGACCACATACCAAGCATTGATAACCTTTCTTTGCAACACATTCCTTTCGAGCCTTTTGGTTACGTTCATACTTGTTGGCCTTCACAGTAACCAATGCACCCTCATAGAGTTTCTCGTCATCCTCAGGATAATCGACATCATACACATCTTCATTCACCATCTGATGGGGATGCAACAGAAAATCTATCAATCCTTCATCCTTACATTCCCTGACACTCCTTGGAATACCTTCATACCCATGTTCATGCAGATGATGCAACGACAAAATATCATCCGAATATTCCTCAAGCAATTTGAATCTGGCATAGAAGGATGTGATTCCAACATAATATTGATCCTTATCCGTCCAAAAAGCTTCCTGTTCGAAAGCCTCATCGAAAATCATCTTCACCTTGATGACCTCCATCTTGTAATGGATGCGTTTCTCTGGATTCGTTTTGTAGATGAATACAATATCCCCAACAGAGAACTTATCAGTCCTCCAGTCTGCCATTCCGTCTTGTGCAGCAATAGCATCACCAATACGGAAAGTGTTGTCATTACTTGGAACTATCCAGTATCGCATATTATTCCATTGTCAGAACCTTCGTTGACTCTTCACCAAACTGAGAGACTACACGCACGGCTATTTTCTTGCCCTGCTCGTAGGGGATTGGCTCGCTCCTGAAGTCGTAGAGCGTATCCCAAATCTCATCGTTGAACTCCAATCGGAGGGTGCGCTCAGTCTTTTTCTTGGCCAGGTCTTTGGCAACCGTATCGAGACCCTTGCGCCATGCAGCGAAGTCTTTCTTGTCGCCACCACAGAAGTGGATGCTGCGCACTTTGAAAAGACCACCTGTATAGTTGTCGTCCATTTCCCAATAGGCAATGTCGTTCACGTTGCGAGCCTTCACCTCGTCTTGTATCGGGTCGTACATATCCATACCGTTAATCTCTACATGACAATTGCCGTCGCCATCGTTCACCAAACTGATGTCAGGCTCACCAATGATGATAAACGAGCCTGCTTTCTTGTCTTTCTTCAGCAGACCGTCTTGCAGCAGATCGTCGCTCATGCGAACCTTCGACACTTGGAACGTACCAAAGTTATAGTCTTTGTTCTCGCCACTCTCAATGCTGTCCTCGAAAGAGAAACCAAGAATCACGAGCCAGTTCGATTCGTCCAGATGCTGACGGAAAGCACGTACGGCTTCGTTCACAGCGTGCTTGCTGACGGTTCCAAACTTGGGGCCAATCATAAAATAGACACAATGCTCCGTTCCGTCCTCCTGTTTATAATAACCCTTGGCATTCAGATAAGGCTCATCCAGATGTTCCATCGAGTGCATCACGGCTTGTTGCTGCTTCACGCCATTACGAATACCGTTAGCCTTCAGGTTGTTGAAGATGCGCTCCGTAAAGGCTGCATATTCGTCGTAGTCGTTCTGCTTGTCATTCAAGCTCTCAGGCGAACTGACATCAAGGCTCTGCAAGGTCTCTACTGTAAACGGGCCACTCACACGAATTCGCTTCTTATCTTCCTCTGGCTGGTCGTAAAGCGTTTCTTCATCAAAGGGCAAATCATATGCGAGAGACTTTTGGGTAATATGCGGCATGGTTTTATATTTAAATCCATGACGGATGTTAGGTTTGTCACTATTATCATATGTTTTGTAATATGGATAAAGAGCTGTAATCAAACGAATTTTGCTAATATTTAATGCTATACGGCTTGTATCTATTGTAATCCATCTGCGCCCCCATTGTTCGGCAACATAAGCCGTTGTTCCACTACCACAAGTAGGATCTAGTACCAAGTCACCAGGATCTGTTGTCATAAGAAGACAACGTTGGATCGTTTTAGGAGATGTCTGTACGACATAAACCTTAGGGTCTTTCCGACTCTGAATACCCATAATGTCATTCCAAATGTTATTCTCCTCGATAAGAGGAAAATCGTCAAAATAGCGTTTGTATTGTAGTGAATTCTCCGTTTCAACAAGTCTGTTCAATTTTGCGAGTTTCTCTAATCCTGTTTCTGTAACAGACCAATGTCGGTTTTTAGGTGGTACAAAAGTATGTCCCTTATAAATAAAAGGTTGAGGATTGCTTGCTGCTCCTTGTGATGTAGTATCACCGTAGCGGAAAGCCCTTGCTCCAATTGGTAAATCCGCACCTTGCTTTTCTTCCTTTGCCAAAGGTCTTATAGTACCATCAGATAATTCTATTTGAGAATAATGACTATCATCTCTAAAATCTTTGTCACGGAAAAGCCTTCTAAATTTAATTAAGGAAATGTCTTTCGCATACCATACTATAAAGTCTGCTACATTGCCAATAGTATTTGATGTAAATCCAGAAGTTTTAGTATAAACTATCTGACTTACAAAATTATCACTTCCAAATACTTCATCCATCAGATTACGCACTAGATGTACATTTTCGTCAGATATCTGTACGAAACAAGAGCCGCTTTCTGTTAAGAGTTCCCTTGCAATTATCAATCTATCACGTAGATAAGAAAGATAGCTGTGTATTCCTAATTCCCAAGTATCACGATAAGCTTTTATCATTTCTGGCTCTCCAGAAACATAACTATCATCACCATCTTTGACATTCTTGTTGTTTATTCTAATCTGCCAATTACCACTATACTTTATCCCATACGGCGGATCAAAGTAGATGCATTGTACCTGCCCCTTCATTCCCTCGCGATTCAGCAAGGAATTCATCACCAACAAGCTATCACCTTGAATCAATCGGTTCTGCCAGTTGTCGCTATGCTTGTAGTAACCAGCTAATCGTTCCAGTTCATCTTCTTGTTCTTCCTCAAAATCTCCAAACAAGTCAAGCTGTAACTTGGCAATCTCGCTTTTATGTTCATGTAGTTCATAGAGACTGTCGATGATGGCTTCCGGCCGGATGTCTTCATGCTTATACAGGCTTCGGATATCTGTACGCAGTTGCGGCATATAGTCGGGATTATCCTCATCGTCGTTCTTATACTTGTTGAGCCAATAGAGTTCCGGATCTCTACCACGCTGAAATTCATGGCGAAAGATGTCGTATTCGCTCTGTTCAGGCATGTCACTAATAGCCATCTGCTCCTCTCCCTGATGGGCACTATCAGGAATGGCAGCACGCTTATCGTTGTGCTTAATACTACTTACGGGGCGATTCTTATCGTATGTCATAGTTGCTTGATTTTATCGTTTATGAGTTTTTCTAATTGGTCAATGTCTCTTACTTCCAGCAAGTCCCAAGTACCGTAGGTCTTGAGGTTGTTGGCAGCAGGAATCCAATAGTCTTTCAGATAGTGGCGCTTGGCTTCTTTGTTACCTGACTTGTCGCCGTCGAAGTCCTCACACTCCACAATGAGGTTTATTCCCTTGACACGAACAATGAATGTAGGCTGGTATTCCTTATTCTCATCACCAACGGTATAAGGAATGCGAAAACCGAGATAGGTATTCTTTACCCAACATTCTACACATTCCATTGAGTCAAGTGTCTGAGCTGCTATCTGCTGCCAACTGTTGTCTTCGGCTATCACATAGTTGACATGGCTCTTCTGTGTTGGATAGACCGTTTTGTTCGTGGGGCGATACACATGGATAGTGCTGCCTTCTGGATTGTAATAGTTGAGCACAGCAGAAATCTCTTCGTGGTCCTCGTTGGCTTTATGAACACCTTCCATGATGTTATCAAGCACAGCCTTGTAGTTCCAGAGCATCACCAGACGTTTCTGTTCTGTACTGCCATCACCACCAACAATCTCCAGTTGCTCATTGTACCAGGTTTCTACAATCTGCTTGATGTCTGGGAACTTCTGGAACTGCTGGCCATGTTCGCGACTGGTATAGTATTCGCGAATCATCAGATGGGCAAAGTAATAGATGACCTGCAAATCGCGCAGTTCCATATAGTCCGTCTTGAGCATCTTCTGATCACCATTCACTACGGTCTGTAAGACGGTTTCCGTAGGAATCTGATTGAAGTTGAGCTGAAATTTGGGAAGACCAGTAAAGTCTGCTTTCAGAGAACCCTCGATATTTTCCGAACGATAGCCCGTAATGACAGGGAATCGAATCTCCATTTCTTTGCGCTCGGGCAAAGCACGGATAATGGCCTTGGGCTTCTGAGGTTTCGTTACTACCGTATCACCACCTTTGAAGGTGTTGAATGGCACACCAATGATACGGGCATATTCTGGTGGGAACTTGTAGGTGATGTTCTCCTCTTTATATTTATAGAGGTCTTTCCGATCTATCTCCCGTCCCAATTTATCGTAAGGAATCAGGTCATAACTCTGACGACGCAAGGCACGACCCACCACTTGTTCACACAACAGCTGACTGCCAAAGGCACGGATACCACAGACATGGGTAACAGTATTAGCGTCCCAACCTTCCGTCAGCATCGATACGCTGACCACACATTTGATGTCACCACCCAACTTGCCAGGCTTACCAACGGTATTCACCACTTCTCGCAGAATATCTGCATCCGTCAGGTTATCGGCAGAGCCAGCACCGTGCTGATTGGCATACTCATGACGGAATTCCTCAATCTCGTTGGCGTATGCTTTCTTGAATGCCTCGTCAATACGGGTTGACGCTTCATCAAGTGCCGAGGAATCTATCAACAGGGTTGGGAACTTTTCTTTGGGCAAGCCCATACCATCGTAGTTCGAGAACACATCGAAACGACCTTTGCGATAGCGAGACTCACCATCTTCGTTGACACCGTCCTGATAGCCGGCAATGTCGCGATAGACCTCATGTGAAACGGTTGTGTTATTGCAAACCACTATCAATACAGGCGGAGCCGTATAGAGTGTACCCATGGCTTCGAATGCCTGTCGCAGACCTCTGTCATAGTCCTCATAGTCTTTCACGAATTGCTCTAAGGCTGTATTCAGCAGCGTTGGCAGGTTAGGAGCCTGAACTGTCAGTACGGATGTATCTACATTCTTGCCTTGCAAGCGTCCTTCGGCCGAGCGATCTTCCTTATCTTTTTTCTTCTGAGCACGAATGCCACGTTTAGGCAGTTTGTCTTTGATACTTTCGTAGATGTTACGAAGCTTGGGTTCGTCCAAGTCTGTCGTATTGTCGTAGGCAGGCAAAAATGGGATCTTCACCAAACCGCTCTCAATAGCATCCACCAATCCGAAATCGCTCACCACCCAAGGGAATAGGGAGTATTCAGGATAGCCTGAGCCTTTCAGATAATAAGGTGTAGCAGAGAGGTCATATACCTGCTGTAATTTATAACCCAACAGATTCATCTGTCGCAGACCTTCATACCACACCATAGCGGCCTCGTTCTCTTGTTTCAGGTCGCTTTTTTCATCCTCGGTCAGACTCTTGTCTTTGTTTTGTTTGGGCAGATAGCAATGGTGTGCTTCGTCGTTGATAACAACAATACGCTTGCCTTTCACACCTTTTTCCAAGATACGACTCAGCATCACGCTGTAGTCCTCTTTGTCTTTCTGAGTCACCAACTCTCCATCTACCCATTTCTGTTTGCCGTCAAGAGGCGAGGCATGCTTGCCAGAAAACACACGAGGCAGGAACTGTTGGTAATTGACAATGGTGATGC
>Ga0310695_10014891_pt1 | contig 10447 bp, 7 predicted proteins | sample RumenRJG_04DNA_FD_203882 | JGI IMG/M metagenome (GOLD analysis project Ga0310695, IMG submission 203882) | Bovine rumen microbial communities from Lethbridge, Alberta, Canada - RJG_04 (v2) (version 2) | ecosystem: Host-associated > Mammals > Digestive system > Stomach > Rumen | place: Canada... | reverse complement strand
CCCTGCAGCAAATTTTCACGGCAGAGACGGCCGACAGTTTCAACCTTGCCAGTTACGACTACATCATCGATGCCATCGACTCGCTGAAAGACAAGCAGTTGCTCATTCTGATGGCGTGCGGGCTGAAAGTGAAATTCTTCTCATCGATGGGAGCCGCACTGAAGATGGACCCCACGCGCATCAAGGTGGCAGAGTTTTGGAAGGTGCAAGGCGACCCGCTGGCCCGTGCGCTGCGAAGGCGGTTCAAGGAGACCAAGGAGTTCCCCAGGCGGAAATTCCTCTGCGTCTACTCCGACGAACTGCTGCAGAACAAGGGGCACAACGCCACCTGCGGCACGGAAAAATGCATGTGTCCGAAAGCGAAGACCGGTCCAGGCGACCCCAACCTGCTCAACCACGAGTGGTGCTCGTCGAAAGCCCAGATTAACGGCACATTGGCCCACATCACTGCCATCTTCGGCTTCATGCTCGCCGGATTGGTCATCAAGGATGCGATAGGATGAGGAAGGCTCCCAACGGTTTGAAGTTGAGAAGAGTTCAGAAGCTTAGACATTACTATAGTCATGTCAATTCGGGCGCAAATCTGTGGAAACTGTTTTTGTTTCTGCTGGTTTACGCCTAAAATGTAAGTACCCCCACAAGTTACCCCCACAAGCTCAAATCCATTTCCCTACATCTTAATCTTTCTTTTTACTTTTTTCTCGACAAAACGACTTTTGTGGAATATTTTTTATATATTTGTAGGCACTTGACAAGTGCTTCCGTGACTAACGCCACTGATATTTCATCGATGACCTTAGAAATGATTCAGACTAAGAAGAAGATAATATTAATTGGCGGATAGATAATAGAAATAATTAACTTATGAGCGTAGACGAAAAACAACAGCAGACCGCCATCAACGTGCAGGAGAAGGCGAACCTGATATGGGCGATTGCCGACAAGTTGGTGGGTGTGTATAAGCCCCATGAGTATGGCAACGTCATTCTTCCGATGTGTGTTATCAAGCGGTTTGAGGACACGCTGGCACCGACACGCGAAAAGGTGATAGAAACCAACAAGGAGTTGGAGGAAAAGAAAATCGAGATGAAGCGCGGCTTCCTCGAAAGGGCCGCCGGACAGAAGTTCTATAACCTGAGCCGCTTTACTTTTGAGACGCTGCTGGCGGATGCCGACAACATCAAGGACAACTTTGAGTCGTACCTCAACCATTTCTCGGAGAACGTCATCGACATCATCCACCGCATGGAGTTCCAGAAGGAGATTGACAAGATGGCCGACAACGGTCTGCTCTACCTCGTCATCAAGGAGTTCTGCACCACGAAAGCCTACCTCGGTGCCGACAAGATTTCGAGTGTGGATATGGGCTACATCTTTGAGGAACTGGTGAGGAAGTTCTCTGAGAGTTACGACGAACAGGCGGGAGCGCACTTCACCGCCCGCGACATTATCAACCTGATGGCGGAGTTGCTGATTGGCGACGACGAAGAGCGGTTGGAGGAGGAAGGCATCATCGCCACCGACTATGACATGACTATGGGCACGAGTCAGATGCTCTCCTGCCTGCACGACCGTTTTAAACAAATCGACCCCGATGCCGAAATCACGAGTTATGGCCAGGAACTGAACAACCAGACCTTCGCCATCGCCAAGGCCGACACGCTCATCCGTGGCGGCAATGCTGACAACATGCGGCAGGGCGACACCTTGGGCGATGACAAGTTCTCAGGCTACAAGTTCGACTATATCATTTCCAATCCTCCCTTCGGCATCGAGTGGAAACCCTCACGCCAAAAAGTGGAGGAAGAGCACCGATTGGGTGGTGCGGGCCGTTTCGAACCTGGCTTGCCCGCCATCGGCGACGGCCAAATGCTGTTCCTATTAAACGGCGTGGCTAAACTGAAGGACGAGGGGCGCATGGCTATCATCCAGAACGGTTCTTCGCTCTTCAAGGGCGATGCCAGCAGTGGCGAGAGCAACATCCGTGGCTATCTGCTCGACCACGACTGGTTGGAGACCATCGTGCAGTTGCCCACCGACCTGTTCTACAACACGGGCATCGCCACCTATGTCTGGGTGGTCACCAAGAACAAGAGCGTGGAGCGTCAGGGCAAGGTGCAGTTGATTGATGCCAGCCAGTGCTTCGAGAAACGCCGCAAGCCCCTTGGAAACAAGCGTGTGGAGATTACCGACTTCTGCCGCGACCTCATCATACAGGCTTACCACGGCTTCAATAATTTCGTTTACAAGGCCACCACACCTGACGGTGCGGAAGTTCAGGTGGAAAGCCGTGTGAAGGACAACGACGACTTCAAATACCGCAAGATTTTCATCGACCGTCCGCTGCGCTTAGTGTTTGAGAATCCGCAGATGCCCGACGAGAGCGTGAAACTGTCGGATGGAGACAGAAAGGTGATGCAGTCGTTCGTAGATGCCTACCGTGAGTTTTTCGATGGCCAACGAATGCCCGACACCGACTTCTTCCAAAAGGTCAAGTTCAAGGCCGGACTGAAGGTGACGAAGGCGCAGGTGAAGAAAATCCGCCAGTATCTCGGCACAAAAGACGAGACGGCAGAACCGGTGTATGAGGACCCGTTCAACCTTTCTCAACGCACCTACGTTTGGGACACCGACCTTGCGGATACTGAAATCATCCCTTGGAAAGAAGACCAAGAACTATACCTTGCCAAGAATGTGGCTCCCTACGCTCCCGACTACCATGTGGATGAGAGCAAGACCCGCATCGGTTATGAGATACCCTTCACCCGTGAGTTCTATCGCTACACACCGCTGAAACCCAGTGGCGAGATATTCCAAACGCTGAAAGATTTGGAGCAGAAAGAGAGTGAACTGATGGAGAGACTTTTGCACTAAAAAGGATAAAGCATTATGGCAAAGAAAACAGCCAAACTATCAACAATCATTATTTCCGCAACAGTGTTGCGGAAATCAGAATACGAAAGCACGCTCAGGTGGAACCAACGGTCGACGGCCAAAGGGAAAGTCAATTGCAATCCGGCCGAGCTGAGAGTCTGTTGCACTAAGCTAAATAAGGTATGGAAAGAGAATTCAAGGATAGTGGCATAGAGTGGATTGGCAAGATTCCAATGGATTGGAAAATGCAACCACTTGCAGTATATTTTGCTGAGAACAGCAAATCTAATTCTGATTTAGGCACTGTCAACGCCTTACAGTTCAAATATGGTGAAATAATACAAAAACCGAACAATGGTAAGGAGTTAACAGATAAAGACCGTGAGTTGTTGGAGAAATATATTGTTGTTTCTCCTAATGATATTGTGGTAAACGGTCTTAATCTGAATTACGACCTTAAGTCATTACGAATCGCTAAGGTACGTGAAGATGGAATTATAACCTCTGCATACATTGTTCTTCGTTCAAGAAATGGGGCTAATGCTTCATTCTACAATTACTATCTTAAAGCATTAGACTTCCAGAAAATTTTCCACGGTATGGGTGTCGGTATTCGACTGACTCTTAGTTATAACGAATTACGCTCCATGCTTATACCTGTTCCTTCAAAAGACGAGCAACAACGCATAGCCGATTATCTGGACAAGAAGTGTGGGGAGATAGACGAACTGATAGCCTTGCAAGAGCAAATGATTGCGCAGTTGACGGACTATAAGCAGTCTGTCATCACCGAGGCAGTCACCAAAGGACTCAATCCTGATGCAGAACTCGTTCCTTCCGGCATTAACTATATCGGAGATATTCCTAAAAACTGGAATGGATGTGCTCCATTAAAGAGGTTTACCGAAATAATCCTTGGGAAAATGCTTCAGTCTAATGCATCTAATAATGATGAAACTATGGAACAATATTTGTGCAAAAGATGTTCATTTTGATGGAATAGATTATTCTGATTTGAAAAGAATGTATTTTTCAAATTACGAGAAAAAGCAATACAAGGTTCATAAAGGCGATATGCTTGTAGTAGAAGGTGGTGCAGGAGCGGCAGGATCAGCTATAGTTGAAAAGGACATTCAAGATGTTTATATACAAAACTCTATTATGATTGTTCGTCCTCTTAATGACTTTAGTATAAAGTTTTCAAGGTATGTTTTGTTCTCTATAGTGTCTCGAGGATATGTGGATTATATATGTAATAAGGCAACTATACCTCATTTTACAAAAGAGAAACTGTCTGGCACCATTATTCCTATTCCTCCCGTTTCCGAGCAACACGCCATCGCCACCTACCTCGATACCAAATGCTCCGAGATAGACTCCCTTATCGCCATCAAGCAGCAGAAAATCGAGACGTTAAAGGACTACAAGAAGAGCGTGATTTACGAGGTCGTGACGGGCAAGATGACCGTTTAAAGCAATAGACATAAAGGCAAATGAACGAAGATAAGAACAAAGAGCTGTACATCAACTTTGACGAGTACATCCGCCAAGGTGAACCCTCGCGCCGTGAAGCCGCATACGCGTGGAGCACTGCCATTGGCTTGCAGGCCGTAGATGGGTTGAAGACCTCCGAGTATCTGCATGAGACCGCCCGAAAGAACATCGAGGGTGAAATCACGATTGACGAGGCAAGGGAACTCATCAAGAGTTATTACCAGTCGAAGAGCAAAAGGGAGGCAGAAGATGACGATATGGAGGAAGCAGACCGCGTTTCCGCCAACATCGTCAAGGTGCTGTCGCAACCCACGTTTGCCTTCAATGCCAACGGATATATTTCGGTGCACCGCCGGATATTCGAGGGGGTGTTCAAACATGCCGGACAATTGCGCACGTATGACATCACCAAGAAGGAATGGGTGCTGAGAGGCAACACCGTCAATTATCTGAACTGGGAGGATCTGCGTCGTGCATTGGAGTATGACATCAGTCAGGAAGTGTCGTTCGACCACACCCAACTATCGATAGAGGACTTCGTGCGCCATATCTGCCAGTTCGTTTCCAACTTATGGCAAATCCATGCTTTCAGGGAGGGCAACACACGCGCTACGGCGGTGTTTACGATACAGTATCTTCGCTCGTTGGGCTTCAGTGTTGACAACGACCTCTTTGCAAGGCATTCCTGGTATTTCCGAAATGCCTTGGTCAGGGCCAACTATAGCAACTACCAACAGAAGATAGTCCGCGACACCAGTTTCTTGGAAAAATTCTTCCGCAACCTGCTGATGGGCGAGAACAATGAGTTGCGCAACAGATATATGCTGATTGACTCTCCAGAAGAATGGGAAGATACCTCTGCAAGTGCCGAACAAGCACCCGACAAGCAACCCGACAAGTCACCCGACAAGCTAACCGATAAGTTCAGCACGGACAATGAATATGTTTTGAGAATAGTCGGCCTTCTTGGAAAGGAGAAACTGTCCATCAAGGAATTGCTGCAGAGAGCGAATCTGAAAGACAGGGAGAGCTTTATGAATCTTTATGTCAACCCTGCCATTAAGGAGGGATTCGTCTGCCTACTCCATCCCGACAAGCCCCGACACCCCCGACAGAAGTACCTGTTGACAGTGAAGGGCACACTATTGTTTAACGCATTATTGAATAGCAGCAAAAAATGACTGAAGATGACCAGGAAGACTAAAAGAAATGAAAAGAGATGGAATACGATACGAAAGGAAAAGTCTTGAAAAAGAACGTCACTTGGCAAAATCTATATTTCTACCGCAAGAGTGATGTTTTGTATCAGTTGACGGTGGAGTTCTGCCATCGATTTCTTCCACCCTACGGAGACCGTACCGTTGACCAAATGATACAGGCCGCACGTAGTGGCAAACAAAACATTGTGGAAGGAAGCGAGGACGGTCAGACCAGTTCGGAGATGGAAATCAAACTTATCAATGTCGCCCGAGGCAGTTTGAAAGAACTTCTCTTGGACTACCAAGACTACTTAAACACCCGCCACCTCTCACTTTGGGCGACAGACAGTCCACGTCAGCAGCGCCTACGGGATTTTTGCCAAGCCCACAACGACTACAGCGCCTACGCTCCGTTGTTAACCAAAATGACCGATGAAGAGATGGCAAATATGGCCATCACCCTTTGCTGTCAGACCGACATGATGATGAATGGTTATCTAAAGCGGTTGGAACGTATCTTTGTTGAGGAAGGTGGCATCAAGGAGCGCATGTATGCTGCTCGTACTGGCTATCGAAAGGCGCAAGACTCTCGCATAGAAGCCTTAGAGGCAGAAAACCAGCAACTGAAAGCAGAAATAGCCTCTCTAAAAAAACAATTGATAGCAGTAGAAGAAGAACTAAGAAATAGGATAGAAGAGGAGGATATAGGATAAAAGAGGAGACAATAAGAAAGAAAAGAAATTCCTATCCCTTCCTATAAACTCCCTATAAAAACCAATAATGACATGCAAAATAACGACCTGAAGGAAAGAAATTTTGAAGCCGACATCGAGCAATGGCTCTTGAATGAAGGCGGCTACACCAAGGGCGACCAGCGCACCTACGACAAGGAACGGGCCATCGACATGGCCACGCTCACGGCATTCCTGGCAATGACGCAGCCGAAACCATGGGAACGCTATGTGCGCAAATATGGCGACAAGGCCGAGGCACGGCTCTACCAGGTGTTTCAGGAGAACGTGGTGCGTTATGGCCTGATATGGGTGCTGCGCAATGGCATCGACGACTTAGGCATCAAACTCAGGATGTGCTATTTCCGTCCGGCATCGGAACTGAACGAGGAACTGATGCTGAAATACCAGCAGAACATCCTTCAGGTGACACGGCAGTTCGCTTACTCCACCCAGAACCGCAACACCATCGACATGGTGCTCTCGCTGAACGGCATCCCCGTGGTGGCACTGGAACTGAAAAACCAACTCACTGGACAGAACGTGGAGGACTCGCGCCGGCAGTGGAAGAACGACCGCGACCCAGTAGAACTGCTGTTCCATACCAACACCCGCATCCTGGCCTATTTCGGCGTGGACCTCTACGAAGCCATCATGGCCACCGAACTGAAGAAAGAAAAGACGTTCTTCATGCCCTACAACCAAGGTAGTGGCGGCGCCGGCAACGTGGGCGGGGCAGGAAACCCCGACAACGAAGACGGCGACTACGCCACGTCATATCTCTGGAAACGGGTGCTGCGCCGTGACATGTTGTTGAGCATCCTGCAACGCTACATCTCACGCCAGGAAGAGGAGAAAATCAAACTCGTCCGCGACAAGCATGGGAAAATCAAGGAGAAGAAGGACATTTCTGTGAAAATCATCTTCCCGCGATACCACCAGTTGGACGTGGTGGAGAAACTGATTGCCGACACAGAGGCGAAAGGCAGCGGACAGAACTACCTCATCCAGCACTCAGCAGGTTCGGGCAAGTCGAACTCCATCGCATGGCTCACCTACCGCCTCGCCTCGCTCCACGATGCCGCCCAGAAGAGCATCTTCGATGCCGTGTTTGTCATCACCGACCGCCGCGTGCTCAACGCCCAGTTGCAGAGCACCATCCTCGGTTTTGACCATATCGAGGGTCAGATAGAGACCATCACCGACAAAGACCCCTCGACCAAGTTGCGTGATGTCATCAACGAGGGAGCCGCCCGCATCGTCATCTGCACGCTGCACCGCTTCCCCGTCATCTATCAGGAGGTGACATCGAGGAGCGGCAAGCGCTACGCCATCATCGTGGACGAAGCCCACAGCAGTCAGAGCGGCAAGAGTGCCGAGAAGGTGAAGACGGCACTGGCCGACACCGACGAAGCCTTGCGAGAGATGGCCGAACTGGAAGAAAAGACCGAAGAAGAACTGGAGAAGGAGCGCGACAGCATGATGGAGGACCTGTTGGCACAGGGTCAACACTCCAACCTGTCGTTCTACGCCTTCACCGCCACGCCCAAGCCCAAGACGCTGCAGACTTTCGGCGTGTTGGTGGAAAAGGGTCGTACGACGGAAGAAGACAAGTATCGTGCCTTCCACATCTACTCGATGCTTCAGGCCATCGAGGAGGGCTTCATCAAGGACGTGCTGCTGCAGTACACCCCGTACAGCGTGACCTACGAGATAGAGAAGCGCATCTCGCAAGACCCCACCTACGAGGAGACTCCTGCCACGAAAGCCGTGAAAGCCTATCACGACAACCACCAGCACGTCATCAACCAGAAGACGGAGATCATCGTGGAGAAGTTCCGGCAAATCACCCTGAATGCCATGAAGGGACAGGCGAAGGCGATGGTGGTGACATCGAGCCGCGCCCATGCGCTGCGCTATTTCCTGCAAATCAAGAACTATTGCGAGGAAAAGGGCTATACCGACGTGCATCCGATGGTGGCTTTCTCGGGCAAGGTGAAATACGAGGAGGAGGAATACACCGAGACCCAACTGAACAGCACCGCCGACCTGCACATCAGCGAGGAGCGGTTGCCGCTCTACTTCGCCAGCGACATGTACAACATGCTGGTGGTGGCCGACAAATACCAGACGGGCTTTGACGAACCGCTGCTGCACACGATGTTTGTGGACAAGAAACTCAAGAACGTGAAGGCCGTGCAGACGCTGAGCCGACTGAACCGTGCGCACAAGGACAAGGAAGACACCTACGTGTTGGACTTCGTCAACGCCCCTGAGGACATCAAGAAATCCTTCGAACCCTTCTATACGGCCACGGAACTGATTCGTCCCGTGGATGTGAACGGCGTGTATAACTTCCGCAACGACATCGCTCAGCATCACCTGTGGAGTCCAATAGAAGAGGATGCCATCTACAAGTTAGCCACCTCCACCAAAGGCGAAAAAAACAGGTTGGGCAAGTTGAGCAATGCATTCAAGCCCATCGTCGACCGCTTCTCCGACCTTGATGAAGATACCCGTTTCACCGTGCGCTCATTGGTGAAGAATTTCGTGCGCTTCTATGCCTATATGGCACAGGTGGAGCGAACCTACGACCGCGACCTGTACAAGACCTACGTGTTCTGCGACCTGCTCTATCGCCTGCTGCCCAAGACACCACACGAAAAAGTGGATTTGAACAAGCAAATCCAACTCATCAACTCGCGTATCGAGGAGGGGAAGACGCAACAGATTGTCTTGGAGCGCGGTCAGGGCGGCATCAAGGGCGAGAACGTGAAGGGTGGCGGCAAGCCCGACGAGAACAAGGACCTGCTGTCGAACATCATCGACAAGGTGAACCTGATGTTCAAGGGCAGTTTCTCGCCTTCCGACCGTGTGATTGTGGAAGCCATCTACGACAAGTTGAGTACAACGGCGGCGAAGAAGAAACTCACCAAGCAAGCCAAGAACAACGACCCGAAGCAGTTTGCCGAGAGCATCTTCCCTGAAATCTTCGAGCGGGCCGCCCAACAGTGCTATGACGACAGCATTGGTGCCTTCGACCGCCTGTTCCAGAACCGCGAACTCTACAACAGCATCATGACGCAGATGGCAGACCTGATGTATCAGAACTATCGGGCAGAGGGCGAAACGCTCATCTTCAACCCCGAGCGGTTCAAGGAGAAGATCATGCCTACGATAGAACGGGAGTTCGCTGTCTTCAAAATGATGCCGAAGAGCAAGGAACAAATCGCCGACGACCTGGTGGCGCTGATTTCCGCCCGCACCACCGATGACATCGACGGTGCCAACGACGTGATACAGAATGCCTTCAACCGCTTGTATTGCAGTCCCACAAAGGTGTCTCTCGTGGATAAGAAGCAGCATTTCAACACCCTCGTCACCCGCTTCGAGGTGTTGTTGAAAAAGGTGTATTATCTAAAGAATCGAACAGAGATAGTAAGCACCAAAATCGGTCAGGAGGGCACCATGGCCACACTCGCCGACTGCATCTTCCAGACGCCGTGCCTGAAGCGCCTGAAATACTCCGACAGCGATGCCGACAAGAAGTTCAGCGAATACCTGACCATGGTGCGCGATTGGCGCAACGACCAAGCCCACAAGGCACCGACCGCCACGGAGCAGGAATGCGACTTCGCCATCAACGTCCTCACCACCATGTATCTTTTCGTCGTCGCTTTTGGAATAAGGACAAAAGACATCGAGCAAAGTGAAAAAAAGTATGAGGTAAAAATGGATGAAGAGCGTGGTATGGCCGCAGAATCGGGCTTGACTGAATAATCTAATATCCAAGATGTTTTTCTTAAATAATCATTTTTGAAATAAACCATAATTAAGCGGCCTCTTTCGTGGCCAACATCCTGGCGGGCGTGATCGCACTGCTGATGCTTCGCAAGAAAAGAGTTCAACACTGAAGAATCCAAACAGATACGCCATCAATGACTACTGATGGCGACCTAATAGCGAAAGGGTGTGTCAAGCTTTTTTGACACACCCTTGTCTTATCTCGTCCGTTGGACTCCCTTCCCCCGGGAGATGGGGAGTCTTTGCGGTGATGATTACCAATATTTCTGAGTCATCTTATTGTAGACAATCTTGTTCGGGTAGACTTCAACGGTCTTCTTGTCGGTGCTGGTCAAGCCGTCGAAC
>Ga0310695_10014888_pt1 | contig 10448 bp, 7 predicted proteins | sample RumenRJG_04DNA_FD_203882 | JGI IMG/M metagenome (GOLD analysis project Ga0310695, IMG submission 203882) | Bovine rumen microbial communities from Lethbridge, Alberta, Canada - RJG_04 (v2) (version 2) | ecosystem: Host-associated > Mammals > Digestive system > Stomach > Rumen | place: Canada... | reverse complement strand
AACCAACGAAGGAGAATTGATAGACAATCGTAGAAATATTGCTACTACATGGCATGACTGCACTGAATATGCATCTGCGCTATGGATAAATGCCATTGTGCTTCCAGAAAAAAGCTATTGTAAGCCAGAACATTCGTTTTATCCAACAATAGTAAAAGGTTACACCATTAAGCCTCGATATTCTGAATATCAAGGAAAAAATGTCTTCTATGAATTTGGTACAGGCTTTTACGGATATCTAAGAGTAACAATACGAGATGCCAGAAAAGGAGAGCACATTAACATCGCTGGTGTTGAATACATTTGCAATGGTACTACGGATGAACAGACATATGCTCTTTTTACTCAAAATTATATCCGTCGTCCCAAAATACATGGCGACAGATATTTTCGTAGCACTCAAATCCAGAACGTTGAAGGCATAGGTTTAAAAGAATCCTATCATGCCAGTTGGATGTACTAAGCGCACAGATTTATTGTAAAAACCTTGCATATTCTGTATTTTTCAACTATCTTTGTACGTAAGAAATCAAGAAATATGGAAACTAAAATACCTACAGTAAATGTAGATTACTTCCTTGACCTATACTATGGCTGCCACATTGACAAGGAACTTCTACTAATAGACAATATCAAAGACCTTGCTGTACCAGAGGGACCTGTTCGCATGCAATGTTTAGGTATATTGCTTATACAGAAAGGCAATATAACCTATATGTCAAACACTCAAAAACTCAATGCAAAAGCAAACAACTTTGTCGTGTTCAGTCGTGGTCAAATCATTGATGAAATAAAAATCAGCAATGACTGTGAAGGCAAGGCGCTTATGATAAGCTACGACTATTTCCGCGACATGCTCACAGGATTCAGGGAATTAGCCTTACTATTCATAAACATAACCATTCGCCCTATTCTGCAGCTTACAAAGACTCAGGCTTCTGAGTTTGCAATGTATTACTCTCAGCTGAAGAAAAAGGTTGATGATTCAAAACATCATTTCCGCAAAGAATTGGTTGGTTCTATGATAAAAACTATTATCTACGATCTCAGTAATATAATCTATTTGGCTCAAGAAGGCAAACAGATAGTTTCAAAAAACAGAGCAGAGCACATTTTTGGCGATTTCATCGAGATTGTGAGCCACAACTACATGAAAGAACGCACTGTTAGCTGGTATGCCGAACAAATGAATATCACCCCTAAATACCTTGCCGAAATGGTGAAACAAGCCACCAACCGATCGCCCAACGACTGGATAGACGGCTATGTTATTGTTGAGATTCGCATGTTGCTGAAATACACAGGAAAATCCATAAAGGAGATTGCCGAGATTATGCACTTCACATCACAGAGTTTTCTTGGAAAGTATTTCAAAGAACACGTGGGAGTTTCTCCTAAAGACTACAGAAAGAGTTAAAAACTACTCATCATATCACTCTTAACAAGAACTGCATTCCCTACTCAGAGAATGCAGTTCTTGTTTTTTAGATGTAGCCTTGTTCCTTCAGTTCGTTTGCCACTTCACACAGTTCATCATACCACGCCTGCCCAAAGCGTCTAACAAGCGGTCCCTCAAGGAATTTATACACAGGCAAGTCAAGTTCCTGCCCTTTCTTAACTGCATCCTGACATATCTTCCACTTATGATAGTTCAAACCATATAACCCTTCTGCCAACTTCTTTTCACGAATAGGATAAAGAGCACAGCTGATTGGTTTCACAAACTTTGTTTTGCCTGCCCTATAAGCTTTTTCAAGAGCACACAGACAACAATCGCCTTCATAACAGGTGAAAACACAATCTTTGCCTCCTACAATACTTGTCACCAAATCGCCTTCGCGATCTGTATATGCCACACCTTGCTTGTCAACCACACTCTGTGCACTTGCCGACATATCCTCCCACACTGTGTCAAGAGTGTCCTCTATGCCCATAATCTCATCCATGGTCACAGGAGCACCGGCATCACCTTCAACACAGCAAATGCCCTTGCACTTTTCAAGGTCGCAGCAGAATTTTTCTGTAAAAACATCAGGTGATACAAGCACGTTGCCCACCTGCAATATGTGCAATTCCTTCATCCCTTACCAATCTATTTCCTTTAATCCTTTACTCTTCAAATATTCATTGCATCTTGAAAACTGATGCTGCCCAAACCATCCCCCACGATTTGCCGAAAGAGGAGAAGGGTGAACACTTTCAAGAATGCAATTCTTGCTTGCGTCAATATACGATTTCTTTGAACGGGCAAAACCTCCCCAAAGCATATAAACAATATTCTCTCTGTTTGCATTAAGAGCCTTTATAGCTGCATCTGTGAACAAGCTCCAGCCCAGGCGCTGATGACTGTTTGCTTCGTGAGCCCTTACTGTTAGAGTTGCATTCAGCAGCAACACACCCTGCTCAGCCCATCGTGTAAGGTCGCCAGTGCTTGGAACTGCCTTTCCCAAATCCTGCTCTATCTCCTTGAAGATATTCTGCAAAGAGGGCGGCATCATTATTCCACCTGGCACAGAGAAACTCAATCCCATTGCCTGACCAGGCTCATGATAGGGGTCTTGACCAATAATAACAACCTTAACCTTGTCAAATGGGCATAGGTTAAAGGCGTTGAATATAAGTTTTCCTGGAGGATAGCACACTCCACGCTGATATTCATCGCGCACTTTGGTTGTGAGTTCAGCAAAATAAGGCTTGTTAAACTCCTCAGCCAAATACTTTTTCCAAGACTCTTCTATTATTACGTTCATAGAAATATAGATTTTTTGCGAAGTTACAAAGAAATAGGCAAACCACAAAGAAATTGCATCCTAAAACACACAGCAAGCACCTTTATATTGTAATACTATTTTATCATATCCAATATAGACGCATTATAGAGGCATTATAGAGGAATTTTAGGTTTATAGTTAGAAAAATTTACGCCCCTACTAGGAAAAAAAAATTTGCTAACTAAGCATCAAAAGCGAGGCAAAGCAAGAAGTAAAACTATTTTATCTACAAATAAGGGCGACCCACCTAAAGTGAATCGCCCTTGTTGCAAAGAAGAAGTGATCTTGTATATTAATCACAAATAAGGTTCTCACCTGTCATGTCAGCTGGCTGCTCGAGACCCATGATATGAAGGATTGAAGGAGCAACGTCAGCCAAACGACCATTCTTAACAGTAGCCGAATTGTTGTTGGTTACATAAATGAATGGCACAGGGTTGAGTGAGTGTGCGGTATTTGGTGTACCATCTTCCTCGTTGATAGCATGATCAGCATTACCGTGATCGGCAATAATGATTGCCTCGTAATCGTTAGCCTTAGCAGCTTCGATAACATCCTTTACACAGTTGTCAACAGCCCATACAGCCTTAGCAATAGCATTGTAAACACCTGTGTGACCAACCATATCGCCATTAGCAAAGTTTACAACGATAAAATCATACTCCTGAGAGTTGATTGCTCCTACGAGTTTATCCTTAACCTCGTAAGCACTCATCTCTGGCTGAAGATCGTAGGTTGCAACCTTTGGTGAAGGAACCAAAATGCGATCCTCATTATCATAAGGAGCCTCGCGTCCACCATTGAAGAAGAAGGTTACGTGAGCATACTTCTCTGTCTCTGCAGTGTGAAGCTGCTTCTTACCCTGAGCTGCAAGATACTCACCGAGAGTGTTCTGAACATTCTCCTTAGGGAAGAGAATATGAACATTCTCAAAGCTTGCATCATAAGGAGTCATGCAATAATACTGCAAATCCTTGATTGTGTGCATGCCCTCTTCTGGCATATCCTGCTGTGAAAGCACAACAGTAAGCTCCTTGGCACGGTCGTTACGGAAGTTCATGAAGATAACAACATCACCCTCCTGAATAGTACCATCTACATTTGCATTGTTGATTGGCTTGATGAACTCATCGGTAACACCCTCAGCATAGCTCTCCTCAACAGCCTTAACCATATCAGTAGCCTGCTTACCTGTACCTGAAACAAGAAGATCGTAAGCCTCTTTTACACGATTCCATCGCTTATCACGGTCCATAGCATAGAAGCGACCAATGATGCTGGCAATGTTTGCATCATTAGCTTCACACACCTTCTGCAACTGCTCTATGAAACCCTTACCACTCTTAGGGTCGGTATCACGACCATCCATGAAACAGTGAACGAAGAGGTTCTTCAAACCATATTCCTTACCAATCTCAACAAACTTGAAAATATGATCGAGGCTTGAGTGAACACCACCAGTAGAAGTAAGACCCATGAGGTGAACCTTCTTACCTGTTTTCTGAGCATAGCTATAAGCATTTACAACCTCCTGATTCTTCAGGATGTCGCCACTCTGACAAGCCTTGTTAATCTTTACCAAATCCTGATATACAACACGACCTGCACCAATATTAAGGTGACCAACCTCTGAGTTACCCATCTGTCCGTCAGGCAAACCTACATTCTCGCCTGAAGCCTGAAGCTCTGAATGAGCAGAAACTGCTGTCAAATAATCCAGATAAGGAGTTGGAGTGTTGTAGATAACATCACCCTTATCATGCTTTCCGATTCCCCATCCATCGAGAATCATCAATAAAGCTTTTTTTGCCATAATTAAAAACTAATACTTAAAATTCGAATTTGCTGCAAAATTACTAATTATCAACGGAATAGCAAAAGGATTAGTATTTTTTTATTTATCCAAAAACTTGGCGTATTGAAAGATTATAGCTATTTTTGCATACAATAAACCCATAATAACCAAAACGTTCTATAAAAATAACTTCAAATACATTATTGTACGAATATGGTATCATTCGAATGCGACTATTGCAATGGTGCACATCCAAAAGTATTGCAGCACCTTATAGAAACTAACGACATCCAGAGTCTTACATACGGAATAGACCAATGGAGTGAATCAGCTAAAAAGAAAATTCGCGAAGCATGCGAAGCGCCAGATGCCGACATCTTCTTTCTAAGTGGAGGTACACAGACCAACATGACATGTATAGATGGTATTCTGGAAAAATGCGAGGCTGTTATCACTATCGAAACTGCTCACATCAATGTTCACGAAGCAGGAGCCGTCGAATTCTCAGGACACAAAATCATTGCACTGGAGCAACACGATGGCAAGTTGCGTGCTGAGGATCTTGAAAAATACATGGACTGGTTTGTACACGATGAAAGCAACCGCCACCTTGCACAACCAGGAATAGTATACATCACATTCCCAACTGAGTTAGGAACTGTTTACAAGCGCAACGAGATAGAAGCAATACACAACGTGTGCAAGAAATACAACCTGAAGTTATATCTTGACGGAGCAAGAATGGGCTACGGACTAATGTCAACAGGCAACGACATCGATCTGCCATTCATAGCACGACACTGCGACTGTTTCTACATCGGAGGAACAAAGGTTGGAGCACTCTTAGGCGAAGCTGTTGTTTTCCCAAAGAACAACGCACCACGCCATTTCTTCACCATCATAAAACAGCATGGAGCATTGATGGCAAAGGGAAGAGCTATCGGCTTGCAGTTTGATGCACTATTCACAAAATACAACAACAGCACTCTCCCACTCTATATGGAGATTTCAAAATATGCCATTGAAAAAGCAGAACAGATGAAAGCACTCTTCATAAAGAAAGGCTACAAGCTGTTCATCGATTCTACTACCAACCAACAGTTTGTAATCATTCCAAACGAAAAGGTGAAAGAACTCGAGCAAAAAGTGCTGTTCACTCATTGGGAAGCCTATGACGAAACATCTATGGTATGCCGATTCGTAACATCATGGGCTACAACCGATGAACAGATGGCATATCTGGAAAGTCTATTATAACCACCTAACAACATAAATATAGATTAATATGAAAAAACTTTCTATTGGCATCACAGCCTTATTCCTAGCAATGACAATGAATGCACAACAGGCTCCACAACTTAGAGCCGACAACATCGACGAAGTGCTCAAGGCAATGACCTTAGAGGAAAAAGCCCAACTGCTTGTGGGCGATGGTAATGACGGATTTGCCGGTTCTGGCGCTATGCTGGGACATCAGGCAAAACTTGTAGCTGGAGCAGCAGGTCAAACAGTAGCCATCCCACGACTTGGCATTCCTGCTACGGTTCTCACAGATGGTCCAGGCGGTGTGCACATCAACCCAACACGCAAAGGCACCACACAAACCTTCTATGCAACAGGGTTTCCTGTTGGTACATGCTTAGCCTCAACATGGAACACAGAACTCATGGAAAAAGTAGGTCGTGCCATTGGTAATGAAACACTCGAATATGGTTGCGACGTTGTCCTCGGCCCTGGTCTCAACATACACCGCAGTCCTCTTTGCGGACGCAACTTTGAATACTATTCAGAAGACCCATTCCTAACAGGCGCAATGGGTATCGCCTACACAAAAGGTGTTCAAAGTCAAGGCGTAGGTGTTAGTGCCAAACACTATGCCGTTAACTCACAGGAGAACGAACGCACACGTGTTGACGAACGCCTCTCTCAGCGAGCACTTCGCGAAATATATCTTCGCGGATTCGAAATGACTGTACGCGAGAGTGCACCTTGGACTCTCATGTCATCATACAATAAAATCAATGGCGAATATGCTCAAAATAGCCATGGATTGCTTACAGATATCCTACGCAACGACTGGGGATTCAAGGGAATTGTGATGACCGACTGGATTGGACTACGTTCAGACCTTCCTACCTACGAACAAGTAACAAACGGAAACGACCTTATGATGCCTGGTTATCCTACACAGGCACAAGCCATCATTGATGCCGTAAAACAAGGAAAACTCAACATAAAAGATGTTGACCGCAATGTTCGCAACATGCTTGAGTATATCGTAAAAACTCCAGCTTTCCGCAAATATCAGTTCACAAACAAGCCTGATCTAAAAGCTCATGCAGCTATCACTCGCCAGAGTAGCACCGAAGGAATGGTTCTTCTAAAAAACGACAACAATACACTCCCTATCAAAGAACTAAAAACTGTTGCACTATTCGGAGTTAACTCCTACGACTTCTCTGGAGGCGGTCTTGGATCAGGCGCTGTAAATATGCCTTATGTCGTTGACATGGTAAAAGGTTTGAACAATGTTGGTGTAAAAACAACAAAACTCCTTACCGACATATATGAGAAATACGTAGAGTACGCAAAGGTGAAACTCAAAGCCGACAAGAACCCTTGGATGTGGTTCCTTGATCAAGGCAAGCCAAAACTTGAAGAAATAGAAATTTCTCGCCGATGCGTAGAACACGAAGCACCTGAGGCCGATGCAGCAATCATCACTATTGGACGTCAGGCAGGCGAAGGCATAGACAGAATGATTGAAGGCGAATTCAATCTCACTGCCGACGAGAAAGCCATGATAGAACGCGTTTCTGATGTATTCCGTGCACAAGGCAAACCAGTTATTGTTATCATCAACAGCGGTTCTGTGATAGAAACAGCAAGCTGGCGCAACCGAGCAGATGCTATTCTCGTAGCATGGCAACCAGGTGAAGAAGGCGGTAACTCTGTTGCCGATGTTCTAACAGGAAAAGCAAACCCATCTGGTCACCTCACATCAACATGGCCTATAAGCGCATGGGATGTACCTTCTACAAAAGGCTACCCTCAGGGATTAGGCGATGGATATGAAGTAGCAGGACAACTCTACAATGGACAAATGAGTGGATACAACTTCACCAACCACGAGGAAGATATCTATGTTGGCTATCGCTATTTCGATACATTCAACAAACAAGTAGCCTATCCGTTTGGTTACGGCCTAAGCTACACCACATTTGCATTTGGCAAACCATCAGTAAAGATTAACGGCAACAAGATCACAGTTAGCGTATCGGTTAAGAACACCGGTAAGATTGCCGGCAAACAAGTTGCTCAGGTTTATGTAACAGCTCCTAAGGGTGCTTACGAGAAACCAGCTAAGGAACTCAAGGCATTTGCAAAAACTCATGAATTGAAACCTGGAGAAAGCCAAACTCTTACCATGACAATCCAAAAACGCGACCTTGCAAGTTTCGACGAAGCTAACAGCCAGTGGAAGGTTGATGCAGGCAACTACATCTTCAAGATTGGCGACAATGTTGAAAACATTCTCTGTAGCGCAAGTCTCAAGATTAGCGAATACACTGAAAAAGTGAGCAATGTATTGCCACAGAATGCCCAATTCAACAAAGTAAAGCAATAGTAATATTGCATTACTACAAAATCATCTTATGACATAAGATAGTCTTAAGTAATAAGAATAAAAAAGTCCTGGAAAAGAATTCCAGGACTTTTTTTATCTAAGTATAACACCTTTACTTCTCCTCTACCAATAGAATATTGCCTTCAGCATCATATTCTAATGGAAGAACCTTGAGAGAACGCAACCATGTTGTATCATTTGAAGGAACACAGTCGTGATGGAAAAGATACCACTGTTCACCAACTTTAGCAATACTATGATGAGTTGTCCAACCAACAACAGGCTCAAGGATAACACCCTTATAAGTGAAAGGACCATAAGGATTATCACCTACACCATAACAAAGCATGTGACTGTCGCCAGTTGAATAACTGAAATAATACTTGCCATTATATTTGTGCATCCAAGATGCTTCAAAGAAACGATGTGGATCACCAGCCTTCAATGGCTCACCGTTCTCGTCAACAATCTCTACTGCACGTGGAGCCTCTGAGAACTGCATCACATCATCACTCATACGAACAACAAAGCTTGCTAATGCAGGAGTATCTGGTGTAGTGTAAAGCTGTGTCTTCTTATCTGCTGCAGGACCAAGGTCAACACCTTCCTTTGTCAACTTCTCAGGAGCACGATACCACTGAAGCTGTCCACCCCAAAGACCACCGAAATAGCAGTAAATCTGACCATCTTCGTCTTTAAATACACATGGATCAATAGAGAAAGAACCACGGATTGGCTCATCCTGAGGTACGAAAGGACCTTCTGGCTTATCAGCAACAGCTACACCAAGATGAAATACACCATTATAATCCTTTGCAGAGAAGATAAGATAATACTTGCCGTCTTTCTCAACAACATCATTATCCCACATCTGCTTTTCTGCCCATTTAACATCCTCTACATCAAGAATCTTACCGCAGTCAACAACTTCATCCTTCATTGGGTCACCATCAATACGAAGAACATGATAGTCTTTCATCTGGAAGTGACCACCATCATCATCAAAACATTCACCACTATCCCAGTCATGAGAAGGATAGATATACAACTTGTCGTTGAACACATTGGCAGAAGGATCTGCCATATAATCTTTTGGAAACAAATATCTTGCTTTCATAACGTATATGTTTTTAATTATTCAAACAATTTAATAATCTCTTTCACAACTGGCTTAACCTTGAAGTTGCGATCAATAAGCAAGCCATAGTTAGTACGTCCGTTGATAGGCCAGTCATTTAACCAGCTTGTGCCATCATCAACACCCCAAAGGGTCACACGTTCGATGTCTTTTGCATACTTACGATAAAGCTTAAAGAATGCCAGATAACGTTCATTAAACTTAGCCTGTGCCTTCTTGCTTAATCCCTTAGTATAAGGATCCATCTTAGGATCGCCAGCTGCAAAATGCTGCTCTATACCAGCACCATTAAACTGCCACGGCTGTGGAAGAACATTAAGATCCAACTCTGTAAACTGCACCTTTACACCTGCAGCAATATAAGCCTGAATACTCTGCTCATATTCTGTGAGATCAGGATAGTCAAAGCCATTGTGACTCTGCATACCAACAGCATCTATACGGCAGCCCTTAGCCTTTAGGTCTTTGATAAGTTTCACTACAGCTGCACGCTTGCCAGGCTTATTCATAGAATAGTCATTATAATAAAGCTCTACATCAGGATCAGCAGCATGTGCAAACTTAAATGCAAGTTCTATGAACTCTGGACCGATAATCTTAAAATAAGGACTCTTTCTAAAACTACCATCATCTTCTATAGCCTCATTAACAACATCCCAGCCTTTGATTTTACCCTTATAGTGAGAAACAACTGTTGTGATGTGATGATACATACGATCTATAAGCACCTCGCGACTAACAGTTTTACCCTCCTTGTCTGTAAACATCCATTTTGGAGCCTGAGAATGCCAGATAAGACAATGGCCGATAGCTGTCATATTATGTTTCTCGGCAAAGGTTATAAGACTATCACCACTTGTCCAGTCATAGCGATCCTCTTCAGGATGAATAATCTCACCCTTCATACAGTTCTCAGCAACAACACAATTAAAATTATCAGTTATTGCCTTTGTAGCCTTTGGATTTGTTTCAGCAGCGTACCATGTGTTAAGCGCACAACCAATAAGGAAGTGCTTACCAATTACATCTTTCATTGTTGGCTGACTTTTCTTCTGAGCCACACCAACCATAGGTGCAAGCATCAACGAAGCCAGCGCGATGGAGATAATTCTTTTG
>Ga0310695_10014886_pt1 | contig 10450 bp, 3 predicted proteins | sample RumenRJG_04DNA_FD_203882 | JGI IMG/M metagenome (GOLD analysis project Ga0310695, IMG submission 203882) | Bovine rumen microbial communities from Lethbridge, Alberta, Canada - RJG_04 (v2) (version 2) | ecosystem: Host-associated > Mammals > Digestive system > Stomach > Rumen | place: Canada... | reverse complement strand
ATTGTACAAATAATCAAAATCACCCCAGAAAGTACTATTTGACATTGTTACATTCTCAACAACGCCACTTCCTCCGAATTTCAAAAAACCGCTGCCCGCGTAACAACAATTATCTATAGTTAAATTAGGGATAAGATATTTCTTGCCATTCGAATTAAATAAGTTATCAAAGCAATAAGCTGTTAAGTTCTTAATCTCGACCTTATACATGGTGTTATAGAATCCGTTGGCGTCCTTATAGTTATCGCCAGGGTTATTACCACCAATCTGAATAAAGTCGCTTTTCCAAGAACTACCCATAATCTTTGCTGGCTCGTTGGCATCGCCCTCCAGGGTGAAGGCGGTATTGATCTGCAGCGGCTGCGAGCATGTATACTCTCCACCAGGCATCAGCGTCAGCTTGATATAAGCAGGCAGCGGGCTGTCATGCAAGTAGCTCTGCAGGAAGTAATACAGGTCAGTAGTCTGACCAGCGGTCTCTGGTGTCATCTGTCCCAGTCCCTCCGGCACGTTGACGTCGATGGCGGCGTTGGCCGTGCTGTAGACGGCGGCCTTCGCGTTAGTAATAGGAAAAATGCCTATGAGGTTTGGGGACTGCTGCTCATCAGCGAACATGCAAACCTGTCCTTTATAATCACCAATGAAGCAACCACCAGAAGAGCCAGTGGCTCCAGGTATATGGTTGAGATTGAACACCACACCCTGATTGGTATTAGTAGTGATGTTATAATCGTACACGTCATTGTTACTATTATAAAGTTGGAGGATGTGCTCTTCACCAGTGTTATCTTCGTAATAGGCCATACCTGAGACGCTACCAGTATAGATACCTTCCTGGATTTTAGTACCGTTGCGGTCGTAGAGCGCCAGCGGTCCTTTCCAGTTACCAACCACCCAGAAACCATCGCGCACGGGGTCATAGGTGATGCCGCGCATCGACATGTCCTCGATGTTGATGGTGCCTACCACCGTCTTGCTCTCAAAGTCTATCTGATAGATGGTATTACCGTTGGCAACGCCATAGAAATAGGTTCCGTCGTACGTCATGTCGCGGCAATAACCACAACCGGAGATGTTGAACTCCTCGATGAAGTTGCCGTCCAGGTCGTACTTATAGAACATGGACGAGCTTCCTGACGACCAGCTGCAGGTGTAGATGTATTCTCCGTCGGAGACCACGCCATACTGATAGCCGCTGGTGCAGCCGAAACTCAATGTCGCCTCGGACGCTATGCTAGCAGCTGCACGACGTGAAACTTTTGCCGCACGGCTCTGCTTTTGTCCTACGTTGGGGCAGTTGTCGGCTTCTTGTGCCCACGCGCCCGATGCTACTGTCATGAGCAGCACGAGCGTCATTAATATCTTATGTTTCATATTGTTCATTTCTTTATGTTGTTTATACATTTATATATATATATATACATTCGCGAGGGGGTTACGGCTTCGGTGTCTTCTTCACCTCCACCTTGCGGAACTTGTAGCCGTCCTTGGCGGTCATCTTCACCTCGCTGCCCATCTTCACGTCCTCTATCTTGCCGTCGGTGACGGTGGCTGCTGTGCCGCCTACGGTGACGGTTGCCTTTGCCTCCTTAGGCGTTTTTGCCGTCGCTATGCCCGCCATGGCAAACAAAGCAACCAACATTAAAGTAAGTTTACTTCTCATAATTGTAAAGTTTTTAAATTAGTAAATATATAAAATTATTCTATTCTCACTTAATCACGACCTTAAGCTTTCAGCTTGAGCTCGCTCACGTTCGATAAAGCATGAGCGAGCTCTTGCTTTATTCTCACTTAATCACGACCTTACGGCCATTGACGATGTAGACACCCTTCTTGGTGGGCTTGCCGTCCAGCTTGCGGCCGTCAAGCGTGTAGAAGTCACCCTTCACGCTGTCAGGAATGGTCAGCTCAGAGATGCCTGTGGAAGCCGACTTGGCAGCCTCCAGCATAACGCTCAGCGTATCCTTGGCAGTGTCGAACTCAGCCTTCGTAGCCGTCTGCTCATTGTACTTCGCCTCCGCCGTTGCGATGGCACCATTCAGCATGGTAGCCACAGCCGGATGGCTGGTCTTGATGCTCTCGGCATACGCCTTAGCCTCGTCTATCAGTGCCTTCAGAGCTGCTTTGGACTTCTCAATGTCGCGCTGTGCTACCAGGTCGGTGGCCAGCTTCTGGATGGTGGCATCGATGGGTATCTTGTTCATTGCCAGCGACTTCGACTCGTCGAACGTCATTCCGTCGATGAGTGCCTTGGCATCGGAAATCAGTTTCTTGCAGGCATCGCTGTCGCCTTCCTGTCCCAGGGCATCGGCAGCAGCCTTCTGCGTCACCTTATACTCGGCAAAAGCAGCCTTGTCCTTAACCAGCTGTTCTGCGGCAGCATCCTTGGCACGCTGAGTAGCCAGGTCGGTGGTCAGCTTGGTGATGATGGCGTCGATGGGAGCCTTGTTCTCCGCCAGCGACTTATCCTCATCGTAGGTGACAGCCTCAATAGCAGCCACTGCATTTGTGATGAGCGTCTTGCTGGCAGCACTGTCATCTGCCTTAGCCATTGCCTGTGCAGCAGCTTTCTGAGCATCCTTATGCGTTACGAACGCTGCCAAAGCATCCTCCTTAGCACGCTGGGTGCTCAGGTCTGCATTAAGCTGGGTGATGATAGCATCCACGCGAGCCTTATTGGCAGCAAGATTCAGTGTCTTGTCGTAGACCAAATTATTGATGGCCGCCTTGGCATTGTCAATAAGGTCAGCGCATGCCTGGCTCTGCCCCAGCTCAGCTTTCCCATCTGCTTCTGCAATCTTTGTAGCCTTATAGGTATCAAAGGCAGCCCTGTCTTCAGCAGTCTCGCCGTCCAAAGCGCGCTCATTATCAATCAGGAAAAAATTCGGGGAACCTTGGTTGACGATACATTGATTCTTGCTCACACTGCTATGATCCTTAAGCCAAAGTCCGAAGTATGCATTACCAAACGTAGCCTCTGGTATAGTCAGACAGACCTGCGTGGCATTGGGGAAGTCATCCTCCGTGAGAGGCGTATTCCACTCCACACGGTATGCACTGTATGCCGGGTTCTCAGCCATAAATGCATCGTCCCGTACCAGCGTACCACTACGATACGTTGTACCATAACCATTGGTCAAAGTTACCGTCTTTGTAGCATCCACACCCATGTCACCATACTCAGCCTTTAGGATATAGACGCCTGCCTGATTCAAATCAGTGGCCTTAATGGGCTCCTCCTGCCTAGCACCAGGATAAACGTAATACTCCAAATCGTAACGGAATTTGCCTCCGGTATCGCCACCAGTATCGCCACCAGTATCACCACCAGTACCGCCACCAGTATCACCACCTGTATCGCCACCGGTTTCACCACCAGTATCACCACCAGTATCACCACCCCGAATTTTGAAGTGAGCCTTCAACGGATCATCCAGCTCAGTAACGTCCTTAGAATTGGCAGAGTAGTCGAAACAACCCTTTGGCATTATCAGCCAATATTCGCCAGGGTCTAATCCATCCGGATGAACTAGGAAGCCGTTGTTATAGCCGGTAGCTGCAGTCAAGATAGCTGTAGCCGTCGAGGTGGTCACCTTGTCGCCCACCGTTCCACTAGCATACTTAGCAAAGTAGGGCTGCTGGTCTGCCGTTGCGCTGGCGTTCAATGAGACTTTAGTGATGTCAAGATCAGAGTCACGGCCACAGACAATCACGATAGGAGTTGCAGTATTGCTAGCTAAGTCTTCGCTCGTCAAGAATGCTCTAGGATAGACTACCTCAGCCTGCGGCTTGCTGCTAGTTTCAATGAGAGCACAGGTAACACCATTAATTCCCGTGATGGCAAACAGTCCGCCCACAGGTTCCTGATTGACATCATCGCCCGTCAGTAACATCTTGCTCAGGGTGATGTTCAGCGGCTCACCTGCTGCTGTTTTCAGTTCAAAAGAGCCGTCACTAACATTCTGCACCTGGAATGGCGTTGCCTTTCCCCCCAGTGTCACGACTTCGTTCTCATAATGTACGGCTTTCTCCAAACCGCTGTTCGTATCCACACTGGTAATAGTATACCAGCCGTCATCATCGCCAGTCTTTACCGATGGCATCAGCACGTCAGTATTGCCATAGAAGGCCTTGATAGCGTTGAGCAGGCTCGTAATGTGTGCTTGCAATGTCTCCAGCGGAGTGTTTTCGTCGTAGGTGATATCCTTTACCGAAGCCAGTTTCGGATTGCCATTATCAGCCGTTGGGAATCCAAGGAGTCCCTTACCTACACTGTCAGCCAGCAGCGTGTTAACGCGTGCCACCAGTGCATCAATCAGGTTCATCTGATCCTGATACTGATGTGGCGTAGCTATCATGGTCCATGTCAGCGTAATCTCTGGGTTCCACATGTCATCCGTGTCGAGCGACGTTGTCGAATAGAATGGATTATGAATCCGCTTGGCGGGAATCACAATGGTCCATTCGCCCTGATTAGCCTCGCTATTATCAATATCGACGCCATGACCGCTGGTTATCAGGACGGTGTCCTTATGCTCATCGCTCATCCAACTGAGCGTTGCAGTATATTTGGCGATGCCGTCCTTATAAATCTTGACGTCAGCACCATCTTCAAACTTCGTATCATTGGGGAATCCCAACTTGATGACGTTTGGTAGCAATGTCACTTCTCCCTGGTCAGGGACCACCTTAGAATAGTTAAAGGTCTCGCGCTCCTTGCGCACTTTGAATGTAAAGTCAAAAGCCTTGTTCTCGTAGTTGCCACTCTTGACAACGCTTGCCGGCACGCTAATAGTATAGTCGTTATCCTCCGTTATAGCAGTGTTGGCAGCTATTGTTAGCACGCTACCCGAACAGGAGGACGTGATGGCGACAGCCTGATTGTTCTTGTCGACCATCGTGATAGCTGAAAGATTCTTTGCTGAAATATTTGACGAGAAGGTGATGTCAAGCGAGTTAAACGACTCCACCTCCATGTCGTCACTATAGGAATGGCTACCAGTTTTATCAGTAATCGATGCCGACGAATAGTTCATAATAGCCGACGGAGCAGAATAGTACACCTTGATGTAATTTATATTAGGGGAACTTGATCCACTCACTGAGAAAGATACTTCCGAAGTGCTATTATCTGAAGCTAACCAAGTCTTATTACCGTAACCACCTACATCTGACAACAATCCGATATGACCGCCGTCCATCTCTATTTTGGTGATATAGCAGTCGTTGGGAACAGCGATATGCATCTGTACGTATGTTCCAAAAGTAAGAGAATAATAGGGATTAGAACCTGAAGGGGTATTATAATATAAAGTCGCAGAAAATGCATAAGATTGCGACGGGTCAACAGTAAACCACAGGCTGGCATCGTTGTCGGTAAAAGTTACATTCCTGACACTCGTTGTTACCTGTACAGGTTGAGCCGGGGTCAAGTTGTCGGGATCACTGAAGTCGAAGGTAGCTGTCTTCTGAAGTTGAGCATAGCTCGACAATGCAACAATTGTCAGCAAAAACAGTAGAATCTTTCTCATATCAATTAGGTTCCATTCGTTACAACATATCGCTTTACATATCTTTGTGCATCTCCATCTGCTTACCACGGTCGATATCCTTGTCCATGGTCTTTACGCAGAGTTTCCACTCGTCACCGACCTTGACGGGATTGAACATAAACATCGTAGTAGCAGGCTCACCTCCATTCTGCTCCGCTGTGCGGAACGTAATACGGTACTTCACATCGTTCAGGCCCTTAAGCATAAACGAGAAATATTCGCGCTCATAAGCGAGCACGGGGAATCGCTGGAACTGAAACTTCATGCGCTGCTTCATCTCTTCACTCAGCGGAGTCAGCTCCTCAGTGCTGTCATTATATTCGTGCAGCGATGCTATCACCTCATCAATCTTCTTACCCTTTAGAAGCTCCATCGCGTTGTCGCAGACTTGAAGCATCTGTGTGGTGTCGCTGGCCGTCAGCATGCTACGGAATTCCTCAATCTGCTCTTCGCGGGACTGGGTCTTCTTGTTCGAGCAACTAGTAGCCACCATCAGTGCAGCTAAGGCAATTACTAAATAACCTATCTTTTTCATCTTGATATTTTGTTTTAAAGGGAAAGAGAGTGCGTCCGCTCTCTGCGAGACGCACTCTCTTAATAGAGCTTTAGTTCGTTATATTGATACTAAATTTAAATTCCTTTCAGGATTAGTTGCCAACTGTGGTATCAACTCTCCAGTAGAAGTCCTCAGTATAGAGCCAACCCCACTCATAGCGGATACCTACAGGAATCTTCAGCGTGAACTTAGTAATGTTCAGAGCGTCGTTCTCGTAGTAGAATCCACCGAACTGAGCCTTCTTAGCATTGTCAACAGGATTAACACCGAGAAGTGCCTCGAGAGCCGGTTCTTTACCTGCAGCGTTGTAAGTCGTCAAAGCAGGACTGAGCATGCTGAAGTCATAGTAAGCAGCATTCTGAAGCATCGGATACAGATCCGGCGTTCCATAAGGCCAAGCAGTACCAACAGTTCCAGTGAAGGTCGGAGCGGTCAGCGGTTCGAGACGCAGGTAGTTAGTGATTTCGCTCAACTTCTTCCACTCAGTCTCGTCGTTGATCTTAATCTGTACAAGGTTAGGATCGGTTACGACAGCAACACCATTGATGTTGTAGTATGCCCAGAACCAGTACTGATCATTGTACATGTAACCCTGCTTCTCACCACGCCAATCGAACATCTTCAGACAGTCAACCATGTAAACATAGTTCTCATTGGTCTTAGCATCGATAGCGTCATCAGGATTCTTAACTGGCATGTTGATAGGACGCTCCCATGAGCTGAGTACAGTAGCCTTGTTCTCACCGTCGTACTGAGCCTGCTCAACATAGAAAGCAACCTTATCCTCGCACAGAGCACCTACGAATCCGAGCCAGCCGCGGAGCTGCTTCTCGACGTTAGCATTGTTCTCAGCATAGCCAATAGCATTCAGAATGTCGTAGCATACCCAGTTCTCCTTTTTCTGATCAGTCTGAGGAGTTTCAGTACCATCACCGATCTTCTCTTCCTCAAGCCAGTGGAAGAGAACAATTTCACCAGCTTCCTCATTATCCTGAACAGTTTGAGTACCACTCATGTTGAACTTCTGAGTCTTGATAGCTGCAATAGGAGTATAGTATCCATTCTTACCCTTAGCATCTTCCCAGTAAGCATACAGCGTATCGTTGGTGAATGCACCTTTCTTCAAGTCGATTGCATACTTGGTCAACAGATCCTTCTCACTCCAATCGTAAGACGCGTCCTTATCAACCGTAGCCTCAAACAGGGCGGCATTCAAATCCTTAGTTCCAGGAGTCTTCTCAAACGTCTGACCCTTTACAATGTACTTATTGTACAGCTTGTTCCAGTTAGCATCTGCAGCCTGATAGCCAGCAGCATTATTGGTGTTCTTATCGTTAGTACCAATCTTACCACTACGCTGAGGAGTGATGGTGTACTTACGTCCGCTGACACCAGTAATCTGATAGGTCTTAGGAGCGAAGTAGTACAGACCAACCTGATAATCCTTAGCCAAAACAGTTGTACGATCGTCAAAATTGGTCAGCACAGGAACGTTAGTCTCCAGAGTGTGAGAGATAATGCCATACCAGTTCTGCTGGTAGATAGTCTTATTATCACGAGGAGCCTCAATATCAACGATGTAACTGCTCCAGCCATTGTCAGCACCAGTGTTGAAGTGATACCACATGTTGTCCCACTTCTTGGTGTACATAGCAGTCAGAGCTTTACGAGTGATAGTCATAGTCAGCTTAATCCAGATGTATGGATAAGGAGCGTTGAACTGATCCTCGGTGTTAACCAGTCTCTCGCTAGCATCAATACCCTTGTTAGCCTCCTGGAAGGTCTTAGCCTGGTAGCGGATCCAACGAGTAACGGTGACAGGCTCGTCAACAGCCTTACCCCTGGTCAGATACTCAACCTCGTCGGCAGTAAGAGTCCACTCCCAACGGTGGTTGGTCTGAGGATCCTTGTTGGGATAGTAGTTTACAGTACCCAGAGGCCTATTCTCGAACTCGTTAGACTTCTCCTGCTTCTCATTGTGGTTACCCTTAATCATGCTAGGATCAGAAGGATCGAGGTTCTTGCTATCCAGCGTACCATAGATATCCTTACCGAAGTTGAAGATCTTCATGGCGTAAGTGCCCTTATGACCAGCATACTGACGCTGATCGGGTTCCAAAATCTTCTGAGCCTTAGGAGTTACGAACGGCTCGTCGAATGCATCAACAGGTGCATTACCTTCCAGACAGTCAGCCCAGTAGAAGTAGTCGAATGCCTGCTTGGTGTAACCAGTTGGGTAATCGGTAGTCTTCATAGCGTCCTGCAGGACGAGCTTAGAGAACTGAGCCCAATCAGTGGTATAAGAAACAGGATCACAGAGGTTGAACTCCTTTTTCTGTTCAGGATAGTTGATAGCCAAGTTAGCCTTGGTGTTGGTAACACGAAGCAGGATGTAACCATCGAGCAGCACCTTGCCATCATTGGTCTTCAGCAGAATCTGTACCAGAGGCTCACGACCAGTAGCGGTGGTAGAACCTTCCTCGATAGTCTCCTTAAGCTCGTTAACACTCAGAGGCTTAACGCGACCAGTAACACTCTTCTTGTAGCTCTTAGCAGCGTCGAGAGAAGTGTCATCGAAGCGAACATAACGAGAGTCACGAGTAACGTTACCAGCTACCTCATAGTCAACCAGATAGAACTCATAGTGCAGGTTGTAGTATTCCTCCTGACCATAATACTTAGAATTGTCAGTAGTCGTGAACTCGCAAGCAGCCCAATCCTCAGCCTTCACCTCGCGGTTACGCAGGTTCTCCTTCAATACACGTACACCAATGTACTCCTTCAGGTCGATGTAGTCATCGTCAACAGGCAGGTCGAGAGATGCACCATTGTCGTTATCAAGAGCCTCCTCGGGAGAGTCCCAAATGAAGATCTGATCGTTCTTAGAGTACCAACCCTTCTCGTCACCAGTAACAGCAGTCTTAGGACCGAAACCTGGCTCCTGATACATAGGAGACTTAGCGTGCTTAGTAGTCTGCCAAATCAGACCCTCCAGGCGCAGGCGAGAAGGAATCAGCAGTGCATAGTCAGAGGTAACCTCTGCATTGTCAACATTCTGCAGCTGCAGAGCAACAGTGTTGTCAGTGTCAGTGTGAGCGTTGGCCTTCCAGTCATTGTGTTTATCATTCCATGTAACATCATTGTTATACCATGAGAACCAACCGCCAGCCTCGTTCCAAGCCTTACCGAATACCTTGTAAGAGTCAGCATTTGCGAGCGCCTTAGGACCGAAACCGCCATTCTGCATAGCGATGGTGGGGAATGCCTCGAGGAACTCAGGACGCTTAATCTGCATACCAACCTGCAGGTAGTTCACCTTGCTGTTCAGGCTGCCGTCAGCCTTATAGGTAGCAGAAGCCTCGTGGATACCGAATACCTCAGCATCCTCTGTGAAGCGACCATAAGTCTTTGGAGAGGTAACAACCAGTGTGCTGGCAGCAGCACGGGTAGTCTCCCAAGATTCCTTCACAACAGAATCCGTCTGATTAGTGTGGCTGCCGCTGTAGTCAACATTGGGCTCTAACACCTTAAATGTGGGCAGGTTACCATCCCAAGTCAGCTTAGAGTTAGAGGGGTTAATCTCATAGTCAACACCGATAACGGGACCATAGATAATCTCCTCGCGGTTGCCAATAGCATCACCCTTCTTGAATACGTCGAAGTAACCAGCTTCATGCTTAGCATTCTTGTCATAGGTGAATGCCTGAGGCTTGTGCGACAGGTTGTCGGGGAAATAGTTGATACCTACGAAGGCAATCGTCTTCTCGTGATGCTTCATGCCAGTACGGTTGGTACCATCCTGCTTGTAGGTCTTATTCATAGGATCCTTTGCAACCAGCGTAGAGTCACCGAACCAAGGATACTCGATCATCTCAATACCATCCAGATAGAAGGTGGGGATGAATACGAGGCTCTTCAGTGTGCCATTCAGAGAGATGACAGCGGTCTTCAAAGTACCTTCGCCACCCTCAACTCCGAACAGAGTCAGAGCATCAGCTGTCTTCACAGCAGAGATGATGCCACCCTGGGTCTTATCAGGATCAGCGAGGAAGCTGATCTGGGTGTGCTCTACGAAATTACCATTCTGGTACTTGTCGAAGCAACCAGTCTCAGTGTTGGGTACATAGTAGATACCAGTACCTGCGCTGGAACCGCTCTGACCGTCCTGACCGGGCTGGCCGTCCTGACCGGGCTGGCCGTCTGCACCAGGTGTACCGGGATCACCCTTGTCACCTTTGTCGCCTTTGTCGCCCTTGTCGCCCTTGTCACCCTTGTCACCTTTGTCGCCTTTGTCGCCCTTGTCACCCTTGGGTCCTACAGCCTGAATGTTCTGATTCACGCC
>Ga0310695_10014882_pt1 | contig 10450 bp, 9 predicted proteins | sample RumenRJG_04DNA_FD_203882 | JGI IMG/M metagenome (GOLD analysis project Ga0310695, IMG submission 203882) | Bovine rumen microbial communities from Lethbridge, Alberta, Canada - RJG_04 (v2) (version 2) | ecosystem: Host-associated > Mammals > Digestive system > Stomach > Rumen | place: Canada... | reverse complement strand
AGGTACAAGTTACAGAATGGAGAACAGGCAGACCATTTTCGATAAGCAAAACATTAAAAAAAGAGAAAAATGAAACTGGTTGGTTAACTTTACGAAAAATTGGTGCGTTTAAATTTGCTTATTACAAAACCGCACAAACAATCGCGACAAGAACCAAAATTGGATGGTTTTTCGCATGGAGGTGAGCGGAGCGAACACAAACAATCGCAACTTTGTTGCGTAGGGAATCTCCCCGCGACTCTTTGATGGGTCGCGGATACCTTAGTGACCGAGCGAGCGGATGCGAGCGGTTGCATCCCTTCCCCTGGAGAGGGGAAGGGCCTTGGGATGGGGTAGAAGCCCCTTCTTAGGGCAAGAAGGGGTTGGGGTTGTTGTGACCCCCAAGCCAAAGGCTTGGCAAAATTGTTATTCGGGGCTTCATGTTGTATGTTGCCCAATTCGTTACTCGGAAAAGAAAACAAAAACTTCGTTATTTGTTTTGCTTTTCGCTCGCCTTGCACTACCTTTGCCGCTGCGCGGCGAAAGTAGGCTGCGGCTCGGAAATTCAAGCAAAAAACTTTGTTTTTCGCTTGGTATTTCTCTCGCCTTGCACTACTTTTGTAAGTCAATAACGTAGACTTATGTCATTCCTTACTCGAACATATCCTTTTAAGCAGAGTAAACACTGGCTGAGAGACAGTGTGTTATATGGTATAGTCATATGGGCGATACTCTATCTGTTGCAACCATTCGGATTCAGTGCCTATCAGGGCAATAAGTGCGTAGCGGCAGCCATCTTTGGCCTTGTCACTACGGGTTGCTATGCTTTCTATGGATGGGCAGTCCTTGACCGTTTGCCGCAACGAATAAAGCCCTGGCGTATATGGCATCATGCCTGTGTCATTATCGGACTGATACTCTTCATCGCTGTCTGCAATTTCCTCGCGGTATGCATCGTCTTCGATACGCCCTTCTATCTTCAGTTTTTCCTCTTGTTCTTGTATTGGACGTTTATCATCGGCATCTTCATTACGGTTGTTTCCATCATCATACAGTACAATAGGTTTCTGAAAGACAATATGGAGGCGCTGCTCAACAAGACCACGGAGGAGCAGAAAGACATTTGCATCACCATCCATGACAGCAGCGTCAGGGGAAACGACCTCTGTATTCCCATCAACAGCCTGCTGTATGTCGAGGCCCAGAAAAACAACGTCTCTGTTTGCTATATGAAGGATGGAAAGCCCACGACCATGGAACTTCATGCCACGCTGAGCGCCGTGGTGGAGGAACTGAAAGAATATGAGAATATCTTCCAGTGCCACCGCTCGTTTGTGGTCAACGTGAACAACATCACCGCTGCGCAGGGCAACTCCAACGGCTACCAACTGACCCTTGGCACATGCACGAACACCATTCCCGTATCACGCTCGTATGTGCCACGCCTAAAGGCTTTTATCGCATAGTCATTCGTCATTTTTTGTAGTCATTCGTCATCCGGCTTAGTTTTCTGTCAGCCGATTTAGTTGTCTGTCACGGGTATTTGGAGGCTATGGATTCTTGCCGTATTTTTGCGGCATGAAACATTCACTGATACATCTATTTTTCATGCTCATGGCAGCATGCCAGTTGTCTGCCCAGACCACCATTTCCGGCATCGTCAGTGACGGAAAGGAAAGGCTCGTGGGCGCCAATGTCTTTATCGTGGGAACCATAGACGGATGCCTGACCGACACGCTCGGGCGGTTTGCCTTCGACACCTCGAAGACGGGTCGGGTGACACTCCAGGTGACTTACATGGGTTACGAGGACTATTCGTGCACGGCAGACGCCGACCAACTGTCGCACCTCTCTATACAGATGCGCGAGCAGGCCACCACCATCAACGAAGTGGTGGTGACGGCAAGCACGTTCAGTTTTGGCAAGAGCGACAATTTCAAGACCATGGATGCGCTCGACGTGGTGATGGCAGGCAATTCGTGCGGCGACATCGTGGCTGCATTGCAGACGTTGCCCGGCACCCAGACGGTGGGCGAGAACGGCAAGTTGTATGTCAGGGGTGGTGAGAGCGAGGAATGCCAGACGTTTGTCAATGGCATGCACGTGCTGGTGCCTTATTCCACCAATACGGAGAACTCTGCCGTGCGGGGGCGTTTCTCCCCGTTTCTGTTCAAAGGCATCAATTTCTCTCTGGGCGGCTATGGAGGCGAATACGGACAGGCGCTTTCGGCTGTGCTCCCCATGGAGGCCACCGACATGGCTACGAGCGACAAATATGGCGTGAGCGCATCGCTGGTAGACTGGAATGTGGGCGGCACGAAGGCGTTCGCCAACAGCAGCCTGTCGTTTAATGCCGCACTGACCAGTATGGGGCTGTATAGCCGTCTGTTTACAGAACGCTTCGACTTCACCCGTCCCTACCGCAAACTCTCTGGCGAGGCACAGTATAAGAAAGAGTTCGGGTCGTCGGGTGTGCTGAAATCCTACGTCGGCTACGACTTCACGTCGGTAGGACAGCATGTCGACGGGCGCAACCTCTCGCTCAAGGAGCATAACATCTATGCCAACATCACGCATAAGAAAACATTCTGTCATGGGCTATCGCTCTTCACCGGCATCGCCAATTCTACTGTTTTCAGTCATATCGACGATGCGCTGGCAGTGGGCGACCATTACCGTCAGTGGCGCAACGAGGTGCATGTGAAGGCCGAAGTGCGCAAAGTCTGTTCTGATGTGCTGAAGTTGTCGGCTGGCGCAGAAGACTATATCCGCAACAGCAAGTCGGAGTATGAAGCCAGCCGGTATCATCTGGATTATAATATCTTTGCGGTTCATGCAGACGCCCAATGGCGCGTTTTCCCACGGCTGTTTTTCCATCTGTCGACAAGGGCTGAGGTGATGGGAAGCGACTGGCTCTTCATGCCCAGGACAACGCTGAGTTATGTCGCCAACAAACGCTGGCAGGTGTCTTTGGTGGCAGGCCGTTACAGTCAGACCGCTGATGACGACTATATGGCACAGAGCCAGAAGACGCTGCGACAAAGCACTGCCCACCATGCCATCCTCTCTGTACAGTATAAGACTCCGACGACGCTCCTTCGCATAGAGCCCTATCTGAAGAAGTATCATCATCTGCCCTTGTTGGAAAACAACCTTTATCAGTCTCATGGCTATGGCTCGAGCAGGGGAGTGGATGTGTTTGTGGAAAACCACTCACTGGTGAAGAACTTGGTCACCACGCTCTCTTACTCTTTCAATGACTCCGAACGGCTCTACCACGACTATACCACCCTGCGGATGCCCGACTACGCTTCGCGTCATAACCTGAGGCTGACAGCCAAATATGGTTTGGGAAAGGTCATCGTGGGCCTGTCGGAATCTTACGCCAGTCCGCGCTATTTCCCGCAAGGCAAAACGCCTATCTACAACAGCGTGGATGTGAATGTCACCTATCTGGTGAGTCCCAAGGTCATCATCTATTCTTCGTTGAACAACATCCTGGGACGGACCAACGTCTTCCGCTACGACACCAAAGGCAATCCCGTGACGGCCTCGCGCGACCGTTTCTTTTATATCGGCATATTTGTTTCACTTAAAAATAATAAAGCATATGACATTTCAAACTTTTAAGACCCGTGTGTTGTCTTTCGCCCTCTTCGTGATGGCATCAGTATCTATCCATGCCCAGGAGCCCACTATGCAAGGGCTTATCGGCCAGTCGCTCGCCAAAATCCAGTCGCCCACGCCAGAGGCTTACCTCAACTGCATCGCGGAGATGAAGCGAATTGACGCGATGTTTCCCGACAGCATCCAGCCCAAGTATCAGATGGCGCTGCACAGTCTCTATTTCTCGGTGATGAATCCCCATGCAGAACAGACGGAGAGGTTGTTGGCAGAGGCAGGGCAGACCATCACGCAAATGGAGACGATGAAAAATGCCGACCAGTCGGACCTCTGCACCCTTCGCGGTTTTCTCTACATGGTTCGCATCGTGCAGGACCCCGCGCAAAATGGCCAGCGCTATTACATCGATGTGATGCAGAACTTCGAGAAGGCGCTGAAACTCAATCCCGACAACCAACTCGCCTCACAGTTGCAGGAGAAGTTTTTTGAGGGGATGCAACAGGCTACTGGACAGTAGCCTGTGGGCAAAATGCCCTCAATACCCCTCGACCCACTAATGGGTTGTAGGGGTAATTTCTTTTAGCAACGAAGTTGCGACCGTAGGTGCGGATTTCGTCCGCACCCCCTGAAGCCCTCAAAAGAGCATCACTTCAGCAGACAGTATTTCGCGGAAAGATAAAAAATTTCGCCATTGAATGCGGTTTTGTAAAAACCATTCTTCTTGCCCAGATAGGGTAATCGTGTGCCTTTCGGAAGGTAATAAGGCTTCCACTCGGCATAAAGGCCCCAGTCGTCGGTCTTGGGGGTTGTACCGTTGCTGATAAACTGATAGTGATACACCGAGGCGGTGCTTGCCTGATTGTAGCAATAATATCCGTAATTGGTTGAGGGACCTTTTCTCAGCCTTACGTTCGTGCCGTTGATTTGGATATAACGCTCGCCGTTGGAACCGGGCAGGCGTGTCACATTTTTAGGCAATTCGACATTTGCGGCGGGGTAGGGCCAATAGTCGTATGTGGCGCTGCCGTCGCTCCATACTGTTATGGCATGGCCTTTTTCCAAAGTGACGGGCTGTCCCCATCGGGGGTCTTCATAGGTGTAGTTGGTTTTCATCACGACGACGATTTCCTTGGGCTCATTTTGTGCCATGACATGGACAGCCTGGCAGAGGATAGCGATGAAGGATAGCAATAAAACTCTTGTCTTGTTCATAATGAATAGGATTTAGTTGATTGGTGGGTTCACTGTGGGGAACAGGGGGAATTCATCTACAAATTTAATTCTCCCCATCCATATTTCCAAACAAATGCAGTACTTTTTTAATTTTGCTTGATACTTGTGTTGTAGTCAATAGGTAACGGACCCTTCTCCTACCAGAAAAGAAAAAACGCGAAGCAGAAACGGAGCCATGTTCATGTTGACAAAATATGTTAAAATTGTGGCCGCTTAGGTGACAGTTGACATGATTTTTCATGAATTATATCTATTTTTGTATTCATACAATACCAACTTATTAACCCCTCAATCAACTCACTTCACCAACGCTTCGTGAATCACTTGATTTTTTCATTGATGTCAGATAAAACGTAACAGAAAAGATGAAACGACTATTCTATTTGTTTTTATTGTCCGCTGTGCTGACAGTGTTCTTGGGTTGCGGGACTCATGACAAGCCGCCTATGCTCAGCACTCCAGTGCCCCCACCACACAATGGTGTTTTTGTAAATGGCAAAGACACGCTGTGGATGAATGGCGACGGCAAGACCATAAGATGGCATTTCGAGAACGCGTTGCCTGAGATAGGGCAATCAGGCAATGGAGAGTATGTCTTTCTGTTTTCTCATGGAAAATACCGCTATGATGCAGCGGAGTATTTCCGTATCATCAATACTGCCAATGGCAATGCCCATTGCCAATTCAACCTCGTTCCTGGAGAATCTACGCCCGAAGGGTTCACCCTCATCCGCAACGATCAGGGTAACAAAACACAGCATTTCGCGAAGGTAAAAACCAATTAACCTTCTTTCAAGAACCGTTCTTCACCCATAAACCTCCAAGCCGATGTCTTGCCTTCGCGATGCATGGCGTTCTACGATAGATAATCTTAAATCTTAAACCAAATCTTCATTTGACATAGCCTTTTCCTTTGCATTTATCGCAAGTTCTAAGGTCTATGTCCACTTCACCAACATTCATATCTCCTGTGCCGAAGCATTTTTTGCAGAGGGTTACAGGACGGAGATATTGTGCTGACACCCAACCATCTCTCTCGTCTCCTCCCCATTCCAGTGGTCCTTGGATAAGACAGAACCCATTCTTTTTCTTCCCGCGGTTGGCTACAACATCTCCTTTCGACAGTTGACGTTTATGGCCATCTCCAGTGTCATAGATGGCGTAGTTTTTACCAGGCCCAGTCCTGACATTGACGTTATTACCAGTACATACAAAGCCATCATGTTGCGCATTCGCCGTCAACATGACAAACAACGACACCAATACGAAGATTAATCTTTTCATAATTTCTGATTTGTATAAGACCTTTTGCAAATATAGTCAAATTCCCGAATAAATGGTGTGGAGATGAGGGATTTTTCTAAAAAAAATGAAGGTGGAAGGTATGTCAATTGTCTCTTTTTTTTTATTTTTGCATGTAAATCATTAAAATGCAATGAGCCTGTCAGACACCCTCTGCATGGATAAGAACTCTTTTATAGAATGATACACTCGAAAAGACTAACGATATGCCTGCTTTTCAGCATGTTTCTGCTTCAATGCCTCACTGTGAAGGCTGAGAGGCAGCCCGACTATTACAGCAAATGGCTCCATGTGCCATCGGAAGAACTCATCATGATGGGTACAAGATATGCCGAACTCGACGGGAAACCCGACAGCGCCCTCGTATGTTTCACCATCGTCACGGGAAGGAACAAACGCAGCATGACAGAGAAGGAGACACGCTATCTCATGCAGGCTTTTATCGGTCGCTGGTATGTCTATTTCTTCTGCTATTTCGATTATTCGCAGGCTTACGAGAACCTCTCGCGGGCACAGGAACTGGCCGAAAGCATGGAAAGGGGAATGGGACGTGTGCTCCTCAACTTCGGTTGTATGTATCAGACCATTTCAGAGCAGAGCGGCGACCTGAAGCCCGACTCGCTCGCCCTTGACTACTACAAGCGCTCTTATTGGCAGTCGAGGGCGGAAAACGATACCGCATCATGGCGCATGGCGGTATCTAACATGATTACTGTGGCACATTCATTGAAAATGTTGTCAGGCATCAACAGGGAATTGGAAAACTACCGGTCGCTTGGCCCCCCCCAGCCTAACGATTCGTACAATCTTTTAATGTTCGAAGGCTTCTCCGCACTCGAGAAAGGACAGTACGACAAGGCTGAAGCGTCGTTCATGCGGCAAAAGACTTTGCTTACCGACAATATCGGTAACATACGCTATTCCTATGCCATCTATGCCAACCTCTCCAGAGTGTATGCAGCCAAGGGCGACTATGGAAAGGCGCTTGATATACTCTCCAAATCCGACAGTTTGGTCAATGTGCTCGACATGAAAGATGCACGACTCGAACTCTATAACCTCATGGCCGACTACAACGACAAACTGAACCGTAAGAAGCAGGCCGAAGAATACCGCACCCAGTACTTTCGGCTCAAGGATTCGCTGCTCAACTACCATCAAGTGGCCAGTGTGGGAGAACTCCGTTTTCTCGGTGAGATGAAGAAGGTAGACAAGCAGATCCAGGAAATGGAGCACCACCGCCGTGTACAGAACATGGTCATTGCCACCATCGCGGCCATCACACTCGTCATTCTCCTCTCCATGCTCATCGTGTGGCGCAAGAACAGGCTGTTGCGCCAGCGCAACGAATCGCTCTATCTCAAGAATGTGGAGATGCTCAAGAAGGAGGAAGAAGAAAGGCAACGACGGCATGAACTTGAGCGGCTCGTGGAGATGCAGAATGCTCCACAGCCCAAGTACAAGGGGTCCTCGCTCGACGAGGAAGCCAAGCGAAGGATACTTTCCGATATCGTTGGTGTGATGGAGACCTCACAGGAGATTTTCTCGAGTGATTTCTCCGCTCAGCGTCTGGCAGCGCTTGTAGGTGAGAAATACAACAATGTGTCGCTCGTCATCAACGAGCGCTATGGCACCAATTTCAACGCCCTGCTCAATGAATACCGCATTCAGGAAGCCTGTAAGAGAATGAACGACCCCAAGCATTTCGGGCATCTCACCATCGAAGGTATTGCCAATGGGGTAGGGTTCAAGTCGCGTACTTCGTTTATTCAGGCTTTCAAGAAATACACAGGCCTTACCCCATCCGAATACCAGCGTCTGGCTAAGGAAAACAGCGCCAAATAGGCGTGTTTTCGTCCATTTTTATAATCTTGAACAACCTCGAGTCCGGAAAGTGATGCTTCTGGATGGCTTTTTCCTATTTTTGCCGATAGGAAACATTATCAACCAAAAACTTTGAGATATGAAAAAACTTTTTACCTTGATTGTCCTCTTCACCGTAGGACAAATGTGCAAGGCGCAAAGCCACCTGCTTTCTGGCCAAGTCATGAAACCAGAAACAGGACAGCACACCGTGCAGGTGCAGCGTCTTCCGAAAATGGAGGGCAACATGCAGTTCTGGGTCAGCGCCATGGCCTATTGGGATGAGTATGGGTGGTTCGACGTCAATTCACTCACGCCGACCTCCACCGAGGCTACCCTCACCTTCAACGGTGATGAAGTGACTTTCGACGGCATCATCGACCTTGGCAATTTCCAGTTGGAAACGAAAAACGAGATTAAAGGCCATTATGATGCGGAGGCCAAGACCATCACCATCTCCACTCCCGAATATGAGCAAGGAAAAGGCATGGACGATTTCTGCGTTCTGGGCACGATGCTTTATTACGGTTCGCCCATCTATCTGGCTGTCTTTGCAGGAGATTTCTCTGCTGAGCCCGACGAGATGGGACAGTATGTACTCGAAACCGTAAACGAACTGGTATTTGATGTGAGCGATGACTTCATGACATTGACCCCGAGAACAGGTTATGGATGCTATGGCTTTACCGTTGCCGACAATAGGAACCAGGGGTTCCTCAACTTCTACAAGACGGCAAAATACAACCGCCGTACCGAAGCACCGCAACTCATTGCCTCCCCAGAGAACATCGTCCTCTCCGGTCCTACCGTGACGGTTGGCGCTTCGGTAAGCACCGTAATTAAACTCACTAACATCGGTTACAATGAGGCACACTTCATTTGCACACAAAGCCGTGACGACGCAGAGGTGCTCTATCCCTCCGAGTATATTCAAGGAGGAGAGACTGAGAACATTACCGTCAACCTGTATCCCACTGCAGCCGGCACCTATGAACATGAGTTCATTTTCACCACCGACAACGGGTCGACAGCCGTCGTGAACCTGACCGCTGAGGTGGGTGAGGCTCCCGATTTTTCTGCCATCGTGAAAAAAGGTGATATCGCATTCTCTTTCAACGAAGACTTGCCCTTTGCCTTGTCTAACGACGTCGCAGACTGTCCCGTAGCCGTTTCCACCAACGATATGGAAAGTAGCGGTAAATCTTCGCTTGTGGCCAATGTAAGGGTGCCAAAGGGCAAGGTGGGGGTATTCTCCTGGAAGGGTATGTCGGAGTGCCTGCATCCCAATGGCGGCAGTTATGTTTATTTAGACGGAGCAGAAATCGTTAATAATGTCTACGAGCATCAGGGCGAGGGATTCCTGCGGTTGCCCATCGACAATGTCGTTGTTCTGGGCGAAGGCAACCATGAGATTACGTTCACCAACATAATCAACATGAACTCTTATCTCTACGGATACTGCAGCGACCCCTTCAGAACCTATGTCTATGACCTGAGCCTCGAACTACAGGACGTGGAGGCCAATTCGGCCATGCTGCTGACTCCCACCATTGACTTCGGACGCCATTACCTCGACAAACTGTCGGCTCAGGACCGTGCTGCCGTCACCCTTCTCAATGTTGGGACAGAGCCTCTTCAGGTGACCGCGGTGAGTGCCGACGGACCTTTTGCCGGCATCGTCAGAGCCGAAGCAATACCTTTCTCAGAGAAAGGTGAAGTGATGCTGACCTTTGAATCGGCAGAAATAGGCGAATACAACGGAAATGTCACCATCTCTACTACGGCAGGTGACTTCACCGTAGGCTGCACCGCCTCTTGCGAGCGACTGCCCTACGACTATACGCCAATAGTGACAGGAGGCGAATTCTCCTTCAACACCGACTTTGTCTATCCGTTCAAGCAAGAGGCCGATTATGCCTACAGTTCCACTTCGTATATGGATTGCTCGAATGGGAAACTCGTGTCATGGCTGGAGGCCGACTTCGTGGTGCCTGAGGGCATGGAGGGAACACTGTCGTGGACTGGAGTGAACAGTTCGGAAGACTGGTTCAACTTCATGGGAAACAAGTCTTTCAACGATGGCACACGCATCAAACTCGATGACACTGTGGTGCGGGAGTTCTGCGGCGAGGACCCTGCCAGTTCAACCGCTTTCGACCCCAGCGAACTGGTCTTCGCCCCTGGTCGTCACAAAGCCCGTTTTGAGTATGAGAAAATGCTTTCTGCTCCGAAGGGTGAAGACCTCTTCCGTCTCTCCAACCTGAAACTGGTTCTCGGTACCTCTGGCGTGCCCCAGGTAAGCACCGGCAGTCGGGTGGTGCGCACCGAAATCTTCACCACGACGGGCGAACAGGTAGGCAGCATGAGGAAAGGTGTCAATATTGTTCGCAGCATCCATGCTGACGGCTCGGTCACCATCAGCAAGGTGGTGGTGAGATAAGCCTTTTCC
>Ga0310695_10014880_pt1 | contig 10452 bp, 6 predicted proteins | sample RumenRJG_04DNA_FD_203882 | JGI IMG/M metagenome (GOLD analysis project Ga0310695, IMG submission 203882) | Bovine rumen microbial communities from Lethbridge, Alberta, Canada - RJG_04 (v2) (version 2) | ecosystem: Host-associated > Mammals > Digestive system > Stomach > Rumen | place: Canada... | reverse complement strand
GCAGTCCACTTCGTCGTTAGTACCGGTTCGCCCGTTGTCGGCGATGGGAAAGCGGTTGAGTCTGATTCCGCCGCTTTTCTTACTTTCGTATATTTTCAGCAGGCGTGGCTTGCCCATGGTAACCTGATATTCGTAAACAGGATTTCCCAGGCGAAGGGGGTTGTTCAAGTTGTAACCTTTCTCGCTGTGGTGGATGACGAGACGATCAGCAGCCAGGCGGACAGGCAGGATATGGTACGTCACCCACTGGTAGAGCAGGTTCTGCGGCGAGGAATAGTGTTCGTCTGTCTGGAACTGGTCGTCCTCAGCGTACATGTGATTGTCCTTCAGCCACTGCAGCAGGCGGGGTAGCAGGTCGGGGGCAGCGGGGTCGAGCCCCTGCTCGCGCCAGAAACGGTCGGTCTCGGAAAAGATGGTGAAACCATACTTGCGATGTTCGGGCGTGTAAGCCAAGAAGTCGCCCATGCCCGCAGAGTTACAGTCGAGAAATACGGGTATCTGTCCGGCCTTATAGAGCTCCTCATATACCTCGTCACGAATCTTGCTCAGGGTGTCCATGAGTCCGCAGGCTTCTATGGCGCGGGCCATCACCAGAAACCCCTCCTTTTTATCCCTGATGATGTTTTGCAGATAGATGGCTGCCGTAATGTCCTGAGGCGCGATGACCTTCTCCATCTGGTGGATGATGCCGTTGATGACAGGAATGTCGCGGTTGCGTCCGTTGATGAAGCATTCCTTATTGATGGCAATACTGTCATCCTTATACCAATAGACGCTCAGTTTGTGGTCGTTCATGGTGGTGGTGCCTATCTCACCGCCAGTGGTAGTGGGGAAGTCGTAGGTAAAATAGGGTGTAGCGAGGTCGCCGCCGTCGATAATGCTGTTATAGGCAATCACCCTGCGGATTGAATCCAGCAGGGACGAGTCGGTGAAGGATTCCCAGTGAGGGCTGGCAATGAGCCCTTCCTCGGTCAGTGACGAGAGATAGGCATGGATGGCCTCGTTTGTCGGTGCAAAGACGGTGTAGTTCCCCCGCGCGGAGAGCAACTGGGAGAGGGTGGACTGGCTCATGCGGCTGGCAGTCACCCTGCGCAGCACATCCAGATACTCGCCGTACTGCGGATGCTTCTCAAAATAACTCGTGATGGTCTCATCCCGAAATACGTATCGGGACGAAGTGTCGATGTCCTCTCGGCAGCCGAGGAAGATGGAAACCACCATCACGGCTGCGATGCATCGAGTCACAATGCGACACGCTGTGCGCCTTACGTGGAGGGGGGGGTAACACTAAGGCCTCCGAAGGAGAGGCCGTGGATTGTCGGATATATATTCATGCCATTATCGTATCTACATAGGAAAATTGGTTCATTTCGCGGTGTTGCGACGTGCAAAAGTAGTAAAAATAACACGTTCGGCATTGAAAGAGTTCGTTAAATAATTGCAACATTTCGACATATTGCATTCTCCTCGGCCTATGCCCCCTCTCACTCAGGCGCACGCTCACCGGACAGATGGAGCACATATTTCTTATTGATTCATGCAGGGGTATAAAGCACCTGATTTTCAGTTAGGAATCGAGTCAAAACATATGCTGCGAGGAAAGATTTCGACTTTAGCCGCCCCGGGCCGTCTGGTTAGACGCCTCGGGCCGTCCGAATAGACGCCCCGAGGCGTCCAACCGTCCGCCCCGAGCCTTTCTCCTTTCAGAACCGACTCCATCTCCCTCCTCACCTGGCTCCATCTCCCTTTTCACGCGGTTCCTCGCCCCCCTCCTCGCTCGGCTCTGCCGCTTTGCTCGTCGAAGTAATCGGCCCTGCCGCTTGGCTTGTCCAAGCGCTCGGCTTTGCCGCTTTGCCTTTAGTGCAAAGAACTATGAACTATGAATTATGAACTACAAACCACTTCCTTTTCCCCCCACGATGATGACAAACTCGCCGCGCGGCTCCGTCTCCTGGAAGTGCCGGAGCACCTCCTGCAGCGTACCGCGCACGCTCTCCTCGTGCACCTTGCTTATCTCGCGGCACACACAGGCGGGACGGTCAGGGCCAAAAACCTCGACGAATTGCGTCAGCGCCTTCACCACGCGATGGGGCGACTCGTAGAAGATCATCGTGCGTTCCTCCTCGCGCAGGGCCTCGATGCGCGTCTGTCGTCCCTTCTTCTGCGGCAGGAAGCCCTCGAAGCAGAAGCGGTCCGAGGGCAAGCCGCTGCTCACCAGCGCCGGCACGAAGGCAGTGGCGCCAGGCAGCGTAATCACCTCGATACCAGCGCGGATAGCCTCACGTGCTACCAGGAAACCCGGGTCGCTAATGCCCGGCGTGCCCGCATCGGAGACCACGGCTATCGTCTCCCCCGCCCGCAGGCGGTCCACAATGCGCTCCACCGTCTGGTGTTCGTTGAACTTATGGTACGAGAGCATCGCATTCCGTATCTCGAAATGCTTCAGCAGCAGGCCGCTCGTGCGCGTATCCTCGGCCAGTATCAGGTCGGCCTCCCTCAGCACGCGCAGGGCACGTGCCGTGATATCCTCCAGATTGCCCACCGGCGTGGGCACAAGGTACAGAGTTCCCATGTCATTCATTCTTTCTGAGGGACAAAGGTACGAATAAGCGAGCACAGAAGCAAGGAAAGACCAAAGTTTTTCCTTGATTATGTCGAGCGAAAGTACCTTCGACCAAAGGTCAAAGGTATAAACGAGAGCAATGCAAAGGGAAAAGGAGAAAACTTTTTCATTTGCCTTTGTCGAGCGAAAGTACCTAAGACCGAAGGCCAGAGGTAAAAGCAAGGGAAGAGCAAAACGAAAGACGAAGTTTTCCGCGTTTTGTATCGTATATATCAATAATAAATTGTACATTTGCCATTGCAATTGACAAAAAAGAGACGAAATGAAAGACGTAGGCTTCACAGGCGGAGAGATGATGCGCCGAGGACGCGTGGAGGTGATTTGCGGTTCGATGTTCTCGGGTAAGACCGAAGAACTGATACGCCGCCTCAGGAGGGCACAGTTTGCCCGGCAGCGGGTGGAGATATTTAAGCCGACCATCGACGTGCGATACAGCGAGGAAGAGGTGGTGAGCCATGAGGGCAACAGCATCCTCTCCACTCCGGTGGACTCCTCGGCCAGCATCCTGCTCATGGGACAGGAGAGCGACGTAGTGGGCATTGACGAGGCACAGTTCTTCGACGAACATATCGTGGAGGTATGCAACGAACTGGCTTCGCGCGGCATACGCGTCATCGTGGCGGGGCTTGACCTGGACTTCAAGGGCATGCCCTTCGGCCCGATGCCTGCCCTGCTGGCCATCGCCGACGAGGTGACGAAGGTGCATGCCATCTGCGTGCGCTGCGGCGCACTGGCCTATGTGAGTCACCGCACCGTGGCTGGCGAGAAGCAGGTGATGCTGGGCGAGAAGCAGGAATACGAGCCCCTGTGCCGCGAATGCTACCGCAAGGCAATTGCTGTCCGGGAGTGATGGGGGGTGTTGGATTAGAGATTAAGGATTGATATAATATGTTCGAGAAAGAAATTACATTCGACCGCTTCATCCGAGGGATGATGATACTGGCCGTGGCAGCCATCCTCGTGTGGCTCATCAATCGGCTGAGCGCCGTGCTGCTCCCCTTCTTCGTAGCCTGGCTGCTGGCCTACATGCTCTATCCGCTCGTTCGCTTCCTGCAATATAAGGCGAGGCTGCGCAGCCGCTTCGTGAGCATCATGGTGGCCATGTTGCTGGTGCTGACCATCCTGACGGGCATCGTGGCCCTCATCGTGCCACCCATCGTAAAGGAGGCTTCGCGCCTGAGCGGCCTGATTAGCGAATACATGGGCACCACGCTGGGACAGAGCGACATTCCACAGCAAGTGCAGCAGTTCGTGGAACGCTACATCAACGACAACTCGCTGCTCCAGATCCTGCAGCAGAGCAGCTTCATGGAGGCCGCGCAGGGCATCGTCATGCAGCTATGGGGCGTGCTCTCCGGCACACTCAGCTTCGCACTGGGCCTGCTGGGTGTCTTCGTTGTGTTGCTCTACATGTTCTTCATCCTCAGCGACTACGAGACCATCTCCGAGGGCTGGGTGAAGTACATCCCCGCAGGAAAGGGCAAGTATGCGACAGCCGTCATCCAGGACGTAAAGAACGGCATGAACGCCTACTTCCGCGGACAGTCGCTCATAGCGCTCTGTGTAGGCGTGCTCTTCAGTATCGGATTCCTCATCATCGGTTTCCCGATGGCCATCGGACTGGGTCTCTTCATCGGTCTGCTCAACATGGTGCCCTACCTCCAGATCGTGGGCTTCATCCCTACCATCCTGCTGGCCATGCTCAAGGCAGCCGACACGGGACAGAACTTCTGGGTCATCCTGCTCATGGCACTCGCGGTCTTCGCTGTGGTACAGACCATACAGGACATGTTCCTCACCCCACACATCATGGGGCATGTCATGGGTCTGAATCCGGCCGTTATTCTGCTCAGCCTCTCCATTTGGGGCAGCCTGCTGGGATTCATCGGCCTGATCATCGCCCTGCCGCTCACCACGCTCTGCATCTCCTACTACCGCCGCTTTGTGCTTAAGGAGAACTCCGAGAAAGCGACAGCCTCACCCCAAGAGCCTCACCCCCAGCCCCTCTCCGAGGAGAGGGGGGAATAGCCTCACCCCAAGGATCCCACCCCTTGCCCCTCTCCTCAGGAGGGGAACCTCTAATAGAGAATTGATTATGAGAAAGGCGCAGACAATATTTACGCTACCTGTCTCCCCTCTCCTCGGAGAGGGGCTGGGGGTGAGGCTTCTTCTCCTCCTGCTCCTCCCCGCCACGCTGCAAAGCCAGCCATCCATCGAGCCCTGTCCCCCACTGCCCAGTCCCGCACAGGTGGCCTGGCAGCAGATGGAGACCTACGCCTTCGTACATTTCGGGCTGAACACCTTCACCGACCAAGAGTGGGGCTACGGCGACGTATCGCCCGAGAAGTTCAATCCCACCGACCTCGACTGTGAGCAGTGGGTCGAGACCTTTGTCAAGGCAGGCATGAAGGGAGTCATCCTCACGGCCAAGCACCACGACGGCTTCTGCCTCTGGCCCACCCGATATACGGACTACAGCATACGCAACACGCCCTACCGCGACGGCAAGGGCGACCTCGTGGGACAACTGGCTGAGGCATGCCGAAAACACGGGCTGCGCATGGGCGTCTATCTCTCGCCCTGGGACCGCCACCAGGCCTTCTACGGCACAGCGCTCTATCCCTCATACTACCTCATGCAGATGGAAGAGTTGCTCACGCAGTATGGCGACCTCTTCGAGGTGTGGCTCGATGGGGCCAACGGCGGAAACGGATGGTATGGCGGAGCACGCGAGGAGCGACGCATCGACCGCCGCACCTACTACAACCTGCCAGCCGTCTATGACCTCATCCGCAAACATCAGCCCCAGGCACTCATCTTCTCCGACGGTGGGCCCGGCTGTCGGTGGACAGGCAACGAGAAAGGTGTGGCAGGCGAGACCAACTGGGCCTTCCTGCGCATCGCCGAGGTATATCCTGGCTATCCGAATGCCGGAGAACTCAACGTGGGCCACGCCGACGGCGACACGTGGGTGGCCTCGGAGTGCGACGTCAGCATCCGGCCCGGATGGTTCTATCATGCCAAGGAGGACAGCCGGGTGAAGACGCCCGACGAGCTGACAGACATTTACTATCGCTCCGTGGGCCGCAACGGCACCATGCTCCTCAACTTCCCCGTAGATCGACGCGGCCGCATCCATCCCACCGACTCGGCCAATGCCGTAGCCTTCCGTCAGCGCATCCAGCGGGAACTGGCCCATAACGTGCTGCTCCATCGCGGTGGGGCAGAGACGGACGGCGACTTCGCCACCTACACCCCGATAGAGACCGGACGGCCGCTCGAACTGAAGTTCTCGCGCCGCACAGCCATCAACCGCCTGCTACTACAGGAGTACATCCCCCTGGGGCAGCGCGTCGGACAGTTCCGCGTGGAATATCACGACGGACACCGGTGGCTGTCGCTGCCCACCGACGAGCAGACCACGACCATCGGCTACAAGCGCATCCTGCGCTTCCCCACTGTCCAGGTACGTCGCCTGCGCCTCACCATCATAAAAGCACGTGCTACCACCTGCCTGAGCGAGATAGCGGCATACGAGGCCAGATAGGACACCACGCAAAAAAGAATTCAAAGAGGTAGGACATATTCCCTCCCCTCCCTATTGGTGGGGGGCCGAGGGTGAGGCTGTTTCGGTGAAGGCCAGCATGGTCATGCCGTCGGGCGAAAGGATATCCTGGGCCGTCTGCCACAGGATGTCGGGCGTGAGCGCATCGAGACGCTCCATCTGCTGTGCCATAGTCAATGTGGTTCCATAGTGCAGGAAACGCTTGGCCATGCCGATGGCCACACTCTCGGGATTGTCCCACGCAATGCCCAGCTGCCCCTTCATCTGCCGGCGTGCCGCATCGAGCGTGCGCTGGCTGAGCGGAGCATCGCAGAGCCGCTTCAGTTCCCGAACGACCAGCCGCGCGCAGCGCTTCACATCATGATGGTCACACCCGAAATAGACACGCCACAGGCCTGCGTCGGTATAGCTCGCCATGTTACTCTCCACCGAATATACCAGACCGTGCCGCTCGCGGAGCGACGTGTTCAGCCGGCTGCTCATGGCCGGACCGCCCAGCAGATTATTGAGCAGGAAGAGGGCATAGTAGCGAGGATCGGTGGCAGCAAACGTCCGAGTGCCTATCATCACATGTGCCTGATGGGTGGAACGGGAGACGGTGAAAAGCCTCACCCCCAGCCCCTCTCCGAGGAGAGGGGAGTTGCTGGCTGCCTTCTCCACTTCTCCCCGAAGGGCTGAGGAGCTGCTGGTTGCCTTCTCCGCCTCTCCCCGAAGGACTGAGGAGTTGCTGGTTGCCTTCTCCGCCTCGGGTCCCCTCTCCCCTCGGAGCAACGCAAGTTCGTGTTCGAGCGTAGGAGAGCAAGGCAACGGAGTCTGGGCCGAGGGGTAGGCTGTAAAGAGACTTCTCTCCACCATCCTGACCACCTCCCCGATGTCCACCCGCCCATACACAAAGAGCACCATACGTTCGGGGCGGTAGAGACGGCGGACGAAGCGTTGCAGGTCCGACGACACGAACTGGCGCAGGCGGTCGGCAGAGCCCAGGATGTTGCGCCCCAGCGGATGGCCAGGAAAGAGGAGCGACTCGAACTCGTCATAGATAAGCTCGCTGGGCTGGTCGTTATAGCTCTCTATCTCGTCGATGACCACCTCCACCTCGCGCTCCACCTCCTGTTGCGGGAAGGTGCTGCACAGGGTGATGTCGAGCAGCAGCTCCAGGGCGCGCCCAAGATGTTGCCGCAGCGTGGTGCAGTAATAGACGGTCTCCTCCTTGTCCGTAAAGGCGTTCAGGTCGCCGCCCACCGACTCCATGCGCGTGATTATCTGGCGTGCCGAGCGGCGTAGGGTGCCCTTAAACGAAAGATGTTCCACAAAGTGAGCCAGGCCGTCCTCGCCCGGCAGTTCGTCGCGCGTGCCGGCATCTACGGCGATGCCGCAATATGCCACTTCGCTCTCACTCCGGGCGCAGATGATGCGCAGGCCATTGGATAACGTATAAGTCTGATACACGATAAGAATTCTTTTTCGGGCTGCAAAGGTACGAAAATTCCGAGTAAGCGAGTGCAAAGAGAATGAATTCTTTTTGCCGAGCGTGAGGAATTTATCTAATAAGCGAGCACAGAAACAAAGAAAAGAGAAAACTTTTCATTGTTGCTGTCGAGCGAGAGTACCTAAGACCAAAGGTCAAAGGTACGAAAATTCCGAGTAAGCGAGTGTAAAGAGAATGAATTCTTTTTGCCGAGCGTGAGGAATTTATCTAATAAGCGAGCGCAATGCAAAAGGAAAGACGAAGTTTTTCACCTTGCATTGTCGAGTGGGACCACCTATGTCCGAGGGGCAAAGGAATGCAATCTAAGCAGCGAGGCTGCAAGGGATGCCCTTGCTGCCTCGGATTTTGTAGGGAAAGAGGATTCCAGCAATTAATCTACGCTCTTGAATTTCCGTTAAACTACAGGGTTCTGAGGCGCTGCATAAGAGGCAAAATGCCGATAAAATCGGGTTAAAAACCGTAAAGTGTTCGGTTTTTCAGCGAAAATTGAGTACCTTTGCACCCGAATTATGGCAAAGAGACTCTATACATATTTAATAATAGGTATAACCATCGTGCTGTCCATCGCGGCATGCACGAAGAATCACGGGGACAGGTTGAGTGTTTCAGCCGACGCGTCGGCGAATCGTGAGCCTGATCCCATGATTCAGCAGGCGATGGCGGTTTACGACTACGACCCTGTGCGGGCTTTGCAGATTGTGGACTCAGCGGCCATCGTGGGAAACCTGCCCGACTGGTGGGCAGACTTCTACAGGGCGCGAATCTACGGCAGTACGCAGGTACCGAAACTGATCGATTCGTTGCTTCATGGCGTCAAGGGGGCAGCGGGCGATACGGCTCGCGTCATTGCCGAGCGACTGCTCTGTCACGACTCCATCAAGGCGAGTCTGGCTCGTCAGCAGGACGTGCTAGAAGTTTTGGCCCACACCGCCCGCCAGCAGGGTGACACGCTGGGCTGGCTGCAGCGTTCGCGCGAGTTGGTGGAGGTATGCCACGGACAGGGTGCCGAGACCGAGGCTCTGCGCAACGAGGCCGAGGTGGGTGCCGCCCTCTGCTTCTTGGGAAAGGAGACCGAGGGCATGGCGCGGATTGACAGCGTGATAGCCCTACTGGACGTGAAGAAGTTCAACGAGCTCGATGCCATGCTCATTGTGCTGAAGCGCAAGGTGTGCGTGCTGGCCGATAGGGGGCATTATGCCGAGATGCTGCCGCCGGCCCGCCAGATGCTGGAGCGACTCAGCGACTACGAGCAGCACCCCGACCGCTATCACGACGGTAGCTACCGCGAGCCCAAGGACTCCACCGAGAGGCAGGACTATATCGAGTTCTACCGCTCGAAGGCGCAGAAGTATATTGCCGCTGCCTACACCGCCATCGGCGAGAGCGGCAGCATGAAGGAGTCGTTCCGCCAGTTGGAGACCATCGTCCGCGAGGCGGCAGCCCGCGAGCACCGCGCCCGCTACCAGGCCATCGAGCAGCAGTACGAGACGGAGCGGCAGCGGGCAGAGGCGCGTCGCAACGCGCTGATAGCATGGAGCACGGGCATCATCAGTCTGCTGGCCGTCTGCTTCGCCCTGTTCGCCCTCTACAAGCACCGTGAGACGCAGCTCAAAAACCGTGCGCTGGTTCGGCAGATTGACGAGGCGATGGCGTATAAAGAAAGGTATGAGGCTCTTTTATCGCCTAAGACTTTTGACGCGCCAAAGAGCGAAAACGCTGAGGAAGATGCTGATACCGACCTCTTCGCCCAGATTCACGACACCATCATCCGCGAGCAGCTTTACCTCAACCCTGCCTGCGACCGCCAGATGCTCATCGACCGTTTCGGGCTTTCGAAAGAGCGCATTGGTGCCGCCTTTGCCAAGGGCAGCAGCCATCCGTCGCTGTCGGCCTATATCAACGACCTGCGGTTGGAACATGCCTACAAGTTGCTGCTTGACCAACCCGGTCTCGACCTTGGGCAAGTGGCGCAGCAGAGTGGTTTCAGCAGCCGGAAGTACTTCGGCGACCGCTTCAAGTCGCGCTACGGCATGACTCCTTCTGAGTTCAGGGCTGCCCGGCAATGATGGTCTGACAGCAAGTCATTATATGCCTGAAATTGTCTTCGGACGTCAGAAATGGTCTTTCTGACGTCCGAATCTGTCTGAAACCACGTCCGAATCTGTCTGTGCCCTTGCGGGCGCAGGCATTTTTGTGTACCTTCGCGACGTAATAACGACAAAAAGGTACGCTTATGCACACATCAACACTCATCCTTCTGCTCACGGGCATCATCGCGGTGCTCGTGATGCTTGTTGTTTTGTCTGGCGTATGGCCCGAAAGAACGACGAGCTGCACCAGAAGAACGAGGTTATTGTCAGCAAGGTGTAGTGCCGCCACCGTGTCATCAACCGTGCCGTCAAGCTCGGCGTCAACCGTGCAGTGCTGTTCTGATTATAACGACATTAATAATTAAAAAATAATAAAAACTGGAACGAACAATGAGAGAACGAAGAATGAATGCCCCTGGCGGGGGCCATTCCCTGGCAGTATTTGCTGCCACGTTGCTGCTGGCCCTGCTGCTGCCACAGCGGGCGGCGGCCACGTATGTTGACGAGACCTACAACTATCAGGTGATGCTCAATGGATCGAACACCATACGCATCCAAGTGCCTGTCTACGACCAGGAGAATGAGGACACCTACATTGACGACGGAAAGCTGACTGCCCAGTGGACAGACAATAACGGACAGTCACACTCGCTCTATGCCTTCCTCTGGAAGCGCACCGGCGGCA
>Ga0310695_10014879_pt1 | contig 10453 bp, 9 predicted proteins | sample RumenRJG_04DNA_FD_203882 | JGI IMG/M metagenome (GOLD analysis project Ga0310695, IMG submission 203882) | Bovine rumen microbial communities from Lethbridge, Alberta, Canada - RJG_04 (v2) (version 2) | ecosystem: Host-associated > Mammals > Digestive system > Stomach > Rumen | place: Canada... | reverse complement strand
AAAGACGCTGTCACCAAAGACAAACCGCTGTTCTTCTTCCTGGAACGCTATATGCAGTCTTTCGGCGATGAAGTACGTGAATTCATCAAAGCAATCCAGAACGGAACTGAAGTTCCTGTCACCATTCAGGATGGTCTGCAGCCGATCAAGATCGCCCAGGCAGCAAATCTTTCCATGAAAGAACACCGCCCGGTGAAGCTTTCTGAGATCAAATAGTGATCTGTGGTCAGTGACCAGTTGTCAGAGTTCAAAATAGCGCTTTGCGCTTTCGAATAAGGTAATTATAGACGTCACAGCTGTTCAAATGAAAGTGAACAGCTGTGGCAGAAGTTGAAAAAGTTGAGTCGGAGGTTGAATAATGACCAATCGAATTCGTTTGACGATGGCTCAGGCGATCGTAAAATTCCTCGACAATCAATATATTGAATTTGACGGGAAAGAAGAAAAATTTGTGGACGGGATCATCGGTATCTTCGGACACGGCTGCGTGGTCGGTATCGGACAGGCATTGGAACAGGGCGGTCATAACCTCCGGTTCTATCAGGGCCACAATGAACAGGGTATGGCCCATGTAGCTATCGGTTTTGCGAAACAGCACAATCGCCGCAAGATCATCCCTTGTGTTTCTTCCATCGGTCCCGGCGCGATGAACATGGTTACCGCCTGCGGAACCGCAAGCGCCAACCGCATTCCGCTGCTGGTCCTGCCTGGTGATACTTTCGCAACACGCCAGCCGGATCCGGTGCTGCAGCAGGCCGAGTTCTATAATGGGTACGGATATACAGTCAATGAAGCCTTCAAGGGTGTTTGCCGTTATTGGGATAAGGTAGAACGTCCTGAACAGGTAATGACTGCTCTGATCCATGCCATGCGTGTTCTGACGGATCCTGCTGATACCGGTGCCGTGTGCATAGCCATGCCGCAGGATGTGGAAGGTGAAGCATATGATTATCCGGAGTTCTTCTTCCAGAAACGTGTCTGGCACATGGATCGCCGTGGAATCAACGCCGATCAGGTGAAACGTGCTGCGGATCTGATTTGTGCAAGCAAGAAACCGCTCCTCATCTGCGGAGGCGGTGTTCGCTACAGTGAAGCCTGGGACACCTTCCGAAAATTCGCTGAAGATTTCAATATCCCGTTTGGCGAAACCCAGGCTGGGAAGGGTGTTATTGACTGGAAGCACCCGCTGAATCTCGGCGGTGTCGGTGTTACCGGCGGTTTGGCTGCCAATGTGATCGCGAAGGATGCGGATCTGGTGATCGCAGTAGGTTCCCGTCTGACGGACTTCACAACCAGCTCTAAATGGGCGTTCCAAAATCCGGAAGTCAAGATGCTCAACATCAATGTTGCGGCATTTGATGCGATTAAGATGGATGGTGAAGCGATCCTCGGTGATGCAAAAGCATCACTGGAAGCAATCGGAGAAGAATTGCAGAAGCGTGGCTATAAATCCGCTTATAAGGATGAAATCGCTGCCGCGAAGAAGGAATGGGACGCTATCGTCGATGACTGGTATTCCAAGCCGGAATCTGAAGGCTCCTTCCCGCAGACACTCGCATTGGGTACGATCAATGAATTCATGGGAGCCAATGATGTGGCTGTCGGTTCCGCCGGAAGCCTGCCGGGTGACATGCAGCGTCTGTTCCGCCCGGGCAATCCCTGCACCTATCACATGGAATACGGTTTCTCCTGCATGGGTTATGAAATCTGTGCGGCCGTTGGTGTGAAGATGGCCTGGCCGGATGGCGAAGTTTACACCTTCGTTGGTGACGGCTCCTTCATAATGCTTCACAGTGAACTGTATACCGCCATTCAGGAAGGCATCAAGATCAATATCATGGCCTTCGATAACTCAGGTTGGGGATGTATTGAAAACCTGCAGAACAACCAGGGTACGGATACTTTCGGTACGGTCTTCCGCTACCGCAATCCGGAAACCGGTTTTCTTGATGGTCCGATCGTTCCGATGGATATGGCAAAGATCGCTGAAGGCTATGGCGCGAAAGGATATACGATCCACAATAAGGCTGAACTGTTGGCTGCCCTTGAAGATTCCAAGAAGGAAAATCGTGTTTGTGTCTTTGACATGAAGGTCGATCACGGTTCCATGACTCCGGGATATGAAAGCTGGTGGCGCGTCGGTGTTGCGGAAGTCGCAAAGGACCAGAGAGTTGTTGATTGTTGGAAAGACATGCAGAAGCACATTGCTGAAGCACGTGATTACTAAAAATTTCGTATAGAGGTAAATAATGCTTGATCCGAATAAAGTAAAATTGGGCATCGCCCCGATCGGTTGGACAAATGATGATATGCCGGATCTCGGCGCGGAAAACACTTTTGAACAGTGCGTCAGTGAAATGGCACTGGCCGGTTTCAAAGGTACAGAAATCGGAAACAAATACCCGAAGGATCCAGTAGTCCTGAAGCATAAACTGGACGTCCGCGGACTTCAGGTCTGCAATGCCTGGTTCTCCTCTCTGCTGACCAGTGAACCCTACGAAGTTACTATTCAGAACTTCATTGCCCATCGCGATAAACTGAACTATCTCGGTGCAAAGATCATTGGTGCATCTGAGCAGGGTAACTCTATTCAGGGCAAACTGGATGTGCCGATTCTTGGCCCCGATAAACCGGTTTATACTGAAGAACAATGGAAGACTGTCTGCAAGGGCTTCAATGAAATGGGTGCACTTGCCCGTGAAAAAGGTATGTATCTGACGATCCATCATCACATGGGCACCGGTGTACAGACCGTTGAAGAAATCGACCGCCTGATGGACGAAACTGATCCGGAATTGGTTTACCTCCTGTTTGATTCCGGTCATCTTTCCTTCGCCGGTATCGACCCGCTCCCGGTTCTCAAGAAGTATATCCACAGAATTAAACATGTCCACCTCAAGGATCTTCGCCTCAAGGTCTACGAAGAAGTCAAGAAGCAGAACATGAGCTTCCTGGATGCAGTCCGCGCCGGTGTATTCACCGTTCCGGGCGATGGTGATGTTGATTTCACTTCCATCTTTGAAGTTCTTGCTGAAAATAATTACGAAGGTTATGTACTGGTTGAAGCTGAACAGGATCCTGCAAAGGCAAATCCGTTTGAATATGCAGTGAAAGCCAGAAAGTACATCAAAGAAGTTGCCGGTCTGTAAATCATATAAGGAGCTATGAAGTATGAGTAAGATTAAAGTTGGTGTTGCCGGTTACGGCGTTATTGGTCAGCGTCTTGCTGATGGCGTCGCCCGACAGGGTGACATGGAACTGGTCGGTGTTGCGGATCTCGCCCCAACCCTTTCCATTCGTGCACTGAAAGAAAAGGGTATGCCCTATAACCTTTACCTCGTCGATGGGGCAGACAAGTCTCAATTCGATGCACTGGGAATTCCGGTGTCCGGCACCTTTGAAGAACTGATCGATAAGGTGGACATCATGCTGGATTCTTCCCCCGGTGGTGTCGGTGCGAAGAACAAGGAACTTTATGTAAAGCATAACACCAAGGCTATCTTCCAGGGTGGTGAAAAGAACTCTGTTGCTGACGTTTTCTTCCATGGTTACGCAAACTATGAAAAAGGTGTCGGACAGAATTACCTGAAACTGACATCCTGCAATACGACCGGTTTGATCCGTTCCGTTGACTGCCTTGACCGCGCTTATGGAATTGAAAAGGTTGCTATTACGATCATCCGCCGTGTTGCCGATCCCGGTGACTATCATCGCGGTCTGACCAATGCCCTGCAGATGGATAAAGCTCCGTCACATCAGGCTGTTGACCTTATGACCATTATGCCGCACATCAATGCGACCGGTATCCTTGTCCATACTCCTGTGACCCATGGGCACATCATCACCGTTGTTGCCACAGGCAAGAAGAAGATCACAAAGGAAATGGCACTCGATGCATTCCTGAAACATGACCGCATCCGTGTCGTCACCATTGACGAAGGATTCAAGGGAAATGCTTCCTTCTTCCGCTATGCCCGTGATCTCGGCAACCCGCGTGGTGATATGTATGAAATCGGTCTGTGGGCGGATTCCATTGTTGAATCCGGCGATGACATCATGTATGCCATCAACATCCCGCAGGAATCTGTCACGATTCCGGAAACCATGGACGGTATCCGCGCTGCCTGCAATATGGAAACCGACCGCCTGAAGGCTGTTGCCGAAACCAACAAGTATCTGGGACTTGGCAAATGGAAGTAAAAATGCGTTCTCTTGAGGGACTCGATCTGCGGGGAAAGAAAGTTCTTCTCCGCCCGGACATCAACTCTCCGGTCGATCCCGTAACGAAGAAAATCGTAAATGATAACCGGATCGTGAAAACGATCCCGGTTATCAAAGATTTGCTTGAGAAAGGTGCCGCGGTCGCGATCATTGCTCACCAGGGCGATACACTGGATTATCAGAATCTGGTAGACATGCATGAGCATGCCGAAAGACTTACTGAACTTCTGGGCCAGACTGTTGAGTATATTGATGATGTTTGCGGTCCGGCTGCAATTGCCCGTGTCGAAACACTGAAAGCCGGAGAAGTGGTCATTCTGGGGAATCTTCGCTATCTTACCGAAGAAGTTTCAACGTTCGAAAAGGACGTCAAACAAACTGCGGAAGAATATACCCACTGCTGGGAAGTCCGCAAACTGGCTCCGCTGTTTGACTTCTATGTCAATGAAGCTTTCTCTGCCGCCCACCGGAATTCTCCTTCCATGGTTGCATTCCAGGAACTGCTGCCGACTGCCGCAGGTCCGTTGCTTTTCAAGGAATATGAAGCTCTTTACAATGTTCTTCATAACGCCGAGAAACCCTGCGTGTTTGTGCTTGGCGGCGCCAAGATCTCTGATGCTTATGGAATGATGCGTCCTGTGCTTGAAAACGGTACTGCGGATGCTATCCTGACAACCGGCGTTACCGGGCTTGTTATGCTTTACGCTTCCGGCGTCAATATCGGTGAAAAGACGCTGCAGTTCCTGAAGGACAAGGATCTGCTCGGTTTTGTGGAAGATTCAAAACGTTTCCTGAGCGAGTTCCCCGGCAAGATCTATATGCCGCTGGATGTCGCTTATGAAAAAGATGGAAAACGCGTTGAGATCGATGTAGCTGATATGCCGGTTGACAGTTTGTATCCTGATATCGGTCCGAAAACCGTTGCGGCTTACAAAGAGATTCTGAACAATGCCAAGACTATTTTTGCCAATGGTCCTGCCGGAGTTTATGAAAACCCGATGTTCGAATACGGAACACGTGAAGTCTGGAAAGCTATTGCTGAAAGTCCGGCATATTCCGTAATCGGCGGCGGCGATACGATCAGCTCAGCGACAAAATTCATCAAACTTGATGATATCAGTTATGTTTGTACGGGCGGCGGTGCTATGGTCCGCTTTATGTCCGGCAAGAAAATGCCGCTGATCACGGCAATGGAAAAAGCTTACGAACGCGATAAGGCTAAATAAGCTGATAATTTATATAAAACAGCGATTGCATTGCCGATTTTACGGCAATGCAATTCGCAAGTTAAATAACAATGCATAAGCATTGTCGGAAGGAATTAAACAATAATGCAGTCTCAACTTAAGAAATTCGCAACAGAGATCCGCATTGCTCAAATGGAAGAGTTCAAAGCCCGCGGCTTCGGACATGTCGGCGGAGCTCTTTCTATTACGGATTGTCTGGCCGCGCTTTACGGCGAAATCATGAAATATGATCCGAAAAACCCGCAGTGGGAAGATCGGGATCGTCTTGTAATGTCAAAAGGCCACGCCGGTCCTGCTTTGTATGCAACACTGGCACTGAAGGGATATTTCCCGATGGAAATGCTCAAAACGCTGAACCAGAACGGGACTCATCTCCCGAGCCATTGTGACAAGAACCTGACCCCCGGAATTGACATGACTACCGGTTCTCTTGGACAGGGTGCCTCAACTGCTGCCGGTCTGGCATTGGGTTTGAAAGCACAAAAGAAAGACGCTCGTGTTTATCTGATCCTTGGTGATGGTGAAAGTCAGGAAGGACAGGTCTGGGAAATGGCTCTGTTTGCACCACAGCACAAATTGAATAATTTTATTGCCTTCCTTGATAACAACAAGCGTCAATTGGATGGTTACACCGCTGATATCTGCAACATTGAACCTATTGATGAAAAATTCAAGGCTTTTGGCTGGTATACACTCAGAATCGACGGCAATGATCCGGATAAGATCGTGGAAGCTGTCAACGATGCCAAGGCAAATCAGGGCGACAAACCGGCTATGATCATTCTGGATACCGTTAAGGGTGCCGGTGTAAAAGAAGTGGAAGATACGAAACTCAACCATCACCTGAATGTAAGCGCTGAACAGGCGGATGCCTACATCGCTCAATTGAAGGCTGAATTGGAATAAGAGGTGCCAGATGTTCAAATGCATATATAACGGTGAAAAAGAAAAAGCAGCCGGGAAGAATGTTTTCGGTGCAACAATTAAGAAGATGGTCCATGAAGACAGCAAAGTCGTTTACATGGACGCAGATTTGATGAACTCCATCGGTACCTTCGGCCTTGAAAAAGATTACCCGGACCAGATCGTTGAAGCCGGTATTCAGGAAGCCAACATGGTCGGTGTTGCGGCCGGTATGTCTGCAGCAGGAATGAAGCCGATTGTCCATACTTTTGGCTCTTTTGCCGGGCGCCGCGTATTTGACCAGGCCTTTATGTCTGTGGCTTATGCAAAAAATAACGTTGTTATCGTCGGCTCCGACTCCGGTATCAACGCTGCCTATAACGGCGGTACACATATGCCTTTTGAGGATATCTGCCTGTACAGAGCAGTTCCCGAAGCTACAGTGATCGATGCAACCGACAGTGCCATGCTTGCCTCTATCCTTCCTCAGCTTGTCGAAAATAAAGGCCTTACATATGTTCGTATCTGCCGCAAAAATTGTGTCGCAGTTTATTCTGAAGATTCAACCTTTGAACAGGGAAAAGCCAATGTTCTGCGCGATGGCAAAGATGTAGCTATCATTGCTGCCGGTTATATGGTATCAGAAGCTTTGAAGGCTGCTGAAGAACTTGCCAAGGAAGGCATCGATGCCGCAGTGATCGATATGTGGTGCATCAAACCGTTGGATGAGGCTGTTGTTCTTGAATATGCAAAGAAATGCGGTGCTGTTGTGACTGCTGAAAACGGTAATGTTGTCGGTGGTCTTGGCGCGGCTGTTTCTGAACTGCTCAGTGAGAACCTGCCGACTCCTGTTTCCATGGTCGGGATCCGTGACCTCTTCGGTCAGGTAGGTACTGTCGATTACCTGGCGGAAACCTACGGTTTAACTGCGGCTAAGGTCGTTGAAGAAGCGAAGAAAACCATCGCAAGAAAATAAATAAATTGCGATGCAGTACAACGGCAGTCTTTTCGTATTGCCATTGGAATTTTGTAATTATGTATAAGCAGTGCACCGGAATTTCCGGGCACTGCTTACATTCGGATTCTGTATTATGGGTGAAGTTACGATCAAAGACATAGCGGAACAAACCGGTGTTTCGTATGCCACTGTTTCGCGAACATTAAATCACCTGAACGGTGTCAGTCCTGATACTCGTGAAAAAGTTCTTGCGGCGGCTGAAAAGATGGGATATCGTCCCAATATTCATGCCCGCAGTTTGAAAACAAACAAGACAAATACAATAGCTCTTGTTCTACCTGATATTTCCAATCCTTTTTTCGCGGATATCGCCTATGCGGTGGATGAATATGCGTTCAGCTGCGGTTATACAACGATATTGTGCAATACAAACTGGAATGAAGAAATTGAGCTGACTCACCTGAATCAGCTTCAGAACCAGCGGGTTGATGGTATTATTTACAAACCTGCCGGTAAAAATCCTGTCGATCTTTCCGGAATTACAATACCGAGTGTAATCATTTCGTGTATTCCCGGAGAAAATGAAACATATATTGAAATTGATAATTTCAAGGGCGGTCAAATTGCTGCAGACCACCTGATTGACTGCGGATATAAGCATTTGGCTTTTATCGGCGGCAGCCGGAACAGCCAATCCAATGAATTCCGTATTGACGGTTTTTGCGGAAAAGCGCGGGAAAGAGGGATGATAATAGATAACGATCACATCCTTTACGGAGGTTTTTCCGTGGAAAGCGGTTATGAAATGGCCCGGAAATTGATCACCGATTTTCCGGATACAGACGGAATATTTTGCGGAAATGACGTGATCGCTCTTGGTGTTCTTCAGTACTTAATGGAGAATAATAAATCAATACCTGAAGAAATAGGCGTAGTTGGGTTTGATGATATCATGCTTGCCGGGCTGCCTCAGATACAAATGACAACAGTTGCCCAGCCAAGAAGTCAAATGGGAAAGCTTTCGGCAGAAATGCTGATCAACGCCATTGAAAATAAAGAAAATCAGATGCATCATATTATGCTGGAACCGGAATTAGTGGTTCGAAGGAGCACGAGGAAATGAATCAAGTTTTTGCTATCGGAAAAGAACAAATCGAAATTACGATCCCGGATGAGAACGTGATGGATGTACTGCACGCAAATCTTCCGGATATCCCGTTGGATGAACAAAAAACCATAGCGGATGCGCTTGAAAATCCGATCGGATCACCCAGGCTTCGTGAAATCGTGAAACCCGGCGAAAAGGTCGTTATTGTTACCAGTGACATCAGCCGTCCGATGCCTTCCTATAAAGTTTTGCCTGCTGTTCTCGAGGAAATTAAAGCAGCAGGTGTTCCCAATACAGATGTTTCTATTGTCCTTGCACTTGGAAGCCATCGCGGGCATACTGATGAAGAAAAGAAGAAACTGTGCGGCGAAAAGGTTTTCGAAGAATATCAGATCCTTGATTCGAACGGTGAAATGGTGCACCTCGGAACAACCGCAAACGGCACACCGGTGGATATTTTCAAACCTGTTGCAGAAGCGGACAAGGTTATTTGTCTCGGGAACATTGAATATCATTATTTCGCCGGCTACAGCGGCGGAATGAAGGCAATCATGCCGGGTGTATCCACCCGTGAGGCAATTCAGAAGAATCATTCCCGCATGGTTGATCCGGCTGCAACGACCGGAAAGATCGAAGGAAATCCCGTACGGCAGGATATTGATTCCGTGCGTGAATTCGTCCCGGTCGCTTTTATTGTCAATGTGGTGCTGGATGAACATAAGATGATCCGTCATTGTGTTGCCGGCGATGTGATCGAAGCTCATCGTGCTGGCTGTAAACTTCTGGATAAAATGTATTCGCTTCCGATTCCGCAAAAAGCAGATATCGTTGTTGTTTCTGCCGGCGGTTTTCCGAAGGATATGAATCTATATCAGGCTCAGAAGGCGTTGGACAATGCCGGAAAAGCTGTACGTGACGGCGGTACGATCGTCTGGATCGCATCCGGTATTGAAGGCCTTGGCGAAAAGCATTTTGAAGACTGGATGCTGAACCATGAAAATCCGCTGGATATGATCCCTCATATTGAACGGGAATTTGTCTTGGGCGGACATAAAGCTGCAGCCATTGCCATGGTCATGAAACGGGCGGATATCTATCTTTACACAGAGCTGAAACAGGATTTTGTTGAAAGTCTGCATTTCCATTATGTCTGCGATCTGCAGGAAACTGTCAATTCTCTGCTTTCCAAATACGGAAAAGATGCTAAAGTATTGTTGATGCCCTACGGAGGTTCAACCCTTCCGGTGCCGTAGAAATAGAGCAGATAAGGTAACCATTCAAAAAAAACACCGTACAGTTTTCATTTTGTTCAAATAACGAAAAAGAAAACTGTACGGTGTTGGGTTTATGGTGCTGAATATTGAAGGCAATATAAAGAATAATAGGAAAGCTTCGCGAAAGCGTGTGAGTAGAATTAGGATTATGGAGACTGTCTGATAAATAGTGTTGGGCGGTAGTAATAGAAAAATGATGTGACAAGTACTTTAGCAAACACGCGCACACTCATTTCCCAACCTTGTATGCATAAATTCCGGAATGCGGTGTTTGGCTCTTATAGTGGGAAATATTGGATTGGATATGTCTCAGAAAATGAATAAATACTGCCTGATAAAATTGCCAAAAATTAGTCGAAGAGAAAATATACTTTGATTCGTTATAAGTAATCTGTGATGCCATTATAAAAATAATTATTTTTATAACATCCGTTTGTAACTATTTTAAAGCTGAAATTGGAGTGTATCTGCTTAAGTAACAACAATAATTCTATTTTCACTTCTTTATGAATTGTAAGAATTATACATTTTTAAAACATCATTATTACTTCGAAAAAAGTATATTATGAAAATGACTTATTATAACTTCAACAACCTATTCGGAGACGATGATACCAAAAAAATTCACGTTGGCCGTTAACTCATCTTAAACATTATTGGACTGGTGAGGATGAATTCCTGGGTAATAAGGAGAATATGGACGAATTAGTTAATCCTCTTGTAAGCATCATTATTCCTGTAT
>Ga0310695_10014878_pt1 | contig 10453 bp, 2 predicted proteins | sample RumenRJG_04DNA_FD_203882 | JGI IMG/M metagenome (GOLD analysis project Ga0310695, IMG submission 203882) | Bovine rumen microbial communities from Lethbridge, Alberta, Canada - RJG_04 (v2) (version 2) | ecosystem: Host-associated > Mammals > Digestive system > Stomach > Rumen | place: Canada... | reverse complement strand
CCAATCACTGTGGTCTTTTCTGCTGGCTGGCTGATAGTTGTTGTGACATTACCCATTACGTGACCATCCTCACCACCACCATAGACAGCACCATATACGGTACCATTAGAGATATCTACCGTTGCAGAAGCTACGTTAGTGCTTGTATTGAAGAAGATACGCTTATCACCCATGCCAGCGCCATAAATATTACCACTGTTGGGGTTCGCCTTAATTTGAGCCGATGTGCGAGGCACGCCAATAGTACCTCCAGTCATCGTGACGGTAACAGCTCCATCGATATCCGCCATCTCGCAACCACCATAGAGGTTGTTCAGGATATGTCCGCCAGAGACGGAGACAGTAGCTGTACCTCCGATATGGCCGGCAGATTTCAACCACAAGCCTGGAGCGTATGGATAGTAACCAGAGCCACCGGCAAATACATTGCCATAGAATGTGCGGCCATCAGTAGCTACAGGACGTCCATCTTCCGATGTTGCTTTTCTGTCTTCCGCAGGAATCTTGGGGAAGTCGGTATAATCGTATGTTCCAGTCGGACTGGCATACTGGTCGTAAGGAGCTCCCATTCCTGCTTCGGTATATGTCCAGTGGTTGGTCGTTGGCAGACTCTCTGATGCAAAGTCACTATCGGTATAAGCCGCAGTGCGTCCTTCGCCACAACCAATCTGTCCGCCAGAGATGGTGACATTGGTATTGTTCAACACGTGTCCGCTCTCACTGCCACCATAGACAGAGCCACAGACTAATGCCTTACCACTGATTGTGAGTTGAGTATTATTGAAGAAAGCACAGCTCTCGATGTTAGGATAGACGTTAGGATCTTTAGAATAACCTCTACCAGCACCAAAGACATGACCAAAGTCGTCTGGACCGTCATTACCATGTCCCGTCATCGTGGCATTGGTCATACCAAATAGACCGCCCGTGATGTTGATGGTACAAGTACCTGTACCTGCTTTACATTCGTAAGGCATATCGACAGGCACATCAGGGTGCGCTGCGTGATATGCATCATCAGCAAGGGTATAGGTTCCCACAGAACCCATAGCGCCACCGCCATAAACGTTGTGAACGATATGACCACCGTCGATATCTATCTGGGTATTGCCCATCACGATACCGGCGTTGAAGTTGTAGTATTTCTTTCCATCCTTTGAGTATGTATCCGTACCGCAACCGCCACCATACACATTGCCTCGCGTTGAGTAGCGTGCACCGCCATCAACACTACTATCCGTGATGCCGATGGTTCCACTATGCACAGTCACATGACCATTCTGGTAGTTATGTCCGTTCTCACCACCGCCATAGACAGAACCCTTAATCCATGGATTAGCATTCGATTCTGCAGCGGAGGTTCCAATGATCACATTTGTATTGCCGACCCAAGCAATCTTATCGATATTCTTATCTGCTGTAGGGTCGCCTTCAGAACCTCGGGAAGAACCGAATATCATGCCGTTCTCCTTACCGTCCGAGCCAAACGTACCGCCAGTGATGGTGATGTTAGCAGTACCGGTATTCTCTGTACAAGCTGTCGGGAATCCTTTAGCATCAAATGCGGTGAATGTACCCACAGAACCGAACGCTCCACCGCCATAGACGTTATGGATAATCTTCGTGGCGTCAGCAGTACCAGAGATGGTGATATTGGTATTACCCTTCACGAGTCCTGCATTGACATCATCATCCTTACCTTTACCACCGCCAAAGACGTTGCCATATTCAGCTCCGCCCTTACCAGTCGTACCAATCGTACCACCTGTGACGTTCACTTCGGTATCACCACCAACGCCAGATTCTTCACCACCGCCATAGACACTCTCGGTAACGGTGGTTGTGCCGTTGATGTTGAGGGTGGCCTTGCCTGTGACTGTGCCAAGAGCTGTCAGATCCTCGGTTGTATAGAGGATGTGATTTGTGTTATCCACCCATGAGTTGCCAGTCTTTTTCTCCCAAGTATAGGTCGTTGTAGGGCCTTTTACGCCCTCACGATAAGTACCAAGATCTGTGTAGTAGAAAGGTTCCGTTGCAAAACCTGTAGCATCCACCTCAACAGAAGGCAGAGATGCTGAGAATCCTGCACCAAAGACACTGCCCTGAACCTCGCAATTGGTTAGTGTAGAGGCCACAGGACCATCCACTTTTCCCAAACTGCCGCCACCATAGAAATTGCCAGTGATTTTGCATCCTGTCAGTGTTGAAGTAACATTACGACAGGTAGCCAATGAGAACTTCACATATTCCACAAAAATACGTCCACAGTTGTCTTTATTTTGTGACATAGGCAGGAACTGATAGCTGAACTGAGTGGAAACGCCACCGTATGTACCGCTGTAGGATTGAGTATAGAATCGACCCAACCATGCGTTCCAAGAAGCATCATTGCCAGCCTGACTATCATTATGAGGGAAGTTTATCATATTGTTATGGTTCCTCGGTGCTTGGCGACTGTAGGAGTTGCCACCATAGCCTGCACCAAAGAAGGTTCCAAAGATGCAATTCGTTGCATTGGTGGTAACGGTCTTGCCTGTGCTCATGTCACCAAACTTGGGACCACCGCAGAAGAGGTCGATCTTTCCGCCTGTTACCGTGGTGTTGAGGTTGCCGGTGACGGGTTTGGCGGCATTGATGCCACCTGCATAGAATTCCCGAATGTCGGCATTTTGCACTTGCCAAGTGATATTGCCTGTATTGTCTGCTCCATCAGCTTTACCAATACCCTCCATGGCAGCTCCAGCAACAATGCCAAAGCGACCACCGTTAATATAGCATTCAGCATTGTCGGCATAACTGTCGACATTGGCAGTATAGAGACCAGTAAGGTAGAATTCGTCATAGTCACCTCCAGTGACTGACACAGGCGGATGTTTTGAATCATAAGTTTGATCTTGGTGAGTACCCCGATGGAACTCCTTAAACCACACATTGCCACCCACATGGAAATAAGTGGTATTATTGGATCTTCCTCCACTTTGCCCACTTACCCACTGCTCCATAACACCTCCCTGCAAAATCAGAGGTGCTTCGATACGACTGCTATTGTCGTATTCAAACTGTGTGACGCGGAAGAGTGAGGTGTTGGTAGTTTCAAACCAATATAGAGGTTGGAAAATACCTTGATTGTAGGAACCTGTACCACCAGTAGATTTCTGTGCCATACCAAGACCCACGATATTCAGGAAGTCCCATTTAGCGGGATGCAACTTGTTACGACCGTCATCACGCAACATGAGAGAATAGTCTGGCTCATTGTCATGGTCAAGATCGATGGTGGTAACTGTATAATTATAATTACTGCCAATGGCCCCATTATTTCCTGTGTATTGGTGGACATTCCCCACAAGTACGACAGCATAGTCATGAACAGTATTGCCAGTGGGTTTATTAAGTCCATTAGTATGGGTTACAGCATCACTGATTGTAGTATAGACTTTCTGTTGTTCGCCCGCGATATTGTAATTGGTATTGTTTTTGTATTTTTCTCCGCCTCCCACATTAGGTGCATTGTAGGCTGTCGACATATCGGTATTATACACCACATCGGGATAGGCATCTGCTACGTATGCAGCCTTCGCCCAATACGGCTGAATGGTAATGCCTGTTACGCCCTCTGGCACATCCCAATAGGCTCCCTGATTGAATACGCGACCACTTACGCTATACAAATCCTTATTGGTACAATTACGATCGGCAAAGTTAAAACTTGGTGCATCAGCAGTACTGGTGCTGAAGGTACCTGGCGTACCACCAGTGATGCTGACAATCTTCCATCCCGTTACCACACGATTACCGGTATAGTTACCCGTACCTACATCGTTATAGTAAGGCAGTTGCACCTTATAATAGTTGAAATTGAAATGATCAAAATCTTTATCTGTGATGTTAAGTGTGAGACTGGAAGTGGTAATAGCTGCGCCTGTCGGAGCACTGAAGACTTCGCCACTGCCTGATTGTATCGTTACAGACAGCGTGCCTAATTTACCACCCTTGTTGCGCTCAGTGGTAGTTGGAGCATTTTCAGCATCAATATTAACCACAGATGGATAGTAGCCGGGAGCTTTCAATATAGGGAAAGGAGCAGATGAACTTATCTGTGCAGGCTCCAATACCCACTTCATCATTTCATCCTTGTTATCCATACTTCCCGTAGCCCACCAAGCAGCCAGCTCTCGATGGCTGTTCAGCACGTGGCGGAAAAACTCAAAGCGCTGAAGGAAGCGTGTCTCTGCGCCCAGAGCACAGTTATATACCTTAGTTATGGCTGTATTCTGAATATAAGAGGACTCGAGGCGGAAATAGTTGTAGTTACTAACACCTGTATTCTCACCATCACCAACATTCGTAATGATTGCACCATTATAAATAGGAGCTATCGAAGAACCACTGACTTCACCATAGAACATACAGTTCATCACCATGGTCTTGAGGTTCGTTGCAGTAGTAGCTACATTGTTATAGCCTACGATACCACCCACATAACTGCCTCCCGATACATTGGCATAGCTATAGCAGTTGATAACACGTGAAGTGCCATCAAGGAAACCAACCAAGCCACCAACATATCGAGTACCACTAACGCTGCTGCCATAGAAACCAGTGATATTTCCTTCGTTATCACGCTCTGCTGAAGTAGGTAGGATGCCGCAGTTATAGATTCGGGTGTCACCTCCGGCCTTAGAAGTCACGGCACCGGCATCACCATCGGTATCGCCTGATGAGATATTCACATCTTCAAAGATAATGTTGCGGATGATGGCACCATCTGTTGAAGTAAACAACGGTGCAGAAGAACCGATAATCTTATGTAATCCACCATCGAGGGTTCCTTTAAACTCCCCTAAACTGCTGGATATGCCAGAAACATCAGCAGTTAGCTGGTATTTGCCGGTCATATCCGTAATCTCTGACAGAGATGTAATTTGAGTAAAGCCCTCCGATTTTTTATAGAAATTCACCGTCACATAAGCACCGGTATATCCGTCGGGGATAGTAAAAGTGAAAGGATTGCTACCAGAAATGGGAAGTGAAGAAGATAAACCAGGAGCATGATGAGAAACTGATGGTTCAACCATCTTCTCTGCAATAATATGACTGGCATCGATAAAATAGTCTGTTGCAGGTGTGGCTGTAATAGTAACGTTCATCCCTGAAACAGCTACAGTGACTGTACCCGCACTACTATTTGGCAAAACATTAACAATAATGTCGTCCTCTGTTATTCCCCATACACTTGTTGTACCAGTTACAACAAGAGAAAAAAGTACAATGATGAATTTTATCGTATGTTTCATATCTTAGTTCCTTTTTATATATTCCTTTTGTCCCTGATGGATATAGATTCCGGCCTTTGAGGGCTTAACACTCAGGCGTCGACCGTCTAAAGTGTACCATACATCCGTTTCTTTTTCTTCTATCTTTGAATTGTTCAATTCTGAAATTCCTGTTGTCTCGTCATCAAATACAATCTGCAAACTGCCACGAGATGGTGCAGGCTCGGAATTACTTCCTGCCGTTTGGGCTTGAGCATTATAGTTAGGATTGTATAGGAAGAATTTTCCTTCATCAAGCGTTCCTGCCTTTGTGAGTACAAACTCACCTTTGTAGAACATATAAATCTGTGCGGCTCCAACCGTCTCGCCTCCTGATGACACCTTCAGTAGATTGCTGTTCTTGGTCTGCGCTGTCACCTCTGGCGTAGAGGGGTCTTTCGGGGATGCTACAAATCCTGAGGCATCATCGTCTGACAACAGCAGTACGGGGACATCTTCAGGGATGTAGTCCAATTGGGTAATGACTGCAGTTCCGATAGATGGATTGACTTTACGTATGATATAGGGTTTGATGCCCGAGGGGCAAGAAAGGTCTCGTTTTGCCTGATACACGGCTGCAGCCTGTCCAGAGCCTCCTCCATCAGGATCGACAAAAACAGGGCTTGCGTAGATACCTTTGACAATTCCAGTGTAGTTGCCCTTGCCTGTAATCGTGATGATTTTGTCACTGCCCTCTTCAACCGTTTCCTGCGTATAGTCAGTATTCTCTACTAGTGTTGTGCTGCCATCCTTTACAGCACTCAGCGAGCCATCTTCCGTCATCTCCACCGTGATGCCTTCTGCAGCCGTGTTACCGTCACCGATAGTCTTGGGGGAGATAGTAAAGGTCTTTGAACCATCATTCACTTGATAGTCGCCATCAGCTTTATCTGATATGGTAACAGAAGCTGTACCTGCATTGGTGTTGTTGCTATAAGTTACCACATATTCATCAGCGTTGACAACAACGTCCCCGTCCTTTACCGTGATGGCAGGTTCCTTGGCAGAACCATCGTAAACGAACTCGTCCTCCACAAGGATAATGGTCGGATTCGTAAGAACCTTGGCGGGAATATCCGTCTTTGTGACTACATCAGAATTGATGTATCCGCTTTTTACTGCTCGGGCATGAATCTTAGTAGAAGGCAGGGCATGAGCAATGACGACAGATGATGCAGCATGTGCGGTAGACTCTTCTATGGCAGGGTCTGTGTCGTCGGTGGTGTAGTAAATCACTGCACCCTCTACAGCTGTGATAGTAACCTCTCTGGTCTCTTCGTTGAATGAAATGCTTGGTGTAGCTAACTTCTCTACTGTAAGCGTCGCTATTTCTGAGTCAATCAGACCATCCTTTTTGGATATGGCCTTGATGACTTTTCCCTCTGTAAGCACAAAAGGCTCACTATAATCAGTGAAATTGGCATCAGGATTGTTTCCATCAGTGGTATAATAGATGGTCTCGTCATCATCAGAAGTAATAGTTACCTTGGATGTTACATTATCAAACGTAATGACAGGCGTCTTACATTTAGCTTTTTCGAGATACCATACACCATTTGAGTCACTCGCTCCTGCTGTATATAGTCCAATGATACCACCTACATTTTTGCAACTCGTTGGACCATCTGTTCTCGCATTCGTACCCACTAGTTGATTTATATTACCAGTCTTTCCTGAAGGACCGGTGACATTTAAATATTTTCTTGTTGTACCAGCGTCAAATTTCTTTGTGAATATCTCGTAACAGTTTTTATTAGAAACGTAGGTTATTTGGAATAATGCAGCATCATCGTCATCGGGTGAAGCCTCAAGGTGAATACGCATACGTCCTGCGTTACTATTCTCTCCCATTGCCTCATTGTAAGTCAGGTATTTTCCATCAATTGCATGCTTGATATAGTAATACTCTGTGCTTGTTTTCTTTTCGATAATCCATACGGCTTTATTGGAATCATACTCACCATTTCTACATTGATAGGTAGTCATGAATGGCATACCATTATCCGTATTCGTAAAGTATGGAGAATCGGACTGGTAATAATACCAATTTTCCGTAGGACACAGGTAAAAGTTTGTTGTCGTGTTACCAGCGGCATAATCTCGACTTGCTATATAATACGTTCCCGAATAGTCCGTTTGTCCCCACACGCTGCCGCTTCCCAATGTGAGCATCAGGAGCAGGGATATAGTGAGCCGTAATCTCGTCGGGCATGAGCCGTAATCTCGTGAGGGACGAGCCGTAATCTCGTCGGAGGCGAGACGTCGCTCGAGCTCTGCTCGCTTGCTACTGAAAGGACGCAAGAATGTCGTCATAAGCATACTGTAGGCATACTCTAGCCATACTCTAGCCATACTCATGAGCCTGCCTAGACCTTGGGTACACGTTGCCATCAAACTTGTTACTTGCTTTGTATGTCTATATTCCGTACTCATAGTGTGTGTCATATATTGTATCTTTACAATTGGTTCAATATTATTTCTTTGTCTATACCCATCTGTTCAAAGGCAAAAAGGCGTTTGCCTAAATCCTTGAATGATGCGCCAAAGTGATAGAATCTGGCTCTGTTGCGCATCGAATCTTGCGTCTATACGTTGTTCTATTCTAAGTAACTGTTGGTTAAAAGCATAACCGCGAAGAAGGAAATCTTTAATGACTTTATTAGCCCAAATACGGAATTCAATGCCTTTTTCAGACTTAACCCTGTATCCAACAGAGATAACCATATCCAAATTATAGAATTCTATGGTTCTAGTAACTTTTCTACCACCTTCCATCTGAACTATCGCAAATTTTGCGACAGTTGAGACTTTCCTTAATTCTTCCTTGAGTGCATTGTTGATGTGTTTGCCTATAGTTTTAACATCACGTCCAAATAGTTCTGACAGTTGTTGACGGTTCAACCACACAGTATCATTCTCCAACCGTACTTCCAGTCGGATAGTCTCGTCAGGCTGATACATCACAATCTCACCCTGATTCGTGTGCTGTTCCATCATCTCATTAGTCATATCTTATCTTTACACTCTTGTGCGGTCTTACTTCAGTGTCAGTTTCTTCGTGTATCTGCCATTGGCAGCACGGACGATGTAGACGCCAGAAGTGTTGATGTCGGTCTCGACGGTCTCACCCGGCTGGATGGTAAACGAAGAGATGACTACACCACTGGTGCTGTAGATCTGCACGTCAGCGGGCTTCCGTAATGTCGAGGAGGTGACCAGCTTCCGTGGTTTCACAGAGAATCTTAGCTCGCCTGCCAACTCGTCCGACGGATCTTCATCGATGGTGAATGACGACTCACTGCTGTCGAAATGTATCGAGCGCGTCACACCATAGCTTGGAGCATTACTTCCAGTATATACAAAGTACGGACGGAACGGTACTGTTGCTGAACCGCCAGCTGGCGTCACGTCGAAGCTGCTGCCCGTCGCATTCATCAGGAAGCCCTCCTCCTTCTTGCTCATGTAGTTAGGCATGAACTTATACCCATTGATAGCCGTTGCCGTCAACTCATCGTCGCTGACACCAATCGTGATGTCTGCCTTAGAAACGAAGCTGATAGCCTGCTTGTCAAGTTTAGCAGGAGCAGTTTCAGCCGTATTCTTGGCCACAAACTCACCACTGAGGTCGAACTCGTAGTAGGTTCTGCCTGGGAATCCGATGATATACGGCTCAGCAGTTGCCAGCAGCGGATACTGCGGCATGTTGCGAGCTTCACTATAGTAGGTCTGGTAGGTATCCGCGTTCTTATCCAACTGGGTATTCTTGCTGTAGTAGTAATCCCAAAGGAATTTGTTGCCAACGTTCTTGGCATCACCAGCAGAATTAGGATAGTTGAAGGCAGCGGTGAAGATACCGTTTGTGACGGTCGTACCTGCCTTCTCACCAATATACTTACGCAGCCAGTACTCATGACCGATCTTGGCATCGCTGCCTTCGATGGTTTGGCTACCGCTATAGAAGTGAGTAATCTCACCCTTATCCTGCGTCGTCACGAGCTCTGCGGTGAATGGCAGGCTGACAGTCTCCCAGCCCTTGGTGATGTCAACGTAGAGATCAGGCATACGCTGATACCACATACGCTTACCACTTGCAAACTGATAGCTGATAGGACAGTTGAAGTCCTGCTTATCTATCAACAGGTGGTCGCTGGTAGCTGTGAGGTCGCTTTGTACCAGATGGCCATTGACAGACGATGCACCTGCTGAGATATCCACGCAACGATATGGGCTCTCATGATAGCTGTCCGCATAAGACGGGTCGGTGAAGTAAGCATTCAGCACACCGTTTGTCTTGGCGTTGTTCTCATCCGAGGGAGCATATACCAACAGGTTGTTGGTCTCATCACGGTTGGTGATGCTCTGCAATCCGTCATCATCGAGCAGTGGCTGATAGAAGAAGTTATCATGAAGCCCAAGCTTGTATTCCGTATCATTGTGACCGGCAAAGTCGATGGCCGTCATATTCGGATAAGCAGGTGTCAGGTCGGTATCGTTAGGATTCTTTGGCTTCGAGTATGCCACGAGGTTCACGGCAGGGTTGAAGTGCGCCACATCCATCTCCTTCGACTGATAGTAAGCCGGTGCACGATATACGCGGTTGCTCTCATCAGTATTTGGCAGACGACTGCTGTTCTTCACGATGCGTGAAGGCACATCCTCATGCGGACGCTGGTTGTTCCAGTTGTAGGTCAGCATCTGTCCGAAGTAGATGTAGTCATCAGGCCAGATAGGATAGAAGTGACTGACACCATCCGCATCAACCAGCGTACGCTGATCCTCGCTCTCAGGTATTACACCGTCAGCATAGCGGAAGTCGCCATCAGCATAGCGATCCTCCACATAACCAGCATTCAGATAGACATTGTCAACACCCGATGAGCAATAGGTGGCATTAGCAGCATAGTGCTTGGTCTGAGGTGTTGTCAATGTACCATCGTCCTTGATAGCATAATACTCGTATGGCGTACCAGAGGTGGTTTCATGGTCGTTGTAGCGCTTGAACAAGTAGAAACCGTTCAGGTCGTATGCCACCGTACCGTTATAGAAGGCAGCAGCAGGCATCTTACGAGCCAGACCGTGACCGTCATTTGAGGTGCTATAGTTCAGCGTCTCAGGATAGTAGCAGTTGACGCGCTTGA
>Ga0310695_10014877_pt1 | contig 10454 bp, 12 predicted proteins | sample RumenRJG_04DNA_FD_203882 | JGI IMG/M metagenome (GOLD analysis project Ga0310695, IMG submission 203882) | Bovine rumen microbial communities from Lethbridge, Alberta, Canada - RJG_04 (v2) (version 2) | ecosystem: Host-associated > Mammals > Digestive system > Stomach > Rumen | place: Canada... | reverse complement strand
AATGAATCATACAAGGATATAGGCGCGATAGAACGCCAGAAGGCGCTCGTGCCGAAAGTCAAAAGTACGAAACTGATCTGCCCGAGGTGGCTACCAGACGGCGCCCGGAGAGAGTGGCACCGTATCGTCAAGCTCTACAAGACGCTCGAGATTGAGGTGCTGAACGACCTCGATAGAGCCGTCCTCACCAGTTACGTGATAGAAGTCGATCTTCGAGACCGGCTCTATCAGGAATGGCTACAAGAACAGAAGATACTCGTGACCGACGTCTCCAATTCGACGAGAGGAAAGTTCTCGGCGTCAGGCATTCCGATAGAATCGACCGCAGGCGAGACAAAGAAGAAAATCGTCAACCCGATCCTCCGGGAGATCGAGCGACACAACGCCACGATCAGAGTTCTCGCTGAACAACTGGCACTGACACCAGCAGGACGGGCCGCCTACGCGGTAAGACAGGAAAAAGCAAACCGCAGCCCTGCTGAAGACTTCATGGGAGACGACTAAAATGGGCGAACTTTGGATAGAGGAATACCTCAACGCCGGGGAGCGCGGAGAGGTAAACATTCCGAAGCGAGTCAAGAAGCAATACGAAAGGCTGCTCCCGATCCTCGACGGCAAAGATCCACGCTGGTACTACAACCCTACGCTGGCAGCGCGACCGATAGAATTCGGCGAGAAATTCTGCAAGCAAAGCAAGGACGAATGGCGAGGACAGCCAATCAAATACCTGTTATGGCAAAAGGCGGCGCTTTCGGCAATCTACGGCATCGTAGAGCGCGACACAGACCTGCGGAAGCATCAGAGGGTGTTCATCCTCGTCGGCAAGAAGAACGGCAAGACGACGATGGTCGCCCCTGTGGCGCTTTTTGAGACAGCAAAAAAAGGCAACGAGGTCTACTCGGCGGCGAACGCCCTGCAGCAGTCCAGAATCATCTGGCAGGAAGCGGCGAATATGCTCGACCAGTCGCCGCAGCTTCAGACGATGCTAAAGCGCCGGCAATACGACATCAAGAATATCCGGAAGAACGGCTTCTCGGTATTCATGCCACTGGCAAACACGCCGAACCTACTCGACGGCAAACTGCCGAAGGTCGTCATTCTGGACGAGGTACACGAACTATACCAAGACCTATACGACATCCTTTATAACGGACAAATATCGGTCAGGGATCCGCTGTTCCTGATGCTCACGACGAAGGGATACGTCCGGGAAGGACTCTTCGACACGGAATACAAGAACAGCTGCGACATCATCGACGGGCTGATTGACGACGAAAGGAAGTTCTCGCTTCTGTACGAACTGGACAACCCGAGCGACTGGCAGAATGAGGCAAACTGGGAGCAGGCGAACCCGAGCATCGGTACGATAATGACATACGAGTCGATGCGCGATACCGTCAAGACGGCGCTCGACAAGCCCCAAAGCCTGAACGCCGTGAAGGTGAAGCACTTCAACCTCGGCGGCATTTCAGGCGACGCCTACTTCGAGTACGACGACATAAACAACGAAAGTACCTTCGAGATCGAGCAGTTCAAAGGTTACGACGCCATCGGTGGCTTTGACCTATCGCTGACAAACGACCTGACCAGCTTCTCAACGCTCATCTACGACGACAAAAAGCGCGAATACTGCGTCGAGACCATGTTCTGGATTTCGTCGAGTTTTTACGGCAAGGTCGTGCAGGATCCGAGGATGGGCAACGTCTGGCGCTTATGGGTGGAGCAAGGCTACATCCGCGTCGCCGGCGTGAACTCGATAGACCACAAAGAGATCGTCCGCTATGTCTGCGAGATGGTGGAAAAGCACAAACTCTGCTACCGATGGATTTACTACGACGCATACGCAGCGCGATACCTTGTGACCGACCTCAATAATGAAGGCTTCCGAGAAGGTGCCTGCCTGATCAGATGCCAACAAGGAAGCAAGACGCTCTCGGTTCCGTTTCAACGGTTAGACGCAGAACTCCGGGCAAAGCACATCAACTACAACAACAACCCGGTGGTCAAGTGGTGCCTGACCAACGTAGCCGTCGAGGAAGACGTGCGTAACAAGAACCTACTGCCTTGCAAGGCAGGACACAACAATATGCGGAAAATAGATGGCTTCGCCACGATGCTGAACGCCTTCGTGGGAGTCGTCGAGCACTATAACGAATTCGTAGGAGCGTAAAAATGGGACTTTTATCACTTTTTAAGAAAAAAGAGAGAACCAAACAGGTGGAAGAGTCGAAGCAACTCGTCATCGAACTGGGTGGGAAAGGCGGCATCACGCCGGTTTACTGCGTGGGACCGACCGGTGTATTCGAGAACGAGGCGGCGGCTTCGTGCATTCAGACGAATGCCTACTACTGCAGCAAGGTGGAATTCCAAAGCGTCCTGATCAAGCAGGACGGCGAGAGACAGCGCGACTATCCGCAGCTGGACAAACTGCTCCAGTTAAGCCCGAATCCCTGCGAGACTGGCGAGGTCTTCTGGGAGCGAACGGCGCATTTTTACTACAAATACAACAATGCCTTTATATACGTTGAGAAGGATCCCTTCGGGAAGATCGTCGCCCTTTGGAGCCTTGATCCCGGCTCGGTCGAGTTCAAACGAATTGCTACGGGAGAGATGCTCTTCAGGTTTCAAGTCGACGGGCAATGGCTCGAAGCGCTCTACTGTGACATCATCCACATCACCCGGAAGGTCACGTCGAGCGTCATCTTCGGAGATACGCTGGCGAACAACCCGATCCGCAAGGTCATCGATCTGATCAACCTCAATTACAAGGGCATAGAAAATGCCATCCTGACAAGCGCGTTTATACGTTTTATCGGCGAGGTTTCGACGAAGCTCTCCGAGGACGAACTCGAAAAGAGAGCCGAGGCGTTCACAAACAGCTACCTCAAGATTAAGGACGGCAAGCCGATAGGCGTCGCCTTCTCGGATAGCTCGTTCAAATTGACGCCGATCCAGCAGAACCCACAGAAGACGGCGACCTACGCCGAGGCGAATGCGTGGAATCAAGCGGTCTACAAATTCTTCGGATGCCCGGAAAAGGTAATCGCCGGCACGGCGAATGAGGACGAGATGGTAGCCTACTATGAGCGCACGCCGGAAGAGTTCTTCTCCAGAGCGGCGCAGGAGATGACGCGGAAACTTTTCACCGACCGGGAATATGACGTCGGCAACCGAATCATATACAGCGACCGAAAGATGCAGTACCTCTCGATGAAAACGCGACTCCAGATTTTCACCGCCGCAAGAGAGATCGGCGCCTTTACGCTCGGAACGCTCGGTGACCTGCTCGGTCTTCCCGTTCCGAAAGGAAAAAGGGACGTCGTGGTCACCTCGCAGAACTACAACGACAGCCTGAAAGATGGCGATAAAGGCGACGGAAATGACGGCGCCGAAGACGACAAAAACAAAGGGAGTAAGAACCCACAGGAAGATAATAAGACAGAAGGAGGCAAAGACGATGCCGGAAACGATGAATAAGAATGAAATGGCAAAACTGCGTGACCGTTACCACGACTACCGCAGGCTGATGGAGGTCAGAGCCGAACCGCAGGAAGGTGAGGACGGAGACCTGATCCTTTGCGGAACGCCTGTGATTTTCGATCAGGCGTACAAACTGTTCCGCTGGGGCAACAAGGACATCTATGAGGTGATCGAGAAAGACGCCTTCAAAGACGCAGACTACACCGACGTGCCGGTCAAATACAATCACGGGGACAGCCGTGGCACACCGGCAAGAACGACCAGCAAAACGGAACGTGGGCGCTTGACGATCAGCGTTCTGGAAGACCGCGTGGACGTCCGGATGAACCTTCTGCCAACTTCGGGAGGCAAGGACCTATATCTCGAGGTGTCGAGCGGCACCGTATCACAAATGAGCTGGGCGTTCACTGAAGAGCGCGACAGCGAGAAGATCGTAGAAGAGGAAGACAGAATCACCTTCTACGTTCGCAAGGTTCAGAGAGTCTTCGACGTTTCAGCCGTCGACTTTGGAGCCAACCCTCAAACGAGCATCTATGCGAGACGCCGCAGTGATCTGGACGAGAGAGCTGCAGCGCTGGACGAGCGGAAGCGTCAGGCATTGATACATAAAATCAACATTCTAACCAAATAAGGAGAAAAGAAACATGAAACTCGCAGAAATCCTGAAAAGACAGGCAGAGATCAACACTCGCATGGCGGCAATCAAAGCGCTCGCCGAGAACCCCGAGACTTCCGCAGAAGACATCGCCAAACTCGATGAAGAGACCAACAACCTCATCGCGGAAAGAAACGAACTCAACAGACAGGCTGTCGCTTTGAGAGCGACCGCTGAACCCTTCGCTCCCGTCGTCGGCGGCGCCGATAACGGCACTCCCGAACAGAGAGCAAACGATGTGCTCGGCTCTCTCGAGTACAGAAAAGCGTTCATGAACTACATGATGCGCGGCGAGATGAGCAACATTCTCAAGAGAAACGATGCGTCCACGACCACGGACGGCGTGACCTCGGTAATCATCCCGGCAACCATCACCAGCCAGCTCTATGAGCGCAATCCTTATGCCGGCTCCCTTTTCGCAAGGGTAACCAAGACGAACTACCCGGCAGGGATGAACATTCCTACCATCAACTTCACGCCTACGCTTTCGTGGGTGGCTGAAAACAGCAAGTCTGATAGACTCAAAGCCACGACCGGCTACATCAGCTTCTCCGGCTACAAAGGTCAGATCAGACTCGCGATTTCCCTCGAAACCGAGGTCAAGACGCTCGAACAGTTCGAGGCAAGACTTCTCGAAGCCCTCGTGGACGCCGTCTCCGAAGGTCTCGACACTGCCATCACGGTCGGAACCGGCGTCGGTCAGCCCACCGGTATCCTCACCGGCGACTCCACCTTCTACGGCGCACACGCTGTGAAGCTCAACAACAAGCAGGTCGAGGACTACTCGGAATGGATCAAGGTCTATTCCAAGCTGCCCCGTAAGGTTCAGAGTAAAGCGCAGCTCCACATCAACAAGGTTGACTGGCAGGCGCACATCCTCGGTATGAAGGACTCCAATGGCAAGGTTATCGCGCTCGAAACGATGGGCTTCGGCGGCAACCTCGTGCCTATGTTCATGGGCAAGGAAGTCGTCATCCTTGAGGATCAGGGCGTCGCTGATTTCGACAGCATCACCGGCAGCGCGACCGCCTCGAAGACTACCGCTTTCGCGTACTTCTTCGACGACCGCAAGTACGTCCTGAACAGCAATCTCCAGCTCGTCCTTCGCAAGTACATCGACGAAGACACCGACGAGACCATCCACAAAGCAACCCTCATCGCAGACGGCAAAGTGGTCAATGCCGAGAGCCTTCTCATCGTTTGCCGTGACGTCGACGCGACCGAGGAAGAGTCTGCACAGGCTGAAGGCGCGAACGGTCAGTCCTAAATAAACACCAAGAGAGGAACCCCGAATGGATATCACGTTAGCACAGGTGAGAGACGCCCTTCGTAAGGACGACTTCTCGTACATCAACACTCAAATCGAGCGCGGAATCGCAACGGCGAAAGCGGCGTTATACACAGCCATCGGATACGATGATACGCAAAGCCCGTCCAGCAAGACGCTGCCCGAGGCGAATGCGAACAAGTTCGAGTCGTTATCGAACCAGTATATTGTTGAATTCGTTCGGGGGACTCTTGATAGCGTGGACAACGAAAGAACGCTCACTATTCTGGCAACGCAATGTGAAGCGCTTCTGATTAAATCGGAGGCGTAGCATGGCGACTATCGTAAAAGGCAAAAAAGTGAGGTGTTATTATCCCGTTTCCGCGACGAGCGAAAAACCGGTAAAAACATTCACGCGGCACTTCATACACAGCAACGAAAGCAAAGGGCTGTGGGCGCACATACGCGACCTGACGCCGAATGAAAAGACGATGAACGATGCAGTCGGACACCCCGTGGCAGTTCAGATCATTATCGGCTACAACCCAGACGTCCTCGAGAAGTGGGAAAAGCTCGTTTTCATTGACGAGCAGAACCGCACCTATAAATTGAAGACGAAGCCCGACGAGTACGAGTACGAAAAAACCGACCTCAAGCTTGTCGCCTACGCTTTTAATGACGAGACTACATACGGAGGGGACGTATATGACAGATAACCTTCAGAGCGCCAAGAACAGAGCCATCGCTCGACTCGAAAGTATCTTCGAGAGAAGCGGATGGTCGGACGGCTGGGCGTTGAATGACGACGAAGTCCGGGAGGCACCGAGTCCGCTTTTTTATCGGAACTCAACCCCGGCAGTCGCGGAAGAAGCGAAAGTCACCATTGACGGGCAGACACACGCATTATACTGCGTCTATAACATCGCCGAGGTGAAGAGCTACTACGCCGGAAATCGCCCGTCCAGTTTTGACATCACGATAGCGCTCACGTTTTACTTCGACGAGCCGTTCCTCTTTTACGAAAAGGAAGGTGCCACAGCAGAAAACGCGTTCAAAGTTTTTACAGATGCTCTTCTCGACGAACTCGCTGACGACTTATGGTCTATCAGCAGTGACGGAGAAGGCGCTGTGCCGTCCGGAGAAGACGGCAAACCATACACGAATAGGGAGATCCTCTTCGTTCAAAACAATTTTTAACAGGAGAACAGAACCATGGCAGTAAAAAGCATCAGAAAAGTAATCAGCCGCGGCGAGCAGAACCTGCAGACGCAACGTCTGAATGCAGGCTGTACCGCCTACGAAGGGGACACCTACCGCTGGCAAGGTGAGTCGGCGTTCGTTTTCACGCCTACCCAGACCGTGACAGAAGTCCCCAGCGGCAACGATCCGGCATGGGATGTGATCAAGGGCGCCGTAACCGGTGACGTTGAACTCACGGTCTACGACATTCCTATCGAGGACCTGTGCCATTTGCTTGGCGCTAAATACACCGAAGCAGACGGCTTCGTGGTTGGCGACGAGGACGACGAGGTCGCCTTCCTCGGGCTTTCCATCGACAAGCTCATTCGTTCCGGTAACGCCAACAGCATCAACAAGGTCATTCTTCACAAGGTATCCTTCGAGCTTCCGGCGATTGACATCAAAACAATCAGCAAGGACGACAATGCTATCGCCGAAATCAAGCTCAAAGGCAAAGCGTACCCGGTCTATTTCTCGAAGACGAACGGCGAACTCGGGAGCAGAACCTACAGGCTTCTGAACAGCGTCAAGAACGCTACGGCCTTCCTTGCGAACAAAGACGCTATCGTCTTCCCGACCGAGCTCACGCCGGACACGCCTGCAGAGACACCGGCAGAGACACCGGCAGAGACACCGGCAAGCGGCACGGGCAACTAATGACGGAGAGGTGACCTATGGCATTTAAGCGCTACCCATTGCGCTATGTCAAGACATACCGATACGAGAACCCGGAAAGCAAAGAGGTAGACGAGATCGTCTTCATGGCTAACGGCTACCTCTTCCCGCTTTTCAAGTCCCTGACCGGTGTGGAACTTGGCGACGCAATCGCAGATTACAAGAAAGGACTTCTCGACCTTGTCGATAACGATCTGGTCGAGGTGATCACAAAATACGAAGGCGCACAGACGGCTGAAGACAAGCTCAAAGTGCTCGCGGAGAAACCGGAAGTGGTATTCTCGGCATTACGCGCGGCACAGGATACAGACGCCATCTGCGGACTTTCGCTTATTGACCTGCTTCTGGTCATTATGCGTGTCTGTGCGCTCCCGGAAAGCGACCACGCAGAGGCGCTGGCAGCAGGCGCTGAAATACTCCCACAGGAGTGCTTCGAGGATCCACAGCTTGCGCTGGAATTGTTAATGCTGGCGATCCAATACGACGATAACGCAAAAAAAAACTCAAGCTACCGAGCACAACACGGAAAAATCCCGAAATAAAGCGGTTCGGAACCACCAGCTACATTCTCTACAGTTTAGCGCAGCTCGGCTTTCAGGTTGACATTCTGAAATACGGAATGAACGTCATCATGGACGTGGTCAATCTTGCCATTGCGCTACACGAAGACGATAAAGCCGGGGATCCGTCCGGCGACTACATCGATCTATCCGATGAGCCGGTAGATGATACCGAGGGATGATATGGCATGGAACGACGGAATCACTGAAGAAATATCTTCTTTTTTAGGCGGCATAGCCGACGTAAGCGCCCATGCAAGGCAGATAGGCGAGCAGGTAATAGACGAGGAAGTAAAGAACTTTTCAGAGCGCGTAGAGCCAAAGATACCCGTTGAAACGGGAGGGCTGAAACGGTCGTATACCGTCAAGCGTGACGAAAGTAAAGGCAAATCGTACTATGGCTATTCGGTGACCTTCGAGGGCAACGCTCCAAACGGCGAGCCTTACGAAAAGATAGCGAATATCCAGAATTACGGAACACCTCGTCGTGCCGGCTCGTTTTTTATCTCAAACGCAGTACGAAAGCTCAAAGGCATGACGGACAGAATCAATGCCCGGATAGATGCCGAGATCGACAAAAAATTATAGGAGGGCGCTATGGCTAAAATAGGGCGCAGTTTTGATGAACTGGACCAGCGAATCAAAAGCCTGAATTCAAACATCAAGCAAACGAGCGGAAATGTGAAAGCGCTCGACAAAGACCTGAAGATGAACCCCGGCGACGTGGACAAGGTGCGCCAGAAGTTCAATCTTCTATCGACCAATCTGCAGACGGCGACGCAAAAGCTCGCCGCTTTGCAGGAAAAACAAAAAAGGCTGACTGCTGACTTCAACAGCGGAGCCATAACACAGGATACATACAACAGACAACTCGCCAGAACGACGAAGGAAGCGGAAGCAACCGAAAAGCAAATTGCGGAACTGAACCAGCAGCTCTCCCGGCAGAATTCCGAGATCAGAAATGCTAAACTTGAAAAGCTGCAGTCGGGCTTGAACGGCGTCGAGAAAGCAGCCAGCGCCGTGAGGAAGGTCGTGCTGGGCGTGACGACAGCCCTCGTGGCAATGTTTGCCTCGGCGGTCAAGGTCGGCGATGAACTGAACGATCAAGCGACGCATTATCGGACGACCGTCGAAGAGCTTCAGATCTGGAAGAATCGTCTCGGAATGCTGGCAAAAGACCAAGACGCCTACACCAGTTCACTCGATAAAGTAGGATCGATGCTGACGTCAATCACAGCCGGAAGAGGCGCCAGATACCTCACCTATCTGAAGCAACTGGGACTTTCGCAGCAGGACATTCAGAACAAGACTAACGGCGAGGTATTCAACCAGATTTATAACGCGCTTCGTGGCGTTACAGACGAAACGCAACGGGCGATCATCGCGCAAGGGCTACTCGGTGACGTAGGACTTGATGTGGCGACTATCGCAGGAACGCAGCTCGACGTTCTGAACGAACTGGATGCTGCGCTTCTGGAAAACGGTATCATCACATCAGAACAAGCAGCCAAAGCAGATGAAGCGGCAAATAAGATGCTCGCACTGAAGCAACGGTACCAAGCGACCAGCATGGAACTGATGGAATCGGCAATGCCGGCATTCGAGACGCTCGTCGAACTGTTGAAGACGGCGGTCATTCCGGTCATTACCAAGATATCAGACTGGCTGGGAAGCATGAATCCGGCGCAGCAGAAATTCCTTCTTTTACTTGTAGGCGTCGCGCTTGTTTTACCAACCATCATCAAACTGGCAACCGGCATCGTGACGGTCGTCAAGGCACTAACAGCGGCAAAGATAGGACATACCGCAGCAACCTACGGGCAGGCAACGGCGATGGGCGCTTTGACGGCAGCAGCCGGACCGTGGCTCGGAATCATCACGGCCATATCGGTGGCGCTTTTGCTTCTGATCAAGATCATCGGCTGGTTTATAGGCGCCTCCACGGACGCCGTGGACAGCGCAAACGGTCTGCTCGACAAAATGAACGAGGTCGACAACAAAGCCACGCAGATGGGCTATGACGCCGAATACAGCGCAGAAACGACCTACGACACGAACTCGCATAAGACGATAGACATCAATCTCGACGTCAACGCTTCCGGAGACGGAACCGAAGTCGGACGAGAGAACGCAGAAATCATTGCAGACGAACTGGAGGACAGACTCCTCGTTGACCTTCTCAATCAAGGGATGGGCGCAGTCGTCAGGTAGGAGGACGAATGAGACCGACAATATGGCTAACCAATGAAGCAGGCGATGTGTGGGACCTTCGCCCTTCCAACATTGTGACGCAAGTCTATGCGTCCTTTTTCAGAGGCATCGACGGGACGGGCTTCGAGACGAAGCTGTCCGTCTCTCGCGTTCAATACGATTTCGTAGTGACGGAAGAGGCGCCACAGCAAGTGCCGATCAAAGGTAAAATGTACTTCACCAGCCCACTGAATATGCGCCGTTTTGGAGAATTTATCGGCGACTACGGGAAGCCGGTAACACTGTTCTACGATCCAGAGGGCAAGATTGATCCCAGATCGCAGATTGACCGCCCGTGGTATAAGACCGTGAAGGTCACCAAACTCTC